>Ga0256407_10006558_pt1 | contig 17899 bp, 15 predicted proteins | sample RumenRJG_04DNA_FD_193489 | JGI IMG/M metagenome (GOLD analysis project Ga0256407, IMG submission 193489) | Bovine rumen microbial communities from Lethbridge, Alberta, Canada - RJG_04 | ecosystem: Host-associated > Mammals > Digestive system > Stomach > Rumen | place: Canada: Alberta...
TTATATTCCATTGCTTTCAATTTGTCTGCAAAGGTAATAAAAATTACGCATAACTATGCATTCCACCTAAAAAATAATTTACTCCGAAGTAAGTCATGAGGATGGTGAGGAAGGCTAACGTCATGAATAAGTGGTAATTACACGTATTCCGGAGGAAGGGCAGCGACTGTTCGTGGACGGCTACGGCATAGACCATGAAGGTGATTAATGCCCATGTTTCCTTGGGGTCCCAACTCCAATAAGTGCCCCACGACACATTGGCCCAAATGGCACCGATGAAAATGCCCAGTCCGAGCGTGGTGAGTGCTGGGAACAGGAACAGTTGGGAGAGCAACTTCAGTTCCTCAGCCTGTTTCCTGATGATGAATGCGGTGATGCCGCAGATGCACGTCAGGGAGAGTAGTGCAAACGACATCATGATGACGCTGACGTGGATGGTCAGCAGTGGGGAGTTCAAAACTGGCATCAGATGACTGATTTGCGGGTCCATCTGTGAGATATGGCTTACCAAAAGGAAGAAACCGGAGAGGAGGAATCCGAAGGTGAGCATGATGGAGAACCATCGGTTCACAATCAGTGCCATCAGCATGATGCTCCATGCGAGGAACAGCATGGTTTCGTAACCGTTCGACATGGGGATGGTGCCAGTGATGATCCATCGTAAGGCCAGACAGAACGACAGGGCTATGAACGAGAGCAGCATCATGGCGCGCTGCCACCAAAGGGTAGAGCGTGTCTTGTTGAAAATCAGCAACAGGAACGACAGAATGCCCATCGTCAGGCATACCATGAAGAGAATGGTCGCGAAAGCCACCTTATTATAGATACGCTCAGCCTTGACCTGAGTCGGGGTGGGCAGTGAAGTACTGCCGAATGTCTGCTGGTATTGCAGCATCTTGTCGAGGAAGGCATTTACCCGGTCGTAGTGGCCTGCCTGTATCTCGCCATTGAGCAGCGAGAAGACGTCGCGGATATACTTTTGGTGTTCCTCGTCCATCGTTGAAGGGAGTTGGTCAGTAGGGGAATACCACGTCACCTGCTGATGATCCTGATAGGGCAGGAGCTTCAGGGGCGTTCCCTTGTGCAACTCCATGATGAGCATGAGCCTCTCGTCCATCTGGGCTGCCTGTTTATGGAAAGTCTCCTGCTGGAATCCCTGATAGAACTCCTGAACATAAGGACCTAAGATGTAGCCGTTCTTTCCGAAAAAATAGTTCATGCTGACGTAGTCGGGAATGTTGAGCCGCTGTTTCAGTTCACCGCCTTTCACCTTGATGACGGGCTCATTGGCCCAGTCGTCGTGGAAGAAGATAAAACCTGTGAGCACCTGTTCTGCGCTATAGTCCTGATACGAGCGTTTGCCATACATTTTCTTTGTGAAATCGATAGCGAAGGTCTGGACTGGACAGACGCGGTCGTTATAGACCATAAAGAGCTGCCCGAATTTTTCGGCTGTGGTCTGGGGCAGAACTCGTGGAGCTGCAGAGGCCGTTGACAGTTGACAATTGACCGTTGACAGCAGGAAGATGAGCATCATGCCTCGTTTCAGCAGTGGCGAACGCAAAAGTCTGCGATAGGTGCCTTGAGGGTCGAAGAGCATCCAAATGAGTGAAATGAAGAGCAAGGCATAGCCTCCATAAGTGACAGGGATACCCCAAGGGTCGCTGTTCATGGCGAGGATGCTGCCTTGCATATCCTCGTCGAAACTACTCTGATAGAGGCGTACACCGTGAAATGAAGCGATGTTGTTCATAGACACGATCGTCTTGCTTCGACTGTTGCCATCGTCGATAGTGATGTCGGAAACATAGTCGGCAGGAGCATTGGTGCCCTCATGGTAACGCACCTCAAAGCGGTTGAGCGTCACCGTAAAGGGGAGGGGCTTTAGTTGCATATCCGAAGACATGTACTGGTCAATGGTCTGACCAACGCGCAGGCAGACGATTCCCTTTGTCGCTGTCAGATGGGTGAGCAACGCTCCCAATAGGATCAGGACAAACGACAGGTGGAGGGCAACCGTGGAAAGCCGACGCACTTTGCGCCCTAGGAAATAGGCTATTGCCACCAAAGTGAGCAATGCCCATAACAGCGAGAACCACCATGAGCCATAGAGGTAATCGGCCACGTAGGAGGTTCCCTGGTATTTCTCAATAATCGTGGCGACAGCCATGACGGCTATCACCACGATGTATAATGCTATGACTGTTTTCTTCATCTCATGCAAAGATACACATTATTTGTCATATAGACAAGAAATGTGCCTATTAAATTGATTCTATAAACTTCACGACGGCGTCACGGTCGGCCTTTGGAAGGTTATAGAACTTCTCCGTTGCCTTATAGGCATCCGACTGCTTGGAGTAGCCGTGCCACATGATGGCCTCGATGACGGTGCGTGCGCGACAGTCGTGCAGACGATCGTCGTTGCCTGTCAGCTGGCGGGAGAGTCCACGTCCCCAGAGTGGGGTAGTACGGCACCAGCCTGTACGGATGTCATTCATCATAAACAGACGGTGCTGAACCATGTCGGTATAAGGCCAGATGGTCTGATGGGGATATTTTGGCAATATGTTGCTGGCATCCTTTCCGATGCTGGAAGCATAAGCCTTGATGGAGGCATCTACCCAGTAGTTGTCGGCACCCGTCTTCCATGACGGACGGTGGCATTGAGCACAGCCCATCTCAGAGAAGAGTGTCTTGCCACGCTGTACATCCATGTCGTCCAGATTACGGGCAGCGGGAACAGCCAGTCCGCGGTGCCATACCATGAACTGGTAGTACTGTTTGTTGTTCATCTCCTCCTCGCCATTATAGGGTTCCCCATTCAGCAGGTATTTCTCGAAGGTCTCTTTCTTGGCAACAGACGTACAACTCAAAATCTCGTTTACACGCTCCTTGATACCATCGTCTGTACCATCGGCATAATAGGGATGTAGAATACTTGATGCGTCACTGCCATGTTCTTTGATATAACTGATGACCTCAGGGTCCTCACTCTGTGCCTTTGCCCATGCTGTGGTGGAATAGAGCCAATGGCGATCGGAACGTGTCACGTTAGTGATGTTCCAGATAGCATTGGCACCAGCTCCGTCTTGCAGTGTACCACGTGTCATGGCATAGGTGAAACGCTTCAGAGGACCATGATCGCCATGGAACGTACCCGTATCATTATAGCCTGCGGAATAGTAGGCAGAAGCCTTGAACTTTCCAGCTGCCTTGTCCCACATGGCAGGATTCAATTCTACATATGGAGCCTCAGCAGCCCATTGTGCCTCGATATCCTCGTCGGTAAGGGCATCCAACAGTCCAGTACCATAGATACCAATGGTAGACTCCAGGCGTACCTCATAATTTGTAGGTATCGGGTTCGTATTGAAAGCCGTAGCAGGTATCGTCACCTCAGGATAGATCAGCGAGTAGGATTCTCCGTCAGGGAAAGTCATGGACAGTCCGCTTTCCATCGCTGTCACATCCTTCCACTCAATCGTAATCTGATTCTCGTCAATGGGAGCCTTGAAGGGAGACATAGCCTGTGTCTGTGGCATACCCGTCACTTCTGAGATATACGCATTGTTGTCGGGATGGTAGATAACCAGTAGATAGCCGTTACCAACAGTATTGGCGCGATACTCCGTCTGGCGTTTACCATGACCATAGCTGGGATGACAGTGGATACATCCGTTACGTACCCATGCAGGACCGAGTCCCTTACGGGGCTCCTGCTCGAAGGTGTAGAGTTTCTCGAAGAAACCCTCACCCACGTTGAAGTCCTGTTCCATCCCACTGACAGCATCCATTGCCGGTGCAGGAGCAGAGTAGCTTGCCTTCGTCGTTGTTCCCAACGCTCCGCCAGGATACCACTCCTCAGCTGTGAACACAGCATTAGCCTTACCGAAGGCACTCTCTTCAGGAGTGAGGTTGCCAAGATTTTCGGTAGTGCTATCATCGGAACAGGCTGCCATAGTAATGACAGCCATTCCGAGCAATAGTTTAGATAAGCTCTTCAATTGATTCATATAGGTGTTTTTTATAGTTTACTCTTCAACGTCCCAGTCTTCATCGTCAATGAACTCAATGCCCCAGATGGTGCTGCAGTACTTGACGAAAGGAGCAGGCATGCTGCCGATATTCGAGATGGCCGTATTGAAGGCATTTACGACATTTGTATTCACATTGGCCTGATTGACACTTGCAAAGAAACCGTTAAAGCTGTTGCTCGCAGCACTGCCGTTGGTAGAACCGAACCATACATTGCGGATGGAACGGATGTTGTCTTGGAAATCAGTGATGGAGTTGTAGCTATAAGGTGATTCTACGTAGGAGATATCACCGGCAGAGAAGGGGTTGGCAATCTTGGCAGTACCTACCTCGTTGGCAATAGCGACGCAACTGCCTTCATCGTTCGAGAGAACCTGTGCAATAGCAGCCTTCAGTGTCTTAAAAGTACTCTTGTTGTCCTTACCTGCACCGATCAGGTTCTCACCATAGTTGAGTCCGTTTTCTGTGACATAGTCAAGACCTGCGGCTTTCACAACAGCTACGCGGCTGGCATTGGCTGCTGTCTCACCTTCCCATGCAACCTGCAACTGGTAACAACGCTGCTTCAGAAGGGTGCAGATGGTCTGAGCGTAAGCAAGTTCCTTGGCTCCGGAAATCTTCTCAAAGCCTTTGTATGTGTCGTTAGACTGCAACTCTGCCACTTTGCGGGGCTGACCATTGCGGAACAGGATGAACTCCAAGGCGTGGAAACCAAGGATGGTGGCATCGTCCAGCATCTCGTCGCTCATTCCATTATTGAAGTAGTTGAGCAACAACGAACGGTTCAAAGGCCATGAGTCGATGGTGGGGTCGACGTCGAAATCTGAGGCGGCACCCATGAGGAAGGCCTCGGAACGCTCCCAATTCAGACGGGCAGCCTTGAAATCTTCGCAAGCCTTGTTAATCTGTGTCTGAGTGATGGTGTTGACTGTCAAGCCGTTCAGCGTCTTCTCTAAGTCCTCAACATCATCAGCTAAATCCGTATAGGTAGGAACGATGACGTTCTTAACCAGATTCTGAAGTACCTGATAAAGATAATTCTCTTGTTCGGTGGTCAGACTGGCCTGTGCAATCACGTTATTAGCATTCTCAAATTGCGTCACAACATTTGCGCAAGCGTCGATAGCATTGTTGCCATAGCTCTTGTCCTTGTATTTCGTGTCATCAACAATGGTAGAGCCTGGATCGGGATCTGGATTGTCAGGACCTGTCTTATCATCACCACACGAAGTGAATGTCATAGTGCCCATCAGGGCAGCAAGGGAGAAAATCAATAACTTTTTCATACGTTTTTGTAATTTATGTTTACATTGTTTTTTGTTTTAATTCATCAATTTGCTGTTGTAACTGGTTGATGCGTTCGTTGAGTTTCTGCACATCATATTGCTCTTGTTGAGCCAGCTTTTTGTGACCGAGGTCAAACCATCCTTCGTAAGCGATACCTAAATTGAATGAGGGCTCATCATTATAGATGTCCTTCAGGAAGCGGTGTGAGTATTCTGCCTTGACCACTACCTGTTTGACAGGGTAGTAGTTGAGTCCGAAAGCGAGACGCTTTACCTCAGTATAGCCGTAGTCAACATCCTTCGTCTTACTGGCATAGGGGTTATATTGCTCATAACGGCCGAAGAGATACATCTTCTGATGGTGGTTGCGCAAATACTGTATTTGCGAGAAGATGTCATAACCGGCCTCGATACCAATGGCATATGCATTTTTGCTGACAAAGGCAGAATGCTTATAGGGTGACTTGGAGTTCAGACGATTATAGACATACTTCAATTGTTCGGCATCGCCAAGGTAACCATAGTCTGCCTGTCCGCGGACAATCCAGTTGTGGGCATTATAAGTGAAGTCAATAGAACCGATAGCAACAACACCTTTATATTCAGCATCAACACCGTTGGCATTACGTGGGTAACTGTTACCGATGCTGTGGCCGTAATATCCGCTAAGACCTATCCTCAGTCCGGGAATGGTGTAGTTGTCCATACGGAGTGAGAGACCGTACTTGTTGGCAATGTCAAACTCTAATGGCGATTTATGGCCTTTGTAAATCCAACCGGTATTGGTGAAGTTGTCAGCATTCAGACCAGCTAAGAACTGAGCCTCATAACGAAAGTCCTTATAGCGTCCCCAGAATGAGATACCAGTCTGGTGCCAGGTGGAAGGCATGATAGTGTTCTCTCCCTCCGGGCGATAGACAGTGAAGAAATTGAGTGGTTCATGATGGGCATTGTTCAGTCCGACGGGTACGACAATATGTCCTACACGGACGTTGGCCCATTTAGCGAAAGATTTCTGAATCCAGAACTGCTCGAGTTCAACTTCACCACCTTTCTCGGTCTCCTGTTCCCATTCACCACCTTCTTCGTCTTCTTTCTCATAGGCAATACCGTTGCCCCCATGTTCAAATTCTATCTCAGTTCCGAAGGTCCATCCCTTGCCGAAGTCATAACCTAAATAGATGACAGCATGAGGAATATCGAACCGCCCATGACTAGGGTCGTTCTTGTGTTCTTCAGGTTGACTGTAACGGCTGACATGGTCACTATAGAAGTTACGCGAGAATGCCAATTCACCATAACCACCTATGCTTAACCGATCCCAAAACGTACGATTCGACAAACTGTCGTTGGTGTTCTCTTGTGCCACGACAGCGATGCCTGTGGCCAGAAAAGCAAATGTAAATAATAGTTTTTTCATCATCATATTGATAGCATTTCTTTTTCCGGTGCAAAGGTAGAATGTTTCGGAAATTCCTACAATACCTAAAAATGATGAAATTGTTTCTAACTATTGCAAGAGTCCGACAAAAGCAGTAATTTTGCAGCGTCAATATATAAATAAGGTATATGGAGGTATGAAGAATCTGAAGATGTATGAACCCGAAGATAAGATGATAACACTTATCAAGGACAATTATAATTTGCTACAGGCGCTGGGTAGTTTCGGAATCAACCTAGGCTTTGGCGACAAGACTGTTTGGGAGACTTGTGAGATGAACCATGTGGATACCTATACGTTTCTTGCTGTGGTGAATTTTACTATGAATGGCTCTACCAACAATGAGGACGACGACCAGATTGATGTACGAACATTGCTTCATTATCTGGATGCCAGTCATGCCTATTTCCTTGATTATCAGTTACCTTCCATCAGACGACAATTGGCAGAGAGTTTCGACGAGAAAGACTCTCTTGGACACTTGATTATGAAGTTCTATGATGGCTATGCAAGAGAGATACAGCGCCACATGAAATATGAGGAGAAGACATTGTTCCCTTATGTGACTGCATTATTGGAAGGGCGTAAGGTGAATGACTATAATGTGGAGACTTTCTCAAAACACCATGAGTCAACAGACAGGGCTTTGCGAGAGTTGAAACTAATGATTATCAAGTATTTGCCTTCGGATTCGCATAGTAATAACAAACTGACAGCGACGCTCTATGACATATACAATAATGAGGAATGGTTGAAACAGCATGCAGAAGTGGAGGATAATATCTTTGTGCCTGCTGTGCGTCGTTTGGAACAGCAGCAGAAACAAAATACGGTGACAAGAAATATATCCACGATGGTGTTCAAGAGTGGACAGGATAATGCTGATGCGCTGTCGGACAGAGAGCGTGACGTGATTATCTCGTTGGTTCAAGGTATGTCGAATAAGGAAATCGCTGACCATTTGTGTATCTCCACTAATACGGTCATCACTCATCGTAGGAATATTGCTCGTAAGTTGCAGATCCATTCACCTGCAGGTCTGACGATTTATGCGATTGTCAACGGGTTGGTTGACATATCTTCTGTAAAACTGTAAGGGATTAAATCTTATTGATATCAACGTATCCGTGCATGACTGCGTAGATGGTAAGTGCTGATACGCTTTTTATACCCAGTTTGTCCATGATGTTCTTGCGGTGGGTAATGACAGTGGCAAGACCAATGTTCAGTTTGTCAGCTATCTCTTTGTTGATATAGCCTTGAACTATCAGCGACATCACTTCTATCTCACGATCAGAAAGGATTTTCTGCTGTAGCGCCTTGGGCATTGGTGGTAGGTTTTTACCTCCAGCATGGGCATGTTGTTCCAACATTAATAGTTGACGAATCAGTTGCTGTTCTGGCTGATTGATACACAGGCTGTGGAAACCTGATAGTTGGGATGTGTCTTCCAATTGAAGAGTAAGTACAATGGTCTTACGCAGTCTTTCCTGGAAAAACTGTCTTTCCTGTAAGACGATATCCAATGACACAAAATAGTGTGCATACGAATCAGGATGGTTAGCCTTTAATTCTGCAAAAGAACCAAAGGTATCTACCGTCATGATGGGCATGACGTTCTGCAGTATATGCTTCAAACCTAATGTTGCTAATGTATTGGCATCTACAAGAGCAATCTTCGGTCTGCCTTGTGTTATTGGATATTCCATGAGCTATGATTTTTTGTTCATGAATGATAACTTAGCGGCTTGATCCATGATGATTTGCGCCATGTCTTCATTATGGGGCGTAATACCATTAATGATATCAAACATTTTCTTGATGCCTTCTTTTCCTCCATTCGTCTTCAGTATTTGAACGATACACAGGTTTTGCAATCCTATGTTTGACGATAGGATGTCAATATCAGTAGATCCAAGTTGGAAGAGTGCAAGTTGGTAAGCATCATTGCTGTTCTCCCGTATCAGTTTCTCAACGTCAGCAAGGGTTTCCATACCCATTTGGCGAAGCAGTTTTAGATAACGGATAGGATTGGCCTCTTGCAGCTCAGCATTAGTAATAGCTGCAATCTTCTTGTTCAACTTGTCGAAAGGCAGAAGGTCCATAAACGTATGGAAAGTGTCGCCATCGAGCATAACCTCCTCCAGTTTACCGCTCTGCACCATTCCAAGCATTCGCCTGCGGTAGTCGGCAATATCGGAACGGAGACGACTGAACTCATTGTCTGCCAGTTCTAATAGTCCTGCCAGTCGGCTCAGGTTGCGATGGTACTCAAAAGGAATCTCCACATCGGTCTTATAGCCGATATCATGTTGAATAGCTGACCATACGTGTTGCAGCGCTGTGCGCATCTGAATCTCAAAGGGAATTTCGTTCAGCTCAGGATGTTCCTCATTAAAATACAATGATTTAGGCAGCCTGCAGATGTAATGCAGAGAGTTGTAGCCAAAACTGTTAACCTGATGCATCCTTCGCTTGTCGATGGAGTTGTTCCAGTCTACATCGAACAAAGCCTCTGCCATGGAGGCGATGCGGTCAACATCTTCATTATAGAAAGTGATGATACGGGCTCCGAAGATATCGGTAATGTTATTGATGGTTTGGTATTTTGCCCCTTTTAAAGCAAGTTTTCCTGCCAATGATTTCTCGGTTTTAATACGTGACTCCATGGCATTCAGTTCCAAACCGGCCTGCTTGACCATATTGCCGAGGTTCTCCATCACGACACGCTGAAGAAGACTATAGACAGGTAGCCTGTCTCTATAGTCTTCCAGCAGCATTGTGCCATGTAGATCTAATCCGTATTCCATCTATTCCTATTTAATGTCAAAGAGATTGTAGAAACCAGTCATCATGAAAACCTTCTTGATTTCATCATTGATGTTCATGATGATGACCTTTCCTCCCTTTGAGGCAGCTTCTTTACGGAGACTCAGGAAAAGACGAAGACCAGAACTGCTGATATAGTCCAGTTTGGTGCAATCGAGTGTAATCTCTTTGTCTGCATTGTCCATCAAGGGCTGCATGTCCTTAGTTGCCTGAACAGCAGCAGGTGTGTCCAGTCTTCCGTTCATCAGTGCGGTAAAACCGCCATTCTGTTCTTTAATTTCGATAGTCATTTTCTAAATATTTATTGATTTTGAATTATAAACAATGTGTTGAATCCTGTCATCTCGAATACCTTTTGTATTTCTTTATTGATATTCAGGATTGTTACTTTGCTACCAACAGCGGCAGCATTCTTACGGATATTCAGCAGGATACGTAAACCGGAACTGCTGATATACTCAAGATTGGTGCAGTCGATGATAATGTCATGACCAGTGCAATCATTCAATGGGGCGAGGTCTTTTGTTGTCTGCTCTGCTGCAACAGTGTCCAGTCGTCCTTCTAATGTGGCAATGTATTTGCCATTCTCTTCATGGAATGTAGTCTTCATAAGCCTTATTATTAATGTTCGTTATTAATGCAATGGATAAATAATGTTTACTATGAGTAGGTTGGCAGCCAGCAGCACTACGTGCATGAGGAAACCAATTCGTAGAAAGTCTGAGAATTTGAAACCGCCAGGACCATAGATGAGCATGTGTGTGCTGGAACCGATGGGAGAGGCGAAACTTGTAGTAACTGCTATCATCAGCGAAATGATGAAGGGCATGGGATTGCACCCTAATTCTATCGCTTCCTGATAAACTATGGGGAAAAATACACCACAGGCAGCTACGTCGCTGACAGCCTCACTGACAAGCGAAGCCAGAATACACATCACTGCCATGACAATCAGTGGGTTATTGCCGCACAACTGTAACAGACTGTTAGCAGCAACGTCTGCTATACCGGTCTTAGTGATGGCAGTACTAAATACCACCGTAGCACCCAATATCAGCAATAAATCCCATTCAATATACTTTGTGACGTTCTGCGCACGGCAACATTTCAATAACAGCATCGCACCAGCAGCTAACATCGTTGTTGCCATCAAAGGCATGACGTGCAATGAAGACAAAATGAACATTATCACAAGAATAATAGACGAATAGATGGTCTTCTTGCCTAACTGTGGCACGAAATGTGAGTCAAAGAAAGTCAAGCTACCTTTCGTCATCATGGCAATCTCGTTGTCTTCTTTAGGCGGACATTCCAACAGCAAGGTGTCACCAGCTTCAAGTTCTACCTCACGTGGCTGTATGTTGACACGCTTTCCCTGACGGGCAACAGCTACCAATATAATGTCTGTACGATGCTCAAACTCATTGTCACTCATACGTGAACCGATAAGGTCGCTGCCGAAGCCGATATAAGCCGTTCTCATCTTGCGGTTATTGTCTATCTCGCTAATGCTATACACATGGTGGTCGGCTGCAACCAGTCCGTGTGATTTCTTAAGTTCCAGAATTTCGTTAATCTGACCGGAATAAATAAGACGGTCACCTCCCAGGATAAACTCATCTTGGGGAACAGGAGCTATGATTTCTTTATCGAAACGTACGATTTCAATGAGAGAACCACCTCGTACATTTCTTAATCCAGCGTCATTGACGGACAACCCTACTGCAGGATTTTCTGTTGGTACCAACAACTCTACGGTGTAGTCACTGGTAGATTCAAAGGTGCTCTCTGGCGATTGTCTGCGAGGAATAAAATTGCGTAAGATAATAACCATCCCAATACCAATGACAGTGCAAAACAGACCAGGGATGAGTGGGGCAAAGAAACTGAGTGCTCGTCCTGTGCGTTCTGCGTAAAGACCTGAAATTACCAGATTCGACGAGTTCCCTATAAGCGTGCATGTGCCACCCAATGTGGCTGCATAACTTAGCGGAATCAGTAGGCGCGAGGGTTCTGTTCCTAATCTTCTGGCCCAGATTCTTACTACATCAATGAACAGGGCGACTACATTGACGGAATTCAGAAATGCTGCCAAGGAGGCTATCGGCAACATCAGCTTTACTAAGGCTTGACGGTATTCATTGGGATTTCCCAACAGGTGTTTGGTTAGCCAGTAAAGCACGCCTGTCTGCATCAGACCAGCCATCACAACGAAGAATGCTGCATGTACAACAACAGGTTCACTACCGAATCCTGCCATTCCTTCAGCCTCAGAGATAATACCAGTCACGAGCAATACCGTCATAGCTCCCAAGAAAGCTACTACAGCAGGGATACGGGTTTTAGCCATCACGAAGAAAATGCTAAGCACCGTGACGATTGTTATCCAGCCCGGTAGGCCAAGTCCCCAAAAGACGATATCCTCCATTTTTTCTGTTACTTGACTGGTTTAAGATATTTAACGAGTGTCAGAATATTGTTTTCGCCTTTGCGTTCATAAATGACATCATCCATGATCTGTCTCACTAAGAATATTCCGAGACCACCGATGGGGCGTTCTTCTGCGCTTAACGTGGTGTCGGCATCCTCTTTCTGTGTGGGATCAAAAGGAATACCATTGTCGGTAATGACAAATTTTAAGTATTCAGAGGTGTAGAAGGCATCAATAACAACCATACCCTCTTTTCCTTCATAGGCATAGAGCACAACGTTGGTAGCTGCCTCTTCCAAAGCAAGGTTAAGACTGGCAATTAGAGCCATGTCAACCCCAGCTTCTTCACAGACAGTGTCAACGAACTCAGGCAACTTAGTAAGTTCCTCAATTTCATTCTTTATTGTCAAACGATGCGATTGCACGTTCTCTTCTTGATGACTACTCATTATGTTTTTATTCAATATTTGTCGCAAAGGTACAAAAAAATTGGCAATCCGTTACAAGATTGCCAATTTTTTTTTGCATTAAGTGCCTTATGAAAGGAATCCAAGCAGGGCACCAGCTGCCACAGCAGAGCCTATTACACCTGCTACATTGGGACCCATAGCATGCATCAGCAGGAAATTATGACGGTCATATTCAAGTCCAAGGTTATTGGAGATACGGGCTGCCATAGGAACAGCGCTTACACCGGCATTACCAATCAGCGGGTTCAGTTTCTTGTCTTTTGGCAAGAATAGATTCATAATCTTAACAAAGCAGACACCGCTCATGGTGGCGATGATAAATGCTCCGGCACCAATCATGAAAATATAGATGGTGTTGATGGTCAGGAACTCTGATGCCTGTGTAGAGCAACCTACGGTCAGGCCTAACAGCATGACGACAATGTCATTAAGAGCAGCACCTGCAGTCTTTGCCAAACGGGTGGTCTTGCCTGACTCCTTCAGCAAATTACCAAAGAAAAGCATACCCAGCAGGGGCAGGCCGGAAGGCACGATAAATGTGGTCAGTAACAGGCCGATGATAGGGAATAGGATGCGCTCGGTCTGTGATACTTCACGGGCAGGCTTCATTTTGATGACACGCTCCTTCTTAGTGGTCAGCAGACGCATCAATGGAGGTTGAATCAGCGGTACCAAAGCCATGTAGCTATAGGCGCAAACAGCAATGGCTCCCATGAGGTTTGGTGACAACTTACTGCTCAGGAATATGGCTGTAGGACCATCAGCTCCACCGATGATGGCAATGCCCGCAGCCTGATTGGGCTCGAATCCCAAAGCAAGTGCAAACATATAAGCCCCGAAGATACCAAACTGAGCAGCAGCACCAATCAGCATTAATTTAGGATTGGCGAGAAGAGCCGAGAAATCGGTCATAGCTCCAATTCCTAAAAATATCAAAGGAGGATACCAACCCTGACGCACACCTTGGTAGAAGATGTTCAGTACCGAATTGTCTTCGTAAAGACCGATTTCCAGGCCTGCATCAGCGCGGAAAGGTATGTTTCCGAGAATAATGCCAAGACCAATAGGTACGAGTAGCAGCGGTTCAAAGTCTTTCTTAATGGCGAGCCAAATAAAAAGCGCGCCTACTGCTATCATGATGAGGTTTCCTGCCGTGGCGTTGGCAAAACCAGTGTACGTCAGGAACTCATTAAAGTTTTCTACGATAAATTGCCACATAATAATCGATTATCAATTGTCAATTATCCAATAGTCAACAATACAGCACCTTCCATGACGGAATCGCCTTGGTTGACGGTGATAGATGTCACAGTTCCGGCATTTTCTGCCTCGATGTTATTCTGCATCTTCATGGCCTCCAGCACGATGACCACATCGCCAACAGCAACAGTGTCACCTACTTTCACGTTTATACTAGAAATCGTGCCAGGCAGAGGAGCCTTTAATGCAGTTCCGGCACCAGCGGGAACAGCAACTTGGACAGGCGCAGCTGCAGCAGCTGGTGCAGCAGTCTGGGCTGCAGGTTTGGGAGCCTCAACCTTAGGCTTAACAATCGTTGGATGCTTGGCAGCATTGATAGGTTGCTGCAGTTCTACTTCAAAAGGAATGCCGTTTACATTCACTTTGGCGATGTTGCCTTCTACTTCCTGGATTTCTACTTCGTAGTCAACACCTTGTACTTTATATTGATATTTGCTCATATCTCTAAACTCTAAAACATTAAACTCTAAACATTACTTCATCTCTGGTCCAGTAGGAATCTTGGGACTTTGGGGCGTCGTGGGCAACACTGGCTCATGGAAATGAGTCATCTCCGTGTACGCAGCGTCCCATTCCGTTTCACGTGGTTTGATAGTAATCACACCACTCTCCACATCATGCACATTATCGCGATACTGCTGAAGAGCCATACCGATGACTGCCATATATATTTCACGGTCGATACCCTTGGTGTCAAATCCTTCTTTAAGAATAACTCCCGTCTTATGACCCACCTCAATGGTTTTCTCAACGGTCTTGGTAATTGGTTTAATAGGCTGGGTGTTGATAACTTTCTTAGCAGCCTCCTGATGGCGCATGAACATGCCGAAGAGAGTGAAGAAAATCCACAACAAAGCCAGACAGAGGAATACGATGCCCATTGCCATAATGGCCATTGCAAAGCCATAAGGGTCTTCGCGCTTGAATTTCTCGATCTTCGACTCGCTAACAGTAGTCATGTTCTGGATGCCTACCGTAACGCGGTCGCCAGATTTCACCTCCCAGTCAGCACTATTGCCATTGTTGGAAATACGGGCAAACGATTGGTCGGCATTCAGCACAGGCACGGTAACAGAGTCGATGAGCTGAGTGGCATTACCATTGTACAACGCTATCCAAGTAGGCTTAGAAGGGTCTACTGTTACTGCGAGATGCAGCGATCCCTTTGAAGGCTCGCTGTTTAACTGGAACACGATGAACTGTCGTCCGCTGAGATTAGTGCGTACGTCACCATTAGGAATCTGGCTCATACGCTTGACACGCTCAGGAACACTCATCGATTTGTCAAGTACGGAACGGTCGGTGGTCAGATACATACCACGGATGTTGTAAGTTGAGTGTGATATGTTGGCTATCTCCACCCAGGCATGTCGTGTTCCGTATTCGTCAATCAGGCTGGATTGGTTGTCTGTCATCACCTCGTTCAGTTTGATGCTGGCATCCATTTGTGCATGCATCGGGAGGCAGGTAACAGCCAGTAAGCCTAATAGGAATGAGAATTTTTTCATTTTGTTTGTATTATTATATATTCTAGTATTTTGGTTGTTCTATTTTATCCGCAGAAGAACAGCACTATAATCTGTGCTGTAAAAATGCGTAGGAACATCGACAGCGGGTATACTGTCGAATAGCCAATTGCAGGAGCCTCTTTCGAACATACGCTGTTGGCATAGGCGAGGGCAGGGGGGTCGGTATAGGTACCGGCTATCATACCCATGATAGTGAAGTAATTGAACTTGTAGCGCAAGCGGGCAATAGGGCCAACAATTAAGATTGGAATGATAGTGATGAGGAAACCTGTCAGTACATACAATAATCCGTCTCCATCAACCACAGTCTCAAAGAAATTGGCTCCCGCTTTGATGCCTACACTGGCAAGGAAGAGCACCAGACCTATCTCACGTAGCATCATGTTTGCTGACGTTGTTGTATAGGTAACAAGATGAATCTTATAACCATAGCGTCCAATCAAAATGGCGATAATCAGTGGACCACCGGCAATACCCAATCGCAAAGGAACTGGCATGCCAGGAATAGCAACGGGTATCGAACCGAAGATGATACCTATGATAATACCGACGAAAATGGTAGCAATATTAGGTGCATTAAGACGGCGGATGGAGTTACCCATCTTATTGGCAACACGTTCGACAGCATCCTCTGGACCAACAACCATAATCTTATCGCCAACCTGCATTGGAAGTGAAGCTGAGGCGAAAAGGTCCAAACCATGGCGGGTTATACGAGTCACGTTGACACCATGCACACTTGAGAAATGCATCGAAGCCAATGTCTTACCATTAACTTTAGGATTGGTAATCAGGATACGCTTAGAAACCAAAGGTTGGTCAGATTGTTCAAAGTCGATATCGAGCTTAGGACCGATGAAAGCCATGATGGCCTCTTGGTCAGCCTCAGCACAAACGATGAGCATTTGGTCGCCCATGTGGAAGACTGTGTCGCGGTTAGGGATACATAGTTCACCATTATGTACTAAACGGGAGACTACAAAGTCACGGTTTAGAAAGTCGTGTACCTGCAATAGGGTCTTTCCTTCCAGATACTTGTTTGTTACCTCCAGGTGCATCTTATAAGGCTTCTTGTTGGCACTCATCTCGTCCATGGCAACCAACTCTTCCTCTTCCTTCTCCAACTTAACTTTGCATATATACCTTATTAATATAGTAGCACCGATGATGCCCAATACACCTAAAGGATAAGCACAAGCATAAGCCGATGCAATCTGTGGGGCACCGTTAGGGAAGGCTGCCTGCAATGCCTCGTTGGCTGCACCAAGACCAGGGGTGTTGGTGACAGCACCATACAACGTACCAACCATCATGGGGAGGTTGATGGGGTTTGAGGTGTCGAAGAAAATGAAGTAACAGGCAAACATTACCAAAATGTTCAGCAGAATGCCTGTAGCAGCCAATCCATTCAACTTAATGCCAGCTTTACCGAAACTCTCAAAGAAACCTGGCCCCACCTGCATACCTATCATGAATACAAAAAGAATGAGTCCGAAGTCCTGAACAAATGTAAGGATGGGGAGTGGGGCAGTAAACCCGATATGGCCAGCTACAATACCAGCAAACAGCACAAAGGTTACTCCAAGCGAGATTCCCCAAAATTTAATTTTACCCAAATACACACCCACGGCAATGACTACTGCATATAGTAATGCTATATGGGCGACAGAGTCATTTGTCGTAAACAAATCTTTTAACCATTGCAATGATTCCATAATAATTCTATTCTTTACAGCCTGCAAAGTTACAAAGAATTTGCGCAATACACGCAATTTTGTGCAACTATTTTTCATAATTATGAAAATATTATTAATTTCTTCGGCAGTTAAGAAATTATTGCTATCTTTGCAGTCTGAAACTTAGAACAACTTATATAATAAAACAAATTATGGCAAACAAAGAAAAACTCTTCACCGAGTTCCAGGCACCTACCACTCAAGAGTGGTTGGACAAGATTGAAGTTGACCTGAAAGGTGCCGACTTCCAAAAGAAACTTGTGTGGAGAACAAATGAAGGCTTTAACGTACAGCCTTTTTACCGCCGGGAAGACTTGGCGAATTTGAAGACACCTGATGCACTGCCGGGTGAGTTCCCATTTGTTCGTGGAAACAAGAAAGATTCCAACGAATGGTACGTGCGTCAGAATATTAAAGTAGATGATCCTGTTGAGGCAAACAAAAAGGCTCTCGACATTCTGAACAAGGGCATCGACTCCATCGGCTTCCGCTTTGGTGGTGACATGGTAAGCCCATCGTTCATCGAAACTCTGCTCAAGGATATCCGTTTGGATATTGTAGAGGTCAGCTACCGTACCTGTCCACGTCATGCTGTTGAACTGGCAGAGATTCTCGTCAAGTATTTCGAGAAGCAGGGTTATGACAAGGAGAAGATTGTGGGTGGAGTAGGTTTTGATCCCATCGACAAGATGTTGCAGAAAGGCAAGGACACCACACCAATGCTGGCTCAGTTGCCCAAGTTGGTAGAGACATTGAAAGATTATCCTAATCTGCGTTGTGTGATGGTTCACTCTGACACGCTCAATAATGCCGGTGCCTATATTGTACAGGAATTGGGTTATGCACTTGCTTGGGGTAACGAATACCTTCAGGAGTTGG
>Ga0256407_10006559_pt1 | contig 17899 bp, 8 predicted proteins | sample RumenRJG_04DNA_FD_193489 | JGI IMG/M metagenome (GOLD analysis project Ga0256407, IMG submission 193489) | Bovine rumen microbial communities from Lethbridge, Alberta, Canada - RJG_04 | ecosystem: Host-associated > Mammals > Digestive system > Stomach > Rumen | place: Canada: Alberta | collected...
CACCCTTTGACTGCCAGGCGTTGAAGGCCAGACGGGCACCAATGACCTTAGAGAACTGGTAACCCAGACCCAGTTGTACGTTGGGAGAGAGCAGGTCCTTGAACTTTGCCTCACCGATGGTCCACTGGGCACCGCCCTGCAGATCCAGATACCAATAAGGCTTGAAACTTGTTGTCACATCAGTGTGATCATACTCTTGAACAGTACGCTGATCAACGCGATCAACTACTTTCTGTTGCTCCTGTGCTGTAGCGCTCAGGCTTACTAAAGCCAGGCAAGCTACCAATAAAGTCTTAATTTTCATAATCCTTAATATTAAGTGGTTTAGTCAATTTGGGGGCAAAGTTACAAAATGTATTTTAAAAATGCAAAAAAAACCAAAGAAAAATGTAAAAATTAGATAAAAAAATCCTCTTTTCCCTCCCATTCCTAACGATTTTCATAGCCAATAGAAGCCTGACGAGGTGGCAGTACTGACAGTGCTGCCACCTCGTCCTTTCCACCTTCTGCCGCAAGAGGCATGGTTAAAATGTGACAAAAAATAGAGAATATTATAACTTCTTTTTATTTATTAATTAATTAAAACAATTCGTATGAACAAAACAAAGTTTTTTAGTTCACTGCTCGTAGGACTGTTGGTCACTACGGGTTTGTTTACGTCTTGTAAGGATTATGATGACGACATCAAGAATCTGCAGCAGCAGATTGACCAGAAGTCGCTGAAGACTGATCTTGAGAGTCTGAAGACATCCTTGGAGACGCGACTGGCTACTTTGGAGTCTACCTTGAATACCAAGGAGGCTGCTCTGAAGGCTGAAATCGAGAAGAAGGCCGACAAGACTGCCCTGGATGCTGAGATTGCTGCCAGAGTGCAAGCTGTTGTAGACCTGACTGCCGAGATTGACGGTATCAAGACAAAGCTTGCTACCATCGAGGCCACTCTGGCTACCATCGAGACCACTCTGGCTACGAAGGCAGACCAGTCTGCTCTGGATGCTCTGAAGCTTGATGTCGACAAGAAGGCTGACAAGACTGCTCTGCAGGCAGCTTATGATGAGCTGTTGGCTAAGATTGCCGAGAACGCTCAGGGTGACCAGGCTGACGAGCAGGCTCTTCAGAATGCCATCGCTACGCTGACTGGTAAGATTGACGAGCGTCTGACCGAAGCTCAGGTTAAGGCTATCGTCGATGAGAGTGCTGCTGCTCAGAAGGTGGCTCTGGAGGCTTTGAAGTCAGAGATTAACGGTGAGCTCGAGTCTCTGGGTCTGACCAAGGCTGACATTGAGAAGTTGACTGATGTCAACAATAAGATTGCTGCCATTGAGGATGCCCTGAAGGCTTTCACCGGTGCTGAGACTATTGAGGAGGCTAAGGAGAAGATGCAGGAACTGGCTGAGAAGATTAATAAAAACATGGATGCTATCAACATCCTGGAGGCATGGGTCAAGAAGCAGTTGGCCTCTATGGTGCTGATGCCTTCGTTCTACTGGGAAGGTCTTGAGGCTATCGAGGTGCCCTTCGCAAGCGCTTTGACCTATGGTATTGACGATACTGACTATAAGTTCACTTATACAGTAGAGAGCGCTGCAGGTACAGAGACGGTCAAGGTTAAAGTCGCTGACCAGATGGCTTTCAATGCCAAAAATGCTAAAGATGCAAAAAATCCGGTAACTTTCTTGATTCCTACTGAGCACTCTGTAAATGGCGATGCTGACTATGGAATCTGGGATCTGAATGGTACTTTAGGTGGTGGTCGTGTTGGCAATAAGAACATTGACGACACAGATGCTTACTATCTGCGCAGTAAAGCAGCTACTAAGCTGGGTATCACTGCTGCACAGTCTCAGCTTGATTCTGTTGAGTTGAGCAAGGGCGCTATTGCCAAGTATCACTACAACCCCTCTACTGCTGATATGGCAGGCTACGAGTTCTCATTCTTCGAGAATGACGCTGAGGTTTACACTCGTGCTGCCGGTGCTATCGAAGCTAAGCCTCGCACGGACGGTATTAAGGCTGAGAATGGTGTTCTGACCGTTCCTTTCGATGTTAACGGTGGCACGCTGCTGTCTATGTTCAAGGCTTGGGCTGCGAGCAAGGGCATAATTACCGATGCACAGGGTAATGGTGTTGGTATGACTGCTAATGGCAATGTCTTCGGTTATTACCCAACAGATGACAATAATGGAGCGAGCTTCCCGCTCCCCTTCATTGCTGCTCAGATGGCAAAGGGTGACACCATTGTTACTTCTGACTATGGTGTAGTTGTTCCTGCTGAGGTTGAGATTATCGCTCTGGCCGACAATGCTCCTCTGGAGAAAATCAACGGCAAAGACACTAAGTGGACGTTCGATAACGGCAAAGTGAAAGACAACGGTGTAATCCGTGCCAACCACCTCTATGAGTCTGTAGGTTACGATGGTATCGTTATTCCTAATACTGGTGTAGGTGACAACTACGGTGCTATCACCATGCCTGCTACTCACGAGATTGTCTACAACCAGAAGGTATTTGACCTGACCAAGTTCATTGAGACTCACGCTCGTTACACTACTTACACCAAGTATGGCAGAAATGCTGCTGACACTAAGCTGACTGCTGAAGAGCTCGGGCTTATGGGTCTGCACTACGAGTATCAGCTGGTTGACTACTGGGTAGGTGAGGAGACCACCAGCCAGACTGCACACCTCGTTCGCGTAAATAAGGATGGCAGTGCAACTTCAAGCGACGAAAAGGACGGTTACTTCTCTGTACGTTCTGTTGACGCTGAAGGTAATACCATGGTTAACGAAGAGGCTACTCTCGAGACCGTTGGCCGTGAGCCTCTGATTCGTGTGCTGCTGAAGACCGAGAAGGGCGAGATTGTCCGTTACGGTTACGTGAAGCTGCGCATTGCCAAGGATGCTGCCCAGAACATGGAGGTTGCTATCAACCTCGGTGAGATGTGGATGAACTGCGGTGAGGAGAAGAAGGTGACATGGTATCAGATGGAGAACATCATCCTCCGTCAGATCAACATGACCAAGCAGGACTTCGAGAAAGCATACTATCTGGATGTTCTGGGAGGTTACCAGAATATGCCTTACGTTTCTCCTAATAACATGAATCCTAAGCCTCAGACTAATGGTGATGACGATCCTTCTGGTGCACTCTACACTATTGGTTGGCAGGCTAAGCGCTTCTATAAGGATGCTAAGAAGGGATATATTGATGCTACAGGTAATGACGAACTGACGCAAAAACTGGACAAGATGACTGCTACCGACAACCGGTTCGGCCGTGTATGGTACACTCCTCATGACAACCAGACTACACCTCAGAACTGGGACCAGAACACCAACGTATTGGTTTGGAACCTGATGGAATCAAATGCTGCTGCTCCTTATGCAAATGCCAGCAACATGACTGCTGCTGCATACGAGCGCATGATTACCGCTTTGGGTGCTACCTATAACAACAAGGGCGTGAATAAGGATGAGTTCTCTACTGTTGTTCGCTTTGTCAACAAGAACAATGGCACATTCATCTACGTGAAGCTGTACTTCGCACCTGAGAAGGTTCACTTCGCTTACGGTGACATCAACAACCGTGTGCTTGACCACTGGTATGACTTTAAGAACGGTTATGCTGAGAACACTGCTGACTCTATCGAGGTTTACGCTAACGTTCCTACACCTGCTCTGAACAACAACGCGCCTCTGACTGTTAATTCGTTCACGAAGGACCTGAAGGAATTCTGGCTGAACCAGGAGATTATTCCTACCATCTACAATAAGGATAAGTTCACTAAGTTTGCAGATAATGGCATTACCTTCCAGTTCCGTCTGCCTAAGAAGGGCGACACTACCACTGGCGATAAGGTTGACGGTATGTACGTGAACAGCTATGATGTAGACTACAAGTCTGGTAAGATTAAGACTTATCCTGGCGGTACAGAGACAGAGGTTGACGATCTCTACTATTGGGAGGTTAAGGGTATATCAGGTGCTACCTATAAGCTCTATCTGGCAAGTGGTGATGACTTGACAACTGTCGCAGCTGCCAATGTTAAAGCAAAGGCTACTTCTGGTAACAAGATTGTAGCTGTTATGACTGGTGATATGACTCAGGACGAAATCATCGCTACTATTACTCCCCAGGGTGTCATCAAGTACATGGGTCGTACGGGTGTAACCACCTCCACTCCAGAGAATACAATAAATCATCCTGATGTAAACAGTGCTGCTACCGACATTCTGAACTACATGGGTATGTACGATGCTACAGGTAAGCTGATTAAGGATAGCTATCTGGACGGTCAGGCTGGTGCATTCGCTGCTTATGTTGAGATTCTGGTAGCTAACGAGGCTTGCTACAATCCTCTGATGGGCAAGAACTTCTTCAACGTACGCTTCCTGCGTCCTGTGAACATGTGGCCTGCTAAGACCGAATGGACCGATGCTCCTAACGACACTCAGGTTTATCCGCTCTGGAAGCTCGTCTACATCCGTGACTGGCGTCAGTTCCCCGTAGTTCCTCTGGGCGCAGACCAGCAGTTCGGCGAGGCTGCCAAGGCTGGCTACGGCGAGGACGGCGAGACCTACACAGGTGCTATCACCAGTGGTGTGAATGGCGTAGTGACCTATCAGTTCTACAGCATCTCTAACCTCTATGTGAAGCGCGAGGACATCCGCTCGGATGCTTACCTGAGTGCTGACAAGCGTACTATCCTGACAGATCCTGCCAAGATTGAGGCTCTGAAGAGTGTAGAGGATATTCCTGCCTTGACTGGTACAAATGCCGGAACTCAAGGAAGATGGGAGTTCCTGAAGATCTATGCAGCAAATGATCCTCAAGGCTACGCAGCTACTGCTGATGAGACCTTCGATGAGAGATACAATGCTTATCTGGCTACTGTTGCATCGACTGCAGGTGCTGATAAAACTGGTAAGGCACAGGCTACTAAATGGCATGATGTGCTGGCTTACACCAACAACAGTGGTGTTGTGAAGGAGTTCCACATCTACGTACCTATCTCACTGAGGTATCCATGGGGTTCTCTGACCGACTGGACTCAGAAGGTATGGGCTGTCATCACCGTGAAGCCGACTACCGGTAACGAGTAATCTGGACTTTAGTAGATTTCAAAGGAATCTATTATAACTCAAAGAGGGGTGTCAAAAATAGATTGGCACCCCTCTTATTTCAAAGAAAAAGATAGTATGAAGAAAATTGTATTATTCCTCAGCGCCGTATTACTGACAGGCATGGCGCTGACAGGCTGTAAGGACAAGAAGGCTCCTGCCGACACGAAGCCGGTGGAGACGTCGATGTTCACCAAGGAGGACACTGCTCAAGTGATGGACCTGGTCAACCAGTTCACCATGCGCCTGCAGAACAGCGACATCAAGGGTGCCATGGACATGCTGGTGTACTTAGACGGCGACAGTATCAAGCCCCAGACGGCTGCCAACATGCAGCGTCAGGCCGTTACGCTGAGTTTCATTGCCGGCAAGCCCGGCTATGAACTGGAGCGCATCATCCTGAACAATACGACCAATAACGAGGCTAAGATTAATGTGGTGCTGTTTGAGAAGAAGGACGAGAACGACAAGCGTCCTAACACCACCGCTATTTATGTCCGTCCTATCTATGTCAATGGTCAGTGGTATCTGACTCCGAGAGACAATATCACCGAGACTGAGAAGGACAATCCCGTTGAGGAAGCAGTAGAGAAGAATGCTGCTGCCAATGAACAAGCTGATGAAGAAGAATAATTCCGTTTTGCGACATGCCTGCGCAGTTTCCTGCCGTTCACGGTTGGGCTTCGCGGCCTGTCTGATCCTCTTAACCACCCTACTGGCGGCATCGTGCCGCCAGCAGGGTGCTTCTGTCCCAGCCCAGCAGGCTGACATAGCGTTCCCGGACGGCACGGAGCACGACTTCGGTATGTTCCGCACGCAGGACACGCTGGTGCACTACTTTGTCTACAAGAACACGGGCACGGTGCCCCTCGTCATCCAGAAGGTGGAGACCTCGTGCGGCTGCACCCGCGCCACGTTCAGCAAGAAGCCCTTGGCACCAGGAGGTACGGACAGCATACGCGTGACCTACGACGGCAACGGATTCTCACAGGGCACCTTCATCAAGGGCTGTGATGTCTACTCAAACACTGATACAGTATATCATCTCCGCATCCGCGGTTACTACTTACCAAATTAATAATTAAAACAAACAAACGCTTATGAAAAAAATCTCCTTTGTAATTGTAATCCTGCTGGCCGTGATGGCACTGGCTGTCCAGGCTGCCAAACGCGCAGCAGAAGACGCTCCTGCCGTGAGTGTGACCGTCTCGCCTGCTGACATCCTGGCACAGGGCGGTGACATCACCGCCGCAGTGAATGCCGCCGTCGAGGGCAAGAACGTGAAGGACATCCTGATCAGTCTGGCCAAGAACGGCGAGTACACCGTCAGCGGCTCCATCGTGACGGCTGCCCCACTGACCATCAAGGGCAACCACGCCGTCATTGACGCCTCGGGCTTCAACGGCGACCTGATTAAGCTGGACGGCACGGAGACGCTGGCCGTCAAGAAGGACGGCACGGACTCCGACCACAAACTGATAGCATCTGTGGAGATTGCACAGGTGACCGTCAAGGGCCTCAAGGGCGCCCTCATCACCGATGCGCAGAAGACGCTGGTGGAGAAGGTCGTCATTGACGATGCCACCATCGAGATGCCGGCATCCAACAAGAACGTGCTGAACTTCAACGGCAAGGGCTATGTGGGCGCTGTGACCGTCAGGAACTCCAGCATCTTCGCCAAGGACAAGAACACGGGCTTCTTCGCACAGTACGGCAGCCGCCCCAAGAACGTGAACGAGGACTGGCTGCAGACTTTTGACTTCCAGAACTCGACGTTCGTAAACATTGCCAACGGCAAGAACTTCAACAACCTGAAGCAGAACGGTACGGACAAGAACGGCTATGTGCTGAAGAACAACATCTTCGCAGACTGCGGCAAGAACGGGCAGGTGGTCGTCGGACTGAACAACGGACAGACCAGCGCTACGCCCGCCTGGGAGGTTTCCGGCAACATCTTCAACTTCGGCGGTGCCGACACCAGCGCAGCCGAGACCTCGAAGGCCGGCAAGAAGGGCGGTGAGGACATCGTGAAGAACAGCCTTGAGGCCGTTGTCAAGTTCGTCGACATTGAAGACGGTATGTTGAACGGTACCGTGGCCTGTGTCTATGATCCTGCCGCCGGAACCAAGGTCGGAGACCCCGACTGGCTGATGATCTACGGACAGGCTGCCACCGACGTGGTGCTGTCTCCCGCTGAGGGAGAGCTGACGGCTGCCGTGGAGGCTGCCTGCAAGGGCAAGGTTGCCAAGAGCATCACCGTCAACCTGGCCAAGGACGGCAAGTACACGGTGGCTGCTCCCTTCTTCATTGACTGTCCGCTGGCCATCAACGGTGCCGAGGGTGCCGAGATCGACGCTTCAGGCAATCCCGACCAGTTCATCCTGATGCGTCCCGTATCGAAGGATGCCGACCTGAACGACAAGGGTGCCCTTGAGATCAGTGCCGTCAGCATCAAGGACGTGAAGATTACGGGTCTGAAGAACCGCCTCATCTACGGCAACCGCCAGAACTACCTGTTCGGCAAGATTGCGGTGGAGAACAGCATCCTGCAGTTCGACGGCACGACGCCGCGCAGCATCTTCGACTTCTACTGCGGCGGTAACTTCGAAGAACTGAGCATTACCAATTCCACGCTGTATGCCGACCCGTCGAACGCCATGCGCGGCGGCCTGCTGAGCACACAGTCCAGCAAGAGCGTGCTGGAGATGGGCGGCAAGAGCCAGAAGGTCAGCATCAAGAACTCTACACTGTATAACATCGCCTACGGCAAGACTCCCGTCCTACTGCAGCGCCACAGCCAGTACTACCTGAGCTTCGAACTGACAGGCAACGTCATTGCCAACAGCGGTGAGAAGGGTAACTTCGTGGCCGGTCTGAACGAGGGCCAGAAGAGTAGCGAGGTCAAGTGGACCGTAGCTGACAATGCCTTCTCGTTCGACGGTGAGGATACCGGCAGCAGCGAGGCGTACGGCAGTGTCGTACCCGGTCCGGTCATGTTCAGCAATCCCGCCGCCGGCGACTTCACCGTCAATATCCTGAGTGCGCTCTTCGAGCGTGGCATAGGTGACCCGCGCTGGCTGAACGGCAACGAGGACAACCTGCTCCTGGCCATTGCCTCGGGCAAGGACATTGCGACAGAGATTGCTGCTGCCAAGGGGGAGAACAATCCCAGATACATGCTGATCCGACTGGAGGACAATGGCAGCTATACACTGAGTGAATCCATTGCGGCTGCCGGCAGCATTGTCATCAACGGCAATGGTGCCACCATCGACGCCAGCGCCATCACGGGCGACAATGCCGTTGTCAAGATGCCGTCGGGCATCACCGAGCCTACGGCAGTGGACGAGATTTCGTTCAACGGCGTCAACATGAAGATTGCCACCCGTCTGTTCTATGCCAACAAGTCCAAGTTCTGGATCAAGAAACTCTCGGTTGACAACAGTGTCATTGCCGTAGACGGAACGTTCAAGAAGAGCATCTTCGACTGCAACGGCGGCGGTAACGTGAAGCTGCTGTCAGTGAACAACTCTACCATCTATGCCAATCCGAAGGTCGGCCAGAACGGCGGCTTCTTCAGTTCGCAGTCCAGCCAGAAGCCGACGGAGTTCGGCGAGGGCGAGACGCAGACCATCCAGATTACCAACTCCACGCTCTACAACATCACCAACGGCAACGACATGGTGACGCTGAGAGAGAAGGACAAGGAGTATATGTCGTTCATTGTCAAGAACAACGTTATTGTCAACTGCGGCAAGAACGGCCAGTTCTTCAAGGGTCTGGCCGGTGCCAGCGACGCGAAGAAGGCTACGTGGGATGTGGACGGCAACGCACTCAACTGGGGCGGTGCCGATGTCAGCGGCACAGAGACGGTCAAGGGCACCAATGACGAGGTCAAGAACAGCATCGAGGGCATTGTGGAGTTCGAGAATGCCGAGGAAGGCGACTTCACGCTGGCCTACAAGAGCGCACAGAACGAGGCCAAGATAGGTGACCCGCGCTGGATTGTCGTTCCTGAGGATGTGAAGGTAACCATTGCCTCGGGCGACATCAGTGCAGCACTGGACGAGGCAATGGCCAAGGTGAAGGTGGTGAAGGACATCCGCATCAACCTGACCAACGGCGGCGAGTACACCATCTCGAAGAGCATCGTGGTGCCTAACAGCCTGTATATCGTCACCGGCGACATCATGGCTTGGGAGCAGCAGAATGCCACCATCGACGCCTCGGCACTGGAAGGTCCTATGATTACCACGCCTGCCGAGGCTCCCGGGGAGTGGGTGAAGGGCCAGATACTGGTTGATGACGTGACCGTCAAGGGTCTGAAGAAGGCCCTCTTCGCCAGCGCAGCCAAGAACTACTACTACGAGCAGTTCAGCATCTGGGGCAGCGTGATTGAGGTGGCTGCCGATGTCACTACGCTCGACTTCACGAAGGGCAGCGTGGCCAGCCTGATGATCTCGTCGTCTACAATCTACGCTCCTACGGCTACCACGAAGGCATTCTACAGCTCGCAGAGCGGCCAGAAGGCTACCGAGTATGCCGACGTTACCGAACAGCAGTTTATCATCTTCGGCAGCACCATGTATAACCTGGCCAAGGGCAAGAACTTCTTCACGCACCGCCAGGCTAACCAGACATGGCTGGCCTATAACCTGCAGAACAACATCTTCGTCAACTGCGGCAAGAGCGGCCAGGTGGTGAAGGGCGTGAACGGCGGCCAGAGCGGCAAGAACCCGAAGTGGATGATTGTCAGCAACCTCTTCAACTATGACGGCAAGGACACCTCAGCTGAGGAGTCTACCGGCGATGCCGACGAGCCTGTGGAGAAGAGCATACCGGGCGTGGTGACCTTCGCCGACGCTGCCGCTGGCGACTTCAACGCTACCGTCACGCTGGCTGAGGGCGCAGAGAAGCCCGCCGGTGCCGGTGACGGCTACCACTGGAAGATTACCTACGGCGAGGCTACCGCCATCGAGGGTGTGAAGACTGCAGAGGGCATCGACCTGGAGAATGCCGTCATCTACAACCTGAACGGCCAGCGCGTAGAGAAGGCCCAGAAGGGTCTCTACATCGTCAACGGCAAGAAGGTCGTGATTAAGTGAGCATAAAGCAAGAGCTCGCTCATGCTTTATCGAGCGTGAACGAGCTCGAGCTGAAAGCTTAAGGTCGTGATTAAGTAACCCCTGACCCCTACCCCGTGGGGAGGAGAGCAGGGGAAGCGATAATAAGAAGTGACGGAGCCTACACCGGCTCCGCCACTTTTTTCTTGCTTTTGCTTGGAGTTTGTATTTGGATAAACGAAGTGGCAACAAAAGACGGAAAAAGTTTGGCAGTTTCAATCTTTTGGGGTATCTTTGCACTGATTATGTGTATCACGAGCTAAGTGCTTATTCTTGTTATCCGCAAAACCTGGTAAGTTTTAACCCACAAGAAAGCATGATGGTTCTTCGCGTTATGGCGTGTTTTCCTTTTTCACGAAAATTCTCAGGGAAAGGCTCTCTGCCTTTCAATTAGCAGGTAGCCTTATGGTGAGTATCAGCGGATGAGTGCTCCTTTCCCTAAAAGCGCTCACCTGTTTTTTGCGTACCAAGACGAAGTGGCGGCTCTCACGAGTCGCCACTTTTTTCTTGCTTTTGCTTGGATTTTTCGCAAAAAGTGCTTATCTTTGCAGGCGAAAGACTGCAAGTATTTAAGTATGCGTAAGTACCCTATAGGCATTCAGACATTTTCTGAGGTAATTACCGGAGGTTATGTTTATGTTGACAAAACCGATATGGTTTGGCAGTTAATGGATATATCCAAGTATGTATTCCTTAGCCGCCCACGCCGCTTCGGCAAGTCGTTGCTGTCTTCGACGCTTGAGTCATACTTCCGTGGCGAGAAGGATTTGTTCGAGGGACTTAAAATCATGGCATATGAGAAGGAATGGTATCAGTATCCTGTGTTTCGGTTAGACTTAAGCATTGCCAAGGGACAGGTGTCTGCCGATGCCTTGAGTGCCCGCTTAATGCTGATGTTGAAGGACTTCACTGGACTTTACGGCAAAGACGATGACGAGGTGACACCCGGTGGCATGATGGAGGGACTCATCAAACGGGCTTACAGGAAGACTGGCAGGCAGGTGGTTGTCATCATCGATGAATATGACGCACCTCTGCTGGATATGCTGCACGAACAAGACCACCTGGATGCCATGCGCAAGGTGATGCAGGAGTTTTACCAGCCTCTGAAGGCTTGTGAGTCGATGGTACGTTTCTGCTTTATTACCGGCATTACCAAGTTCTCACAACTTAGCATCTTCTCAACGCTTAACAATTTGAAGAATATTTCCATGCTACCGGCTTTCTCTGCTATTTGTGGAATTACAGAAGAAGAGGTGAAGACGGTTTTTGCAGAGGAAATCAGCCGGATGGGACAGCAATATGGTTATACATCTGAACAGATGTTCCTCAGAATCAAGGGAATGTATGATGGCTATCATTTTGCTGCGAACTCGGCAGACATATACAACCCGTTCAGCCTGCTTAATGCCTTTGCAGACAATGAGTTGCACGATTATTGGTTTGCAACGGGCACACCGTCTTATCTGACGCACCAACTACAGGTGTTCAGGACTGACATCACGACCATGGACAATATCATAGTCCCTTCTTCGGCCTTCGACCAGCCAACGGAGAACATGCACGATGCCCTGCCACTATTGTATCAATGCGGCTATCTGACAATCAAGGACTACGACCGGGAGTCACAGATGTACACGCTCTCTATACCTAATCAAGAAGTACGTGTGGGGTATACCCAACTCCTTTTCCCTGTCATAGAATCTCATATCTGACGTCTTTTAATTTAACGGCCATTAAGTTAATATCGATTGCAAAGATAGAAACTTTTTTCTTGCCCTTGCTTTCCTACCTGATTTCTACAAAGATTCAATCTCTGCAGCCGTTAGGCCCAAACTTTTGGCAATAATATCAATGGGGATACCGTTTTCTTTCAATTTACGGGCATTTTCCAACCTTTCCTCTGCACGACCCTCTGCACGGCCCTCCGCACGACCTTTGGCAATCCCCTCCGCACGGCCCTCCGCACGACCCTCCGCACGACCTTTGGCAATCCCCTCCGCACGGCCCTGCTTTTCACCTTCAATACGGGCTTCTAACAGTTTAGTCTTCATGACATCCGTGTCCCGCACAAGATTGTCAAGATAGTTGTCGTAGGCCTGACGCTCCTTGGGCGACATACGTAGATACTCCAGACGCTCACGGGCCTCTTTAAGACCAGGGACATTGGTGTCAGGCTTGATATACTCGTCTTTCAAATACTGAAGCCACTCGTCCAGCGGGGTTACTGCCATGCGGTCAAACTCGTTGACACGGATGATATAGTACTCGGGGAACACATCCTCCGGTGCCACTACGTGCAAGTCTTCACGCTCGTGCTGGGTCAGCTGAAGCGTGTCGCTGGTGTGAACACCCGTCAACACCGTCTGTCCGTGGTACAAATAGTCAGCTCCCTCACCCAGGTCAAAATACAGGATGTTGATACTCAATACCTTTTTGATCTCCGCATAGTTCTGTCCTACCTTCATGTGCTCAGTGATGGCCTTGGCTACACCATAAAGCACACGTTGCAGATAGTCCAGTTCGCGGCTCTGCTGTATCTCCACAAGGATAATCTGGCCGTGCGAGTCCTTGGCCTTGATATCCACACGATTGTATTTGTCGTCCTTGTATTCCTGGTTCGACTCACTCTCCAGCAGCTCTACAATGGTGACCTTCTCACCGACGAGGACCGAAATCAGCCCCTCGAAGATAGCAAAGTCTGCCTTGTTGCGAAGCATATACTTCGCAGCCCAGTCAAAGCGTATGAATCTGTTATTAACCATCCCGTTCATGTTTTTATTGCAGTCTTTCGCCTGCAAAGATAAGCACTTTTTGCGAAACGTCCAAATGATTCCTTGAATTTTGTATTTGGATAAACGAAGTAGCTACAAAAGACGGAAAAAGTTTGGCAGTTTCAATCTTTTGGTGTATCTTTGCACTGATTTTGTGTATCACGAGCTAAGTGCTTATTCTTGTTATCCGCAAAACCTGGTAAGTTTTAACCCACACGAAAGCATGATGGTTCTTCGCGTTATGGCGTGGGTGCTATCATTGTGTCTTTGGGTAAAGGCTTTACCAGGGCCTCGGATAAGAGATACGGTAATGCGCTCACGCTTTTTAACTATTAAACATTATTAGTATGGGACAGTTTTTAACGATTGGCATTGCTACTGAATTTTCAGTCAGCAAGACACGTGCAAGGAGAGAATCATCTGCAACGGATGAAGAAATCAGAGAGACACTGCAGAGTTGTCACAATCAAAGCGGTATCTACGATCTCAACGAAGACGATAACAGGGTTTGGCTCTCACTTAATCCGGAAATTGCCCAAAAGGAGTTGGTCGACTTCCTTCAGGCATTCTATGAATTGCGCTACAATGACCACCAGCGACAGAGGATGGTCTACATGCCTAAAATCAAGGAAAGGAATACGCTTAGAGAGTGGTTGGAACTTGCAGCCGAGAAACGATATCAAGGTTTTCAGCTAGATGAATATGCGGACTGTTACACGCCTTTCCCAAAAGGATGGAAAGAGGTGCTTAGCACTGATGTCGAGCAAATCATCCTCAGTATAGACGGTAAGATTCTTATGGAATGCTATTATGGCGTGTTTTCCTTTTTCACGAAAATTCTCAGGGAAAGGCTCTCTGCCTTTCAATTAGCAGATAGCCTTATGGTGAGTATCAGCGGATGAGTGCTCCTTTCCCTAAAAGCGCTCACCTGTTTTTTTGCGTACCAAGACGAAGTGGCGGCTCTCACGAGTCGCCACTTCCTACCAATTCAAATTAATTTTACCTCTCCACAAAACAATTACGTGAAGATGGGTTAAATGCCCCTCCCCTCTGGGAAGGTAGAAATTCTATTACTTCAAAATAACTCGAGCTTTATGCTCGCTTAATTACGATTTTCTTTCCGTTGACGATGAAGACACCGCCCTTGGCCTGGGCCTTGTCTACGCGCTGGCCGGCACTTACCGCAATGGCGGCAATGCTCAGCAGGGCTACGGAAAGCAGTGTAAGTATTTTTTCATAAGCGTTTGTGTTGTTAGCTATTGATAGAAGAAAATGATTCAGATAATAAAATACCGAAAAGCCTTAGCGCACGAATGTGCTAAGGCTGTGCAGGCTCATTAGGCTGAGCGGGCTGCTCCGGCTCCTGGCCTTGTACGGGACGAGTCACCAGCGGGTCGTTGGACTCTTTGGCAGGTTCTATCACGTGGGGAGCCTTGGGCAGCACCTGTACCAGCAGTGCACGCAACGTGTCGTTGCGGCCCTCGATGTAGTTGACAACCACAGAGTCGCCTTTTACAAACATACCATTGACCATACGGGCCTCGTTCACCTTGAACAGCAGCGTGTCGCCTTCGACGGCTATGCGCGTGCACAGCAGCGTGTCGCTGTCGAACTCAAGCTCCGTCACCACGCCGCGGGTCTCCTGCAGTTCCTGCTTACAACCCACCAGCGACAGCCCGAGGCTGACCAGCAGAGAGGCTGTGAATACAATCTTTTTCATTTTTTCCTATTTCCTATTTTCTTTATTGTTAGATGAAAGGGGGGAGTTCCCCGTTTTGGGCACTCCCCCCTTTGGGTTAGTTATGTTTAGCTTGCGCTAAGTACATTTCCGAGATTACTTGTCGAACAGGATGACAACGGGGAACGAGAACTCGTGCTTCTTGCCGTAGCAGTCGTAACCAGTAATCTTGATGCTACCCTCCATGTTCTCAGTCGGGTTGTTAGCACCACCCTTCTTCTTGAAGCCTGCAGTGAGGTTAGCGGCATTAACTGGCTCGATGTACTCGCCGACGTTGCCAGTGAACTCGAAGCTCAGCTTCTCTTCTACTGGTGTGGCAGTGTTGTTAATATTGTAGAGCGCAGTCTTGAAGCCCTTCTCTTCATCAGTCAGGCCTGCCAGTGTGCTTGCGTTCAGCAACTTAGCATCGTTAGCCAGCACAATGTTGGCAGCTGAAGAGTTCAGCTTGATCATATCAAACAGAGTAGAAGTGGTGTTGTACAGATAGTCACCCTGCTTAGAAGAGATGCCGTAGACACTTGTTTCTCCATTGTCGCTTACTATCTCATTATAGTCAGTAACCCACTTGATATAGATCTTATCGCTAGTCTGACGAGATTCAATAACATTGTGGTTATTGGCGTCAAGATAAGGAGTACCGTCTGCATTCATCTTATATACAGGATAGGTGTACTCAGTGGTGTAAGTCAGCAGGTCAATCGGGTTCTTGATGGCTGTTGTGAAGGTCTGAGCAACGACAGGATAGTCCTTTTCGTCAGTCCAAGTTGTAACACCGTCTTCATCAGTCTTCGTTTTACCGTTGATGCCCTTGAAGATGAAGTTCATCTTGGTGGTGTAGTTGTTGCCGATAGCAGCAGGCAGAACCTGAACAACAGTTTTGTCACCCTCAACATTGTCAGCTGCACCATTCCAAGCGGTCTGGTAAGCATAGTTCTTAAGATCATTACTTCCTGTCAAGCCTGTAGGCAGGGCTGCGATGTTGAAGTTGTATAGCTTCTTAGCATCGGTGTTGTTGGTCAGGAACTGACTAGATACATAGTCCTCAATCTTACGCTCACCAGATTTTGCAGAAGCAGTGTAAGTCGCAGTGGCTACAGCGTCTTTCAGCGTACCATTAGAACCCTGCCAGTAAATCATCTTAGCTCTATTTACAGTAGCAGTTACAGGATTCAGAGCGTCAGCAGTAGGAATAGCATATACATTCAGAGCACCCTTCACTGTGGGATCGTAGTCAGGCTTCCAGGTTAACTTGTAATCCTCAGGAATGTCTGCACCAGTAGGCATCACCTTCTTAGCCTTCAGAACCAGCTGATACCGAACAGGAGCGTTAGCATCGTTTATCATCTTTGTGATGGTACTGAGCGTAAATGTTGCATTATTCGCGATATTCTGCAGGTCAGTACCCTTCACACCAACAGCCAGATACTTGATGTTGTTCCAGTTGTCAGCCAAATTTTTCTTGTCACTCTTCAGCAGAGCCCAGTAGAATTTAACTGTTTTACCTGTTCTAACGTCAAGATAGTCAGAAGTACCTGTGAATGATGAAGTGGCTGCATAGAAAGAATAAGAGAACGACTCGAAGGCACCGTCAGCAAGTTCAGCATAGCCATAGTTGACACCCTGCTCACGCTTCAGCAAGTCAGGATTCTTAATTGAGTCAGTGGTCATACCCTTCTTGATGTCAAGAGCGAGAACCTCAGCAGTCAGCTCCTTCTTGATGGTTTCAACCTCACCAACCTTTACATAGAATGCCTTACCATCGGGATCGAGCAGTGAACCGTCGTAGTTGACAGCGAATACACGGAAACCGATAACGTCACCCTGTGCGGCAGCAGCGTTGATAACGAGGTCGATGTCCTCAGCACCGCGGGTCATCTTGTAGATACCCTCGATACCAGACTTGTAGCTCTGCCAAGCCTCCCACTCAGAAGGAGCAGACTCTACAGCGTTAGCCTGGAAGTCGTAGGTGATGTACCAGTACTCAGCCTTCTTCTTTAAGCCGTCAGGCAGAGAAACGGTAATCTTCTGGCCAACCTTCTCGATAGTGAGGTAGTTTTTATTGTAACGATAGTCATCAGTAGCATTAACCGTGTTGTAGAGCTTGTCGCTCTCCTTCTTGGCAGCTGATGCGGGAATCACCCAGCCAGCCTTTTTGGCATCGCCGCTCAAACTCCACTTCTGCTCGGGATTCAGCAAGGTGTGTGAATTAGTCTGATCCTTACTCTGGATACCAGGCTTGTTTCCTAAAGCAGCAACCTCTTTCAGCCAACGGTTGTGAACGTCAGTTGAATTTGTTGTAACCTTTTTACCATCACTGGTGATAGTCAAGTCGAAATTGAAGTCAGAAGCAGCCTCAAAGTAAACATACTCAGCAGCAAGGTCATAGGTAGAAGCTACGAAACGACCCTCAGCCTCGTCGGCAGTGTTGTTGATGGCAACAGCATAGTTAATAGCCTTACCAGCATTCTTAGCCTTTTCCTCGAATTCTTTCTGAGTGCACTTCTTTGCTGCAAGATCTGCCTCAGTAAAGTACTCGCGCTCGAAGAAAGTAGTGAGGTTGAAGTCCTTCAGCTTGGTGTTCTCCACAACGCTGACGGGGATAACCCACAGACCAGTCTCAGTAGTGTTACCACGGGTAATCAGACCCTCGAAGCGATACGGCTCACCGATGGTGATAATCTCGTCGAGGTTACGGCCCTTAGAGTCAATCAGCTTCACCTGATCCTTGGTGAAGGTAGCGTTAACGGGGTTCACACGAACCAGCAGAGCCTGCTTGGCACGGATGTCCTTACCCTCAGTGTACTCGATAATCTGGTCAGCATCAGCAAAACGGTCTTCCTTGTCACCGAACTTGTCAGTCCACTTCTGCTTGCCGAAGACGAAGTCAAGTTTACCCCACTCATTGCGGGCGTTAATCAAAGCGCCCAAGGGGAACTGGATAGCCTCGTCAGCACCATCAGGTGTACCGCTATAAGTAGCAATCAGCTCAACGCTGGTCACAGCCTTGTACAGCTCCTCGACAGCAGCCTTGTAAGCAGCAACAGAGCCCTGCTCGCCGCCCTCGCCAGAACCACCGAGAATCTGGTTCTTCAGGTCTTCCAGCTGATCTTTAAGATTAGCTGAGGTAACATAGGTCTTGTCCAG
>Ga0256407_10006561_pt1 | contig 17897 bp, 10 predicted proteins | sample RumenRJG_04DNA_FD_193489 | JGI IMG/M metagenome (GOLD analysis project Ga0256407, IMG submission 193489) | Bovine rumen microbial communities from Lethbridge, Alberta, Canada - RJG_04 | ecosystem: Host-associated > Mammals > Digestive system > Stomach > Rumen | place: Canada: Alberta...
TTTTTTTTTTTTTTTTAATTTTTTTTTTATTTTTTTTTTTTAATTAAAAAAAATATATTAAAGAATATATAAGATTTAATTTTGATAATTTAAAAAATAAAAAATCCAGAAAAAGAAAAAATAAAATTTAGAATAAAATAAAATTTTTTTTATTTATTAATTTTGAAAAACAAAATCAATAAAATCAAACATAATTTGTTTTTTTTGTTCATCATTTTTTTTATTTACAAAATCTTTAAATGAATATAATAATTCATCAACGCATTCATTTTCATCATTTCCTTCAATAGACATAGTATCAAAATTAGTTTTTTTTTCAGTATCACAAAATTGAATTCCAGAATCAGTATATTCATTATTATTATTATTAGGTTCTTCATTTATATAAATATCAGAATTTATTTGATTTGTTCCAGAAGAAACAAATTGACCTTTTGATAAAGGATTTCCATTTGAAGAATTATTTAAATCTTGAATATAGTTTAATGGTCCTTGAAAAAAATTAAATTTGTCTTCTATTTCATTTACTATTTCATTTGAATAAAAAAATATATTGTTAGATTCTTTAATATCTTCTTTAAGTTTTTTTATTATTTCTGATAAAATTTTTTTTTGAGTATCTTTTGGAAATTTTTTTATTATATCTTGGTAAAAATTCTCTTTATTTTCGTGATTTCCATTTTCAACAAACATCATTTTTTTTTTTAATTTAGTTTTTATTTTTTTATTATATATGATATAATTTTTTTTGAAGATTATATTTTTTTAATATTCATTCAATATTTATAATAAAATATAATTTTCTTCATTTATTTTATTATAATATCATTAAAAGCAAATGTCAGATAAATTTGATATGGAAATTAATTTATCAAATACAATAAATAATAATGAAAATAATAATGATAATGAAAAAAATATTAATATAAATAATTCTTTAATAAGTAGTAAATCACTTTTGAAAGAATTAGAAGATAAATGGGATAAAATTGAGAAGAATAATACATTAAATTCTTTATCTCTTTCTCAAAAAAAACTTTCAAAAAATACTTCAATGAATAGTAATAATATAGGAAATATAATAAAAGAAATTGTAAGAAATAAATATAGAAATAATTATTTAAATAGAAAACAAAATGATAATAGTTTTGATATTTTTATTAAACAGAAAAAAGAAGAGTTAAGTAAATATAAAAAAAATAATAGTAATAATAATATTTTGATTAAAGGTTTAAATAATGAAATATCATTTCAAAAAAATAAAGGAATAAAACAAAATTATAATTATATTCAACCTAAATTATTAAAATTTGAAGAAAAAAGAACACTATTATCTCCAAAAATAAATAAATTAATAACAAATGATAAAAATATTAAAAATAAATCATTGATTGATGAAAATTTAATAAAAAGTTTTGATAATCCAAGTTTAAATGAAATATCAAAAACTATAAATGAAAGATTAAATGAAATAAATAATAATAAAAAAAGAAATAAAATAAAGAATAAATCAAATAGAATTTTTTCAGTAACACCAATTAAAAAATCAAATTATAAAAGTAAAATTAATCCTTCTTCAATAATGCCTTCAACATTAATAAGTCCTCAACCAATAAAAAAATTTGAATATTCTAAAAATTCAAATATTAATTCAATGTATAAAATAATAATGGAATAAAATTTAATATTATTTAAAAGCAATTTAATATTATTTTTTATGGAAATTTAAAAAAAATTTAAATAATTCTATTATTATATAATATTTTAAATAAAAAAAAATAATTTATAAATTAATACTATTTGGTGAATAATCATATTCTTCTAAAAGTTCATTTGCTCTTTTTTTTCTTGGTTTTTTAATTAAAAGATATCCCAAAATAATACCAAATGAAAAAATAATAATACCTAAAATTATAAATAATATATATTTCCAAAAATTAATTTTTTTAGGTAAAATTTTAGTATAAAAACCAATAGTAAATTTATCTTGATCAAAAACAAAATGATATTTTTCCATAAATCTTTTTCCAAAAACCCAATTATAATTTTTACTTCTATCTCTATTAAATAAAAATAAAAAATAATATTCATCTCCATTTTGAATAAATAAATCTTTATAAGTAAAAGTAAAATTATTTCTATTTTCATTATAAAAAAAAATCAAATCAGGTACTAAAGAAAATTTAGCATTTTTATTACAAACATAATAATCATATTCATTATTTTGTTCATCTTTAACAATTTCAATTCTACATTCTTCATATCTTATTGCTTCATCAAAAAAAGTTTCATTTATTTCATAATAATAACTTCTAGCTCCGTAAAATACTCCTAATTCAATATCAAAAGTAATTAAATATGAATCACAATATAATCTATTTTTATTTAATTTTATTTCATCAATTTTTATTCCCCAATAAAGTAAAGTTTGAGATTTATCAATATTCATTTTTTGATAATATTCAATTTTATATTGATCTTTATTATATTCATGTGGGAATTCTCCTATTATAATTTCACCTGTTTGAATATTATTTTTTTTTTCATTAAATATTATTGTAAATGTATATGAATTTATTTCTTTTGTTGATTTTAAATATGTTATTATGTTTGCATTGTCTTTTTCTTTTTGTTCATATGTTGGTTTTAAACCTATTGAACATTTTTTTATATAATTTTCTCCTTCTGTTGCTAAAATATAATTCATTTTTGAATGTATATTTCCTATTTTTATATCATCTCTACTTAATATTCCAGTTTTAATTGGTTCAAAATAATATTGTTTTGAATCTGATAATTTTTCATATGCTTTTGATTTTTTTTCATCATAAATTGATTTATTTGAAAAATATAAATAATAATGGTTAAAATTAATATGAATATCCATTTCTTGTTGTAATGGATCACCTATTTTTATTTCACTTAATATATTTATTGTCATTAAATTTTCTATGAATGATTTTTTATTATTATTTTCTATTACTTTAAATGGTATTTGAATAATTTTTGAAAATATATTAATAATACAAGAAATAACAATAAAAAATCTCAAAAAACTCATTTTTATATTAATATATATATGAATAATTAAAAAAAATTTATTCATCAAATAAAAATATATTAACATCATTAGAAAAAAATATAAATAACAATAAAAACAATTAATTTTCAAAAAAAATAAAAAAAAAAAATTCATTAGAATATAAAAAAAAATAAAAAAAATATAAAAATAAAATTTGTATCGATAACTAATGTCCAAAAAAAAAATACTAAATCTAAAACCAAACCTCTGTTTAATAACCTTTTTCATTCTTTTGACAATAACCACATCATACAAAACAGAAAAAGTAATAGCAGAATACGATCCTGAAACTCAAACATTAATATACAATGGCACATTATTTATAATATCCCCTTCACCTTCAGAAACATTATTTATAAAAGGAAAAGAGATAAAATCAGAATCTTCAGAAAAATTATCAGGTCCCGAATTTTGGTTCTATCTTTTCGTAGCAATTGCTCTTGTATGTTTTGCAGGAGCAATGAGTGGTTTAACAGTAGGATATCTTTCAATAGATACTTTAATATTAGAATTAAAAATATCAAATGGTACAGAAAGTGAAAAATATTATGCAAAAAAAATTTTATCAATAGTCTCAAATCATCATTGGTTACTTGTAACATTACTTTTATGTAATAGTTTCGCAGCTGAATATATGCCAATTGTACTTGATAAATTAGTAAGTGAATTAATGGCTGTTATACTTTCTGTTACTCTTCTTCTTTTTGTAGGTGAAATTATACCACAAGCTGCTTGTACTGGTCCTTCTCAAATGAAAATTGCTTCATTTTTAGCTCCTTTTACTTATTTTTTAATGATTGTTACTTATCCTGTTTCTTATCCTATTGCTTTACTTATGGATTGGATTATTGGTACTCATGGTAAAAGTAGATTTTGTAATAGTGATTTGAGAAGTTTAATTGAATTACATACTGTTGATGCTTTGAAGAATTTAGATGTTGTTGAAGATGAACATCAAGATAGTGAAAAGAAAGAATTAAAAGAAGGAGAAAAAATTGGTCTTTCTAAAGAACAAGTTAATTATATGGTTGGTGCTCTTGATATTAGTTCTAAGAAAGCTTTTGATATTATGATTCCTATTGAAAAAACTACTATGATTGATTATAATTCTAAAATTGATAGTTTATTCATTCAAGATTTACTTAAAAAAGGTTTTAGTAGAATTCCAGTTTATTTAAATGATCCTGATAATATTATTGGAATATTAAGAATTAAACAATTAATTGGAATTGATATTACTAAACCTAGAACTTTTAAAGAATTAAAAATTACTTTATCTAGTCCTTTAATTATTAGTAAAAATATGCTTGCTATGGATTTATTAACTGAATTTAGAAAAGGAAGATCACATATGGCTTTTATTACTGAATCTGATAAAGTTGAAAAATTACAAAAAAGATTAGGTTTAGATACTAATAATTCATTAAGAGATAATACTATTTTAAGTAAGTTAGAAAAAGGTGATAATAAAGGGAATTATGTTAAAATTTTAGGTATTGTTACTATTGAAGATGTTATTGAAAAAATGTTTAATATTGAAATTTTAGATGAGGATGATTATAATAAAGGAAAGAGGAAAGATCTTAAAAAAGTTCTTACAAGACAAATTACTCAAAGTTTTATTGATAAGAAAAAATCACTTTTAAATGATATGATTGATCAAAGTCATAAAGAAACTATAATGGAAGAAAATAATCCATATTCACTTTATGAAGGATATGATGAATATAAAGATGAGAAACCAAAAGATTATATGATTTAAAATATTGTTATTAATATTTAAATAAAATAAGAGGATTTTATTCGATTTCAAAATATTTTAATTTTATTAATTATTTTTAAAAATAAATAATAAAATTCATATAAATGTCAAATTAAAAATTAAAAAAAAAAGCAAAATAAAAAAAAAATGACTACTGAATTAAAATCAATGTTTGGTGGAAATATAGTAGAAAATTCTTCAATAAATGAGCAAAATATGTTAATTGAAAAGCAAAATAAAGAACAAGAAGAAAAGAAAATAAAAGACTATATGAAAAAACAAACAGGAATGAAAAAAGAATTAATAAAATTAATAGGAGGAGTTCCATCATTAACATCAGCAGAACATAGAAAATTTAAAAAAGATCATTTTCAAAAATGGGTATGGTCAAATTTTAAAAATCCAGCAAGAAAAGATAATTTATATTTATATCATTGGCAAAGAGAAGAAGATGTAAATAAAGATTATGAATTTGCTCAATTAGATAAAAAAATAGATTTAATTACTTTTTCAGATGAAGAATATGAAAATTTAATAAAACCAAATGATGTTGATTGGACTTATGAAGAAACGAAATATTTATGGGATTTATTAGAAAGATTTGATTTAAGATTTACTGTTGTTTATGATAGATATGATGAAGAGAAATATAATGAGAGAACTGTTGAAGGATTAAAAGATAGATATTATTCAATTTGTAGGAAAATATTAGAAAGTAGAAAAATGTTTGATCATCCTATTTTAAAAAGTGGTTATAATTATGAACAAGAATTAAAAAGAAGAGCTTATATTGAAAGAACAATTAATAGAAGTTTAGATGAAAATAATGAAGAAAATTATTTAATGAAACAAGCAATTGAAATTGAGAAAAAAATTGAAAAATATGATAAAATTGAAAATTCAATTAAACAATTTTCAAATAAAGATTATAATGGTGATAATATAATAAATAATAATGAAAATAATCAAATAATGACATTTGAAGATTATATTAAAAATAATGCAACAGAAGCAGATTCTTTTGTTTATTTAAGAAGTCAAAAATTACATCATAATTTACCAGTTTCTGAAAAAATACAAACTAAAGTAAATGGTTATTTACAAGAATTAAAATTTACTGATAAATTAATTCCTACTAAAAGAGTAGAAATTGCATATGATACTTTAAGAAATAATATTGTTTTATATACTTCTTTAAAGAAATATTTAGAAAAAAAAGAAAAAGAATATACTTTATTAAAAGAAAAATTAAAAGAATTTCAAAATAAGAAAAGTGTTAAAAATAATAATCAAGTTAATAATCAAAATAATAATAATAATAATGTACAAGAAAGTAATGAAGGGAATAGTAAAAAAAAAAATAAAAAAAAAAAAAATGGGAATACACCGGTTAAAGTAAGGAAAAGAAAAAATAATGAAAAAGGTGAATCTGGGGAAAGTGGTGTTCCTACTAAGAAAAGGAAAAAAAATCCTCAAAATGAGAAATAAATATTTTTAATAATTAAAAAATTTAATAAGTATAAAAATGAATCAAGTAAATGAGAATATTATAAAATTATTTTATTAAATTTTTTATATTTCTTATTTTTATTTTTAAAATTTTTTTTTAAATTAAATTGAATTTTTTATTTAAAATGATCTATTTTTAATTTTGGGATTTTTGTTTCAAAATTGGAATATTTATCATAGTTTATTATGTTGTTTTTATTTGGTTTTGGGATTTTACTATAAAAACGATAATCAAATGAGTTTTTACAATTTTTTTTTTCTTCTTCTATATTATTATTTTGATTATTTTCATATTGAAAAGGGGTAATATTATTATTTAATCTATTTAAAATATTTTCAATATATTTCTCATGTTGTTGAGTTGATATAGGAAAATATATTTTTGAATCTGATTCAAACTTAAAATGAGAATTATATTTTTGAGATTTAAATTCAGTTCTAAATGATAAGTCGTTCATTAAATTTAAATTTAAATAAAAATTAAATTAATAAAAAAGTTAGTTTATATATAAACTCAAAAAAATTCAAGTATTATCGATTATAATTTTTTTAATTATTTATTCAATATATCAAAAAATAATTTTTAAATATTTAAAGATATTTTCTTTTTAAATTGTATAAATAACATATAATTATTTATGTTTAAAGAAAAAAATATTTAAATGAAAAATACTTATTATAATTATTTAAATAAAACAATTATAAATAATATATTTATGCAATCTTTAAAAAAATTATATAAATATAATAATATTAATTTTTAATTAGTACTAATATTTACAAAAATTCAAAAAAATATATTTTTTTAATTGAAAGATAATAAGTTTTTAATATACCTTTTAAAAGTTTATTAATTAATGAATAATAATTTCAAAATAAAAAAATGATAGAATCAAATATAATCAATTGGATAGATCTAGGAGACTCAATGCAAAACTTGGATGTATATTCCAAAAAAAAATTAGTAAAATTCTTTAATTTAATGAGAGTAATATTAACATATAAAACATTCTCAATTTTTTTCTTTTTAATTTTAAAATTTTTCTTTTTTCTTCAATTAATGATGTTAACAATAGTAAATGTAGAAGATAAAAAAGATCATACAATAACAATTTTAAATTATATTTCAAATGTTATATTCATTCAAGAAATAATTGATAATAAAGGAAGTTATAAAATAGCAATAATATTAAATTCTTGTTTAACTTTAATAACTTTGGCTTGTTTTATATATTTTATAATATCAATTAAAATTGGAAGATTTTATATTAAATTTCCTGTTTTTTTTCTTAATTTAATTGCAGAAATTTTAATGCAATATTTAATTGGACCAATTGTACAAATCTCTTTATTTTCTACAAATTGTAAAAATAATAAACATATTTTTTTAAATGTTGAATGTTTTAAAAATTTAGAACATTTAATTATTACAATTGCTTCAGTAATAAATATACTTTTTTTTTTAGTTTTATCAATTGGTTTATCTATTTATTATAATGAAATTGGGGCAATAAATGAAAATAAAGTAGGAAGTAGAATAAATTGTAATTATGAAATTTATATGAATATATCTAAAATATTAATGTTTGTTCTTGCTTATTTTATTCAATTTCATTTTTCTGATAAAAAAGAATATAAAGTAATTTTACAAGTTTATATATTTTTTAATTCTCTTTTTTTTTCTATTTATGTTTATAAAACTGTATTATATTATGATTCTAGAATAAATATTATTACTCAATTTGGTTGGGTTTTTGTTTGTTGGTATAATTTTATTATTGTAATGAGAACTTTATTAAATATAAATGATACTACTATTTTTCATATTCTTGGTTGGATTGTTATTGGTTTTAGTTTAATTTTACTTGAAGAATATAGACAAGAATATTTATTAACAGATTTTAATATTTTTGAAGCAAAAACTTTAAAAGAAATTGAATTATTTAATATTACTTTATTTAATTTAATGAATCAAAGAAGTGTTAAATCAAAAACTCTTTTAATAGGAATTATTAAAAAATTTGAAGAATATGTTAAAAATTCACCTGAATTAAATGAGAAATATAAAAAATTAAATTCAAATGAGCATTTAAAAAAAAAGTTTAATTCAAGTAATGCATTACCAATATTATCAATAATTTACATAGTATATGATCATCATTTAGAAAAAAATTTATTAAAAAATGATATTGTATTAAATATGTGTTACTTCTTAATGAATAGAGTAAAAAATCCAACTTTTGCAATTTCACTTTGTTCAAAAATGAAAGTAACAAGTCATAAACATTTATATTTCAAATACATTTTAATGGAAGAAATAAAAGAATATTTAGTAAATAAATTATCAAAAAGTAATAATAAAGAATCAATAAAACATGTTCAAATAGGAAGTGTAATATTATATAATATATATATGGAATTATTTAAAATTAAAATTTATGATGCTGCATGTAATCAAATTGATTATTTTGATATTTTAAAAAATAATGTAACAACACCAAAAACAACAGAAAATTTTTTAAAAATAGGAGAAGATATTTTAAGATTAAGAAAAGAAATATTAAAATTATGGGAAAAAATAGTTGAATTAAATCCATTTAGTGATGAAAGTGAAAAGGATTATATGTTATATTTACAAACAATATTACAAGATGATGTTTTAGCAAGAACAGAATCGAAAAAATATTCAACATTAAAAACAAATAAATTATCAGAAAGAAATAATATTTATCATTCAATGTTTATTCAAGAATTATCATCAATAATTTTAATTGATGGTTATCAATCAAATGGTAAAATATTATATACAACTCCAAATTTCCCAACTTTATTTTTATTTAGTGGAAAAGAAATATTAAATATGAATATTGATGATTTATTACCAAATGTAATACAAACTTTTCATAAAGATTTAATTGATGATGCTATAAAATTTACAAATATAAATTATTTATTTAAAACTCAAAAAGATTTATTATTAAAAGGTAAAAATGGAGGAATATTTAATGTGAAAATTTTTGTTAAATGTGTACCTAATTTAAGTTATGGTTTAATATATACAGTTTATATTACAAAAAATCAAGATCATAATTTTATATTAATTTTAGATAAAGATTTTCGAATAAATGGTTTTACAGAAATGCAAAATGGAATATCATTTACAATGAATAATAATTATGGTTTAACTCAAGGATTATATAATCATCACATTGCAATAGTTCTTCCTGAAATTTTATTACAAATGGAATATAAAGATCAAAAATTTTTCATATCAAAAAGTGATATTGAATTAAAAGGAAATTTATATCCAGTTTCTGCATGGAAAGAACTTGATAATAAAGTTGAATTAGTTTTAGATAAAATTAAACAATGTGGTCAATTACATAATGATGAAGAACAAAAAAATACTATTCAAGAATATGATGATTTAATTAAAGATGTTAGTACAAAATATCAAAAACCTTTTAGTGTCTTTTATAAAATTATAACTAAAACTTTTTTAGATGGGAAATTTAATTATCATAGAGTTTATATTACTAATGATTTAATTGCTTTAAATGAAAATTCTAAATCTTTTCCTAGTGCAATGAATTCACATTCTGGGAAAAATGAATTAAAAAAAACTGAATTAAAAATTACTAATTTAGATCTTAATGAAAATAGTGATAAACAAATTAAATTAAAAATTGGAACTTTAAGTGAAAAAGAAAAAGGTTTTTTAGAAGAAAAAAAAGCAGAAGATGAAAAAAAAGAAGATGAAGATAATGAAAAAAAATCAATTGGACAAAATGAATTTTCAAAACCTTCATCTTCACCTTCTTCAATAATAACAAAAAGTTCAATTGATTCTGCTGGATTTAATAAATTAAAAAATGGTATTTTAGATAAAAAAGAAGTCTCTTCAATTAGAATAATGAAATATTTATGTTTTGGTTTTGGTATTGCAACAATTGGTTTTATTTGTTTAGATTCTTATAGAGTAAGAAAAAATTTTAAAAATTTAACTCAATATTTAACTGAAAATTTATATTTTAATCATTCTAAAATTTCTGTTAGTTGTGTTTATTTAGCAACTTTAAATTTAAAATGGAAAAAAGATGATTTTATTAATGATATTTTATGTGAAACTAATAATAATTGTACTAAATTTTATTCTCAATTATTATCAACTTGTATTACTGATATTAAAACAGAAAAAGAAAATGCTTCATATTTTTATGATGATTTTAAAGATATATTAAGTTATACTAAAGAAATTTCTTTAGAATTATTTAATTTAACTACTTTTGATGTTTTAACTATTGATATTGATAATTTATTAAATTTATTAATTTCAAATGGTTTGAAATTAAATGCTAATTTAGAATCTTATTTTGATGAAACGTATAATTTATATGATGTTAATTCATATAATTTATTAAATCAAAGTTTAAATTATGTAAATGATAATAAAATTAAAGGATTTAATGATAATGAAAAAAAATCTAAAATAAATAATAATTTTAAATTAATTCCTATTTCTTTAATTTGCATTGCTGTTATTTTTGGTGGTTTAACTTTATTTTTTGGATTTTTAATTTTTAAATTGAATGATATGGAAAAATTTTTTTTAGATAAATTAATAAAATTTAGATCTAATAATTTTGATTCATATTTAAAAAGATTAGAAGATTTAAAAAAAAAATTAAGAAATGATTCAGGTGATGATGACGAAAAACAAAATGGAGAAATAGAAATGAATGAAATAGGAAGTAAAAAATCAAAAAAAGAAGAAGAAGATGAAAAAGATAAAAAATCAAAAAAAAAAGAAGACAAAGAAGATTCAGTAAATAAAAAAAAAATGAAAAGAAAAAATGGTTCAAAAGCAAATAAAATCCAGCAACAAAGGAATAAAAAGAAAAAAACAATGGCAAAATTTTTTTTTATATACAACTTACTATTTACATTAAAAGTAATGTTAATATTAATAATATCAATAACATATTACATAGTAGTAATGTTAGTAGAAGCAAAAGAAAAAAATTCTTACTTATCATTTGATAGTACAACAAATGCAATAGAAGGAGTATATAAATCATCATTTGATATATTTTTACAATTAAAAACTCAATTAGCACCTTATGAAGATATATTAAGAAATATAACAATTAATTGTGAATTTAATGAAATTTGTATTAATAATTCAGAAAAATATAAAATGACAATACCAACAAATGATAATATTTCAACTCCTAAATTAGGAAGTTTATTAATGCCTTTAGTTAATAATTTAAATAGTGATTCTACTAAGGAATTAAATAATTTATATAATTCTGATGCTTGTCAAGTTTTATTTCCTGATGATGAAAATGAATATACTATTTGTGCTAAATTTTGGTCTAGTATTTTAGTTAAAGGAATGGAACAATCAATTACTCAAATGAGTGTTATTATTAATACTGTTATTGATGAGTTAAATTCTTTAAATAATGAAAATAAGAACTTTCAAGAAATTTTAGAACCTTCTTCTTCTTTTAGTCAATATGAATTGTTTGTTGAATATTATTTGTTTAAAAGTTATATGAAAACTGTTAAAATTTTTTCAGATTTTAGAGTTTCTAAATTAAATAGTACTAGAAAAATTTTTTATGGAATTTTATATGGGTATATTGTTGGAGCTATTATTTTGTTTTTTATTCTATTATATTTTGTTTATTCTAGTAAATATGTTTTTAATTCTTTTTTGAATTTTATTGGTATTTTACCTGTTAAATATTTGATTGAAGATGAATTGTTATATAAAGATATTCTTAAATTAGAACAACATATATTTTAAAATGGAATTATTAAATTTTTAATATTTAAGGATAAGATAATAATATTATTATATATAATTAATTCAAATTTTTTTAAATTGTATTTTTTTGATTTCAAAATATATAAAATAATTTTAATTTTATTTAATGATGTAAAAATAATATGTATATAAAATTAAATATTATATTTAAATAAAGTATAAAAATATTTATAATTGTGTTAATTATTTTTCTTCTTCTTTTTTCTCTTCCTCATCATCTTTTTTATCAATTTTTTTCTTTTTTTTTGGAATTTTATTTGGATTAACAAATATTGATAATTCTTCAATTTTTTCAATATATTCTTTAGTATTAATTAAATCAAACATTTCTAAAACTTTTCTAATATAAGTCATTTCTTTCCTAAATTGTTTTAATTCATTTTCATTTTCAATACGTGGTTTATTATGAATTACTTTTTCCATTTTTTCAAAAAGTAATTTAAATTCTTCATTATATATTTTAATAATATCATCATTATTAAAACCATATTTCATATTATCATATATTGTTTTCATTTTAGAAAATTTAAGAATATATGGATTATATTTTTTTGCTTCACAAATTGGATATTTTTCAAAATTAATTCCTTCAATTAAATTAATTGTTTCATCTATTAAAATATTTAATAATAATATCATCATTTCTTGTGTTGATTTCTTTATATCATTTATATTATCTTGTAATATTTTATTTGGGTAAATTGGAAAAAATTTTTGAAGTATATTTTCAATTAAGTAAATAATAGATATTAATAATGATGATTCTTTTTCAGTTATTGATTTTTTCTTATTTATTTTTCCATCTGATGAATCAACAATTATTTTTTTTGCATTTGATATTATTTGATTAATGGTATTATAAATTTTTGTGATTATTTCTTTTCTTAAATTAACATTTACATTTTTATATAAAAATATACTTTCATAGATAAATTTAATGAGATATAAAAAAAAATGAATAACTTTGTGTTTGTTTTGATTATTATCTTTGCTTTTTATAATAATAAAATTATTATTTTCATCTATTTTCTTTTCATCATTTTCCTTTTTTAAATCTTCAACTTTTAAGTTTTTAAAATTTTTAAAATTTTCATTTTGTTCAATTGTACTAATATCAAGATTATTAAAATAATCAAAGATTTCTTGAAATTCTTTATTAATATTCATTAGTTGATTCCATTCTTCTTCTTTTAATTTATTTATTAAATATTTTAAATTTTTATCAAAATTAATTTGAATAAATTCTTCATAAATTTGGGAAATATAATTAAACCAATCTATATTATTATACTCTAAAAAATCTTTTGATTTTTCATAAACTAAATTTGTTTTAGTGATAAAATCATTAATATTAACATTTTCTAAATTTAAATGTAAATAACCAGTAATTAATGCTTTGATTATTTTATCTATTTCAAAATGTATATAATTAGTTAATTCTTTAAAAATTTTTGGAGCTAATCCACAATTATTAGTAAATAATGTTAAAATATAATTATAATTAGAAACAATTATCATATAACAATGAGTTAATATATTTATTTTTTCAGGGTCTTCTAAATTTAATTTATATACTTTATCATAATTATTTAAAACTAAATTTTTAAATACTTGATTTAATGAATCTACAATTGAAAAAATATCAACATTATCTTTTATAATTAAACTTAACATTTCTATTATTGATATTAATTTATTACGAATTTTACCATTTTTAGTATTTTCATTTATATTATTATAAATTAAAAGAAACATTAAATTATCTTCAATAAAATCATTTTCTAATAATTTAATATTATTTTTTTTATCTTCTTCTTTTTCTAAATAATATTCAGTTTTTTTGAATTCTGAAATTTCATTAATAAAATTTTTCTTATCAAAAATTAAACAATATTCAAAAATAGTTTGAACATATTTTGAAAATTCTAAAACTAAATTTTCTTCACCTTTATTTTCATAATTAAAAAAATCTCTTTCAATATCATTAATAGCACTTAATTTCCTAAATTTATCAAATTTTCTTAATTTTTTAATAATATTTTTCCCATTATTTAAAGTATCACTTAATTCCTTTATTTTCTCATCACTATTCCCTTCTTCAATTTTTTTAAGATTTTTAGAAATATTATATAAATTGATAAATTCTTTACAAATATCAATTACATTATATAACTTTTGTTTTTTTTGACCTTTCAATAATATCTTAATAGAATTTTCCCGATATTTTTTATTTAAATCTTTTTTTGAATTTCTAAGTAAAGTAAGACTATTTAAACTTTTATCAATTTCAGAATGAATAGAAATATTATTTTCAATATAATCATAAAAATAATTAGTATTTTCAGAAACAATTCTATTAATTTCCTTATCAATTAATCCCATTTTATAAACTAAATCATCTTTAATCATAATTAACTCATCAAGATTATTTCTTTCTAAAAAATCTCTTTTAACAATAAATTTATCAGTTTCTTCAATTATATTATCTTGAAGACCTAAACCATCTAAAAGAATACTTTCATTATAATCTTCTTCTTTAACAATATTATTATTATTAATATTAATTCTACTATTCCAAAAAGAACTTATTTTTAATTCATTTTCAGGATATTTTGTATAATGATTAAATTTAAATAATGGATATAATTTTCTCAATCTTGTAATATATTCTGAATAATTTTGATCAATTAATAATCTAAAAGTATTTGGTTGAGTTATATTTGATGATCTTGCTGAATTTCCATCTGTTGATTCTGGATAAAAATCAATATCTGATATATTTTGATAATTTGCTTCAAAAGTTTCTGTTCTAAAAGAGGAATTTCCTTGGAAATTTTTTTTTATTTTTGATAATGATAATCTTTGTTTATTTTGTATTGGTGTGTTTATTATTTCTGAAAAATTTTGGAAAATATAATCTCTTAATTTAATATTTATTTGAATATCTTTTAAATTTGTTTTTAAATTAATTTGTTCTTTTCTCTTCTCCATTGAAATTAAAAAAATAAAAAAAATTGTAAAATGTCTGAGACTAATAAAATAATTAAAAAAATTTCTAAGATTAAAAGTACAATTAATCAAATTTTTAGAGATAAATCATTCACAAAAGATTTTTCTCAAAAAATCATTGAATTATTATATGAGATTGATGATTATAGTGAATTTATTTCAATTGAAATTATTTTAAAAACAGATTTACATAAAACTTTAAAAATCCTTTTTAAATTATCTGATGTTTATTTAGATATTAAAAAATTATGTCATTCAATTTTAGAAGATATTTTAAAAAATATTGAAAATGAACTTTTTAATTATGAACAAGATATTTTTTATGATTATGTAAATAATTCTAAAGATAAAATCGAATTTAATAAAAATTTATTTATTGAAGATTTAGGCAAATTAATAGAAAAAAGAAATTATGATAATAATGATAATATTATTAAAACCGATCAAAAATTTTTAGAAAAAATAAAAAAAGATGAAATGTTAATGATTAATGAATATAGAAGAAGAGAAAAAGTTAAAAAAATTCAAAATGAAAAAAGATTCAATTTATTTATTTCAAATTATAATAACAATAATTGTAATAATAATCTTTCAAATTTTAATGAAGAAAAAATTAAGAAAAGAAAAAAAAGGAATATTAATGTAGAAGTAATAAATAATAAAAATCATATTAATATTTTAATTGAAAAATCTGCATTAAATGGTACTGAAAATTTATTTGGAAATAAAGAAAATAATCATATTAAAAAAAATCATTTTTTAGGTAAAAAAAAATATAAAAGAATAAAAAAAAAATCATTAAAAAAGAAAAAAAAGCAGAAATAATAATTGAAATCCCTTTATATGATAGTTGAGAAAGATATTTTTGACATTTTAATGAAAAAATTAATATAATAAATCAAGATAATAAAATATTTATTATGTAAAAAATGATTTAAGCATCAAAAAAATAATAATTTTTAAATTATATATATTAAATTATAAAGTAGCATTTCAATGTTTAATTCTGATAATTTGGAAATTAATTAGTTAGGAAAATAATTTTGAAGTAACCTTCAAAAATGATTTAATTATAAACACCAAAAATATAAATAAAATAATTAATTTTTTAATATAAAAATATAAAACAAAAAAAAAAAAAAAAAAAAAAATAAAAAAAATTAAAAAAAGAAAAAAAAATAAATTTACAAAAAATCTAATACATAAAAAAAATTTTTATTATTTACATAAATAGACCAAAAAAAAAAAAATGTCATTCACCCAAAAATTTTTAGCCTTAATTATCTTTCAAATAAATTTAATATCAATAACTCCTCAAAATTTAAAATTAATCCCTTCAAATACATTATATTACCCAGAAAAATATTTTCGTTTCTTAGCAAATAATTACGATTCAATAGCCCAAGGAGATTTTTGGACAACATTTCCAATAGAAAAAGGAATTGGATTTGAAGCAAATGAAGATTTTGGTTCTTTTTTATTTGTAAAAGATTGGTCAATGTATAGTTTTAAATTAAGAAAAATTGTTTTTAGACCATATTGTTCATATTTATTAAATTCAAAAGATTCAATAAATTTTTGTGATGCTGAAATGTTATTATATCATTCTATTGATAATAATTATTATCCTCCTGGAAGAAGAGTTGATTTAGGTATTAATTATTTAGTTATTTCTGTTCCTTTTAAAATTAGTACTTTAATGAATCCTGCTAATGATAAACTTTTCTCATTTTTACAATTAGATATGTTTAAGGATGCTATACAAAATATAGGAAATATGCCATCAACTTTTCCTAGAATTTCCCCTTTTAAACCTGTTAAGTTATATCAAATTATTCAACATCAACCTTCTTATTTATTTGAAAATGAATTAATTCCTGAATCAAATATTAAAAGTTTATATTTAGTATTTGCAAAATTTCATTATATTTCACAATTAGATTATGATAATTTAAATAATGTTTATAATAGTTTATTTGTTAATGATACTCAAAAACTTTATTTAAGTACTATTGAGAGTTTGGCAACAATTATTTCTGATAAAAATATTTATAGAAATTGGGATAATGCTAATGAACTTGAACCTACTGCTACTCTTATGGCTTATAATAGAGGTTTTTATATTCATTTTTGTGCTGTTTTGCTTTTCATTACTATTGCAGTTTTAATTTAAATAATTAAGGGAATTTTTAATTTTTTTTTAGGTTAAATAAGTGATTTAAAATTATATATTTTATTCAATTGAATATTTGAATATTTAAAATTTTTTTAATTATGTTTTTTTTATATTTTAAAAAAAAATGGTTTTTTAAATAAATTTTAAATTGTTTTATCTATTGTAAAAATATCTAAAATATAATTTTTAAATTATAAATTTTTTTTAATTTAAGCATATTATTATTATATATATTTTATTTTAATAATTTTCATAAAATATTATTTTTTAATTTTTTGTAAAATATAAAAAATCAAATTTTAAATTAATTTTAATTAAATTATGGAATGGGGATTGGGGATTGGGGATTGGGGATTGGGGATTGGGCCCAATCCCCAATCCCCAATCCCCAATCCCCAATTCAAATAAAAATATTAAAAAAAAATTCAAATAATATTATAAATAATTTATTATCAAGAAATAATAATAACAAAAACAATAATTTAAAAAAATTCCTTAAAATTTATAGTAAAATAATCAAAAA
>Ga0256407_10006562_pt1 | contig 17897 bp, 18 predicted proteins | sample RumenRJG_04DNA_FD_193489 | JGI IMG/M metagenome (GOLD analysis project Ga0256407, IMG submission 193489) | Bovine rumen microbial communities from Lethbridge, Alberta, Canada - RJG_04 | ecosystem: Host-associated > Mammals > Digestive system > Stomach > Rumen | place: Canada: Alberta...
TTGATCTTTTTGAAAAGCACAAAACGCTTGGCGAGCTCATTCTCATTGACATCGTAACGCATGCAACAGCCGCTTGCGGCGTTGTTGAAGGGCTCTACGAAAAGCAACTTCAATCCAACGAAAAGGCCGCCTTTGTGCAAGGCGAGCGCCATGGCCGTGGAGAAATCTTCGAAGAATTCTTCTACGATACGGCGACGCTTTCCGTGGTGAAGCAACAGCCAGTCAAGCAGCACTACACTGTAGGCGACGAAATTCCGACTGCTGGCGAAAGCTACCACTACCCCGACGATTTCGATATCATCATTTTGCGAGACAGTATCGCCGTCAAGGTTCGTGGCAAGCGCATCGCGGAAATCACCACGGCAGAGGAATACCACTACGGAAACGTTCCCGTCATCAATGGACGCGGCTTTGAAATCAAGGTCCATTCCGATGAAGACGTTAAGCAGCTGCTTAACGAATACGAAAAAGCAGGTATCGCAGGTCGCGAAGAATTCTTCCGCAAGTGGGCTTCATTTAATACATATCGCAAAGTCGTATTACACTAAATCACTTTAGCTTCTTCACCACCATAATGCTCGGCACACCGCCGAGCATTTCATTATTTTAAATAAAATAATCAAAAATTACAAATAAATTTCACAATAGCAAAAATCAATATCTCAGCATAAAAATTTAGTATTAGACAAAGTGAAAAACGCGTTCTATATTTTGCCGCACAAAAAACAAAACACACAACAACAATAAAAAACAATAACAAGGAGTTACGAATGAACCAGACAATATCCAAGATTTTGATTACAACAGCACTGGTATCATCCATTTGCTCTGCTGCAGAATCTGCTAACGAAAGCACATTTAAGCTGACAGGAAATGTTCAAGCACAGGCAATCAAATCACTTTACGACAACGATGCCGACAACACGCTCGACAATTCCTTCTTGCGTGCAAATATCGGTGCAAAGTACAACTCTGAAAATCTCAGCGCCGTAATTAACTTGCGCATTTTCAGCCCGGCTTTCGGCAATACGATTGAAGGCAAGAACTACGACAAGATTTCTGCAGATACATACTATGCCAACTACAAGTGGGATACCGAATACGGCAAGTTCAATGTTCAATTCGGTCGTTTTCGTACTGACTGGAGTGTTGGCGGTAACTTCGGTACTTATGTTGATGTCGCCCTCAACAAGCGTGGATTCCTCGCCCGCGATTACCAGCATGATGCAATCGCTTTTGGTCACGAAAACGGCATTTCCACATTCAACGCCTTGCTCGGTACTTATGATGCCAAGTTCAACACGGGTTACATCCGCCTTGAAGAAACGCTTAAGTTTGGCGACGCCAAGGTGAGTGCAGCCTATCGCGTGAACGCACTTGATCCGATTCAGCATACGGCTCAGGTGACGCACCGCGTTGCAGGTCGCGCAAGCTACTACTTCCAAAAGAATTTTGGCCTTTACGGTGAAGTCGCTTTGATCGCTACCGGTGATGAAGAAAATCTTAAGGCAGCAAACGCCATCAAGCCTGAATACGCTCAGGATTCGCGATACATTCCGTTCTTCGTCGGTTTGGAAATTCCGACCGCAGGTTTCTTGAGCAATCTGTACGCAGAATTGGAATACCTCTCTAACCGAGACGAATTGCAGGCCGGTGCCGATGGAATCGCATGGACCGTAAGCTTCATCAAGAAAATCAACGATTATTCTAAAATCCAGGTGAACGTCTATAGTGAAAAGAAGGCTTCTGACGTTGCTCTTGCCGCACGATTCACTGCATCGCTCAAATAAAACTTAGCACATCCCCGAGCGCCCTCAGCGCAGCATAACAGCTTCTTTGATCCATTCCGCTGAGGGCGTTTCTAAAAAAAACAACCAAAACATTTAAACAAAAAGAGGTTTTAAACATGAATTTCAAAAAAATTACTATAGCATCCATCGCTCTTCTCTCCATCGCTTTCACCGCCTGCTCTTCTTCGGACAGCAAGACCGAAAGCACAAAGCAAACACTTACTAACGTGTCTTACGACCCGACGCGTGAGCTCTACGCCAACTACAACCAGGTCTTTGCTAAGCACTGGAAGGAAAAGACCGGCAAGGATGTGGAAATCACGCAGTCCCACGGCGGTTCCGGCAAGCAGGCTTTGGAAGTCGCCAACGGCCTCGAAGCTGACGTTGTAACGCTCGCCCTCGAATTTGACGTGAACGCCGTGCGCGATGCAGGCCTTATCGAAGATGGCTGGGTCAAGGAATTTCCGCTGAACAGCGCTCCTTACACCTCCACCATCGTCTTCCTCGTTCGCAAGGGTAACCCGAAGAATCTCAAGGACTGGGGCGACCTCGTCAAAGACGGCATCGGAGTCATCACGCCGAACCCGAAAACTTCTGGCGGCGCACGCTGGAACTATCTCGCCGCTTGGGCATGGGCCGAAAAGCAGTACAACGGCGACGAAGCCAAGGTCAAGGAATTCGTGAAGAAGCTCTACAAGAACGTGCTCGTACTCGCTTCTGGCGCTCGCGGCTCTACGACGACATTCATCGAAAACGGCCAGGGCGATGTTTTGCTCGCTTGGGAAAACGAAGCATTCCTCTCGCTCAAGGACTACCCCAACGATTACGAAATCGTCATCCCTAGCGTAAGCATCTTGGCAGAACCGTCTGTCGCAATTGTAGACAAGGTTGTTGACAAGCGCGGCACCCGCGAACTTGCCACCGAATACCTGAACTTCCTCTACAGCGACGAAGGCCAGCACATTGCAGCTAAGAACCACTACCGTCCTTCCAACAAAGCCATTCTTGACCAGTACAAGGAATTTGACCAAAACGTGAACCTGATTGACATCAGCTACTTCGGCGGTTGGGACAAGGCTCAAAAAACGCACTTCTCCAACGGTGGCATTTTCGACCAGATTTACGAAAAGAAGTAATCTATCTCCATAGAAACAGTCCTCGCTCACAAACAGGCGAGGATTTTTCATATAATCAGTCAATTACTTTATTTATTATAAAAAAAAATAATAACAGACGCTAGAAATAAAATATTGGACAAGCTGAAAAGTGCGTTCTATATTTGAGCCCAATTATGAAAAGAACAAATAGAAGTGTTATACCAGGTTTCGGCCTTACTACAGGCATCACGCTCGCCATTTTGGGCGTTGTCGTGCTCATTCCGCTCGCATCGCTTGTGGTGTTTACGGCGCAAATGAGTTTTGACGAAATTATAGAGACCATTACGCGCGACCGAGTGCTCTCTAGCTTTCGTGTGAGTTTTACAACTGCATTTATCGCATCGTCCATCAATGCAGTAATGGGCATCATTCTTGCGTGGGTTCTTGTAAAATACACATTTCCACTCAAACGATTGATTGACGGAATGATCGAACTTCCATTTGCCTTGCCGACAGCTGTGGCGGGCATCGCTCTCACGGCACTCACAGCAGATACAGGCCTTGTGGGCGGATTCTTTGCAAAATTCGGCATCAAAATTGCCTTTACGCAAATCGGCATTACGGTTGCGCTCGTGTTTATCGGCATTCCATTTGTAGTACGTGCAGTGCAGCCCGTACTCGAGAAACTGGACCCTGCATACGAAGAAGCCGCAGGCGTGCTAGGCGCATCACGGAGCCGCATTTTCTGGAAAGTGATATTCCCAGAGATTGTGCCAGCCGCATTGACGGGATTCGGGCTTGCATTCGGGCGTTGCCTCGGTGAATATGGCAGCGTCGTTTTCATCGCAGGCAACAAGCCATTCGAAACAGAAATTGCACCGCTAATCATCATGTCAGAACTGCAGGAATACGATTACGCGAGTGCGACGACAATTGCGCTTGTCATGCTCGTAGCCTCGTTTGTAACGCTTTTCCTCGTGAACTTAATACAAACAAGAAATACCAAAATTCTGAAAGGAGGCGCTTAATGTACAAAGAAACGACTTCTTCAAAGATTGTCAAATGGTCCTTGATTGGCATAAGCATCGCCTTTGTGGTGCTCATGCTTTTACTCCCCTTGATTACAGTTATCGCCGAAGCATTCAAGCAAGGATTTGACATTTATGCAAAGGCTGTTAGCGACAACTACACCATCAAAGCCATTTGGCTCACCCTCGAAGCGACTTTACTTGCGGTCATCATCAACACCGTTTTCGGCTTGAGCGCAGCATGGTCACTCACCAAGTTCCATTTCAAAGGCAAAAAAATCCTTACGACATTGATAGACTTGCCGGTAACGGTTTCACCGATTATCGCAGGTCTTATCTTCTTGCTCACGTTCGGACGCCAAAGCCCCATTTACCCGCTATTGCAAAGTTGGGACATCAAGATAGTCTTTGCCGTACCTGGCATTGTTCTTGCAACGATTTTCGTCACATTTCCATTCATTTCGCGTGAATTGATTCCCGTTCTGGAAGCTCGCGGAAACGATGAAGAAGAGGCAGCCGCGCTGATGGGCGCTAAAGGCTGGACCATTTTCCGCAAAATCACATTTCCGCATATCAAATGGGCATTTCTGTACGGCGTGGTGCTCTGCGCCGCCCGTGCCATGGGTGAATTCGGTGCTGTATCCGTGATTTCAGGGCATTTGCGCGGAAAGACAAATACGCTTCCCTTGCATGTAGAAATTCTCTTCAACGAATTCCAATACGTGCCCGCTTTTGCAGTTTCATCAATCCTTGTGATGCTAGCCATCGCCATTTTGATTGCACGAAGCGCGATTGAATACAGAGGTCGAAAGAAAATATAATAGGAGTTTTTATGTACGTAGAATTAAAAAACATCAACAAACACTTTGGCAATTTCAAGGCATCAGACAACGTTTCTTTCGGCATCGAAAAAGGCAAACTCATCGGCCTCCTGGGTCCAAGCGGTTCCGGAAAGACGACCATACTCCGCATGATTGCAGGACTTGAAAATCCCGATAGCGGAGAAATAATCATCGACGGGAAAGTCATCAACAACGTCCCCGCCAGTAAGCGTGGCATCGGCTTTGTATTCCAAAGCTATGCGCTATTCCGCTACATGACCGTTTTCGAAAACATTGCATTTGGCCTTCGCGTGCTCAAGAAATCCGAAAACGAAATCAAGGAACGCGTCGCCGAACTGGTAAAGCTCATCGGCCTTGAAGGTCTCGAAAACCGCTACCCGAGCCAACTTTCGGGCGGACAGCGCCAACGTGTCGCATTTGCACGCGCACTCGCGCCAAATCCACAGTTACTTTTGCTTGACGAGCCATTCGCCGCCATCGATGCGAAAGTCCGCCAAGAACTGCGCCACTGGCTCAAGGAGATGATTGCAAAGCTCGGTGTCACAAGTATTTTCGTGACCCATGACCAGGACGAAGCCATCGAAGTCGCCGACGAAATCATCATCACAAACAAAGGACGCATCGATCAAATTGGCAAGCCACTAGAAGTTTACAGCAAGCCCAAAACCGCTTTTGTAGCCTCGTTCTTTGGACAACCAAGCATTTTTAAAGATTACAACAAGTTCCAAAGCTTTGACACAATCCCGAATGTTGACCAAGCGATAGTCCGCCCCGAATTTGTCAAGGTCACCAAGAAAAACGAAGTTCAAAAATTCAAGAATTCTGCCGAAGAAGGTGTCGTGACAGACGTCGCATTCCGCGGGAGTGGCATCGAAATCACAATACTCGTCAACGGAGAAACTCTTACCGCACGCCGCTCTTTCGACGAGCCTAGTATTTCCGTCGGCGAAAAAGTTGATGTATTCATTTACCGTCTCTTTGTGACCGTAGGCAACTACGCGTTCTTACTCGAAAACAAATCTATTCGCGAACCAATCGTCGTCATTTAGCAATCCAAAACAACCAAAAACACAAGACGCTCCGATTTTTTTCGGAGCGTTTTCTGTCATTTTTAATCATACTTTTTTCTGCTTTTTTTTAAATCCCCTTGATTATGTAGAAAAAAGAAATATCTTTCGGCATCAGGAATATCAGCTATGAAGAATTTTTTGGTGTCAACAAAAGACAGAATTGTAAAAAAATTACAAAGTTTCTCGTTCAGAACAGGTATAATCGTTTTACTGCTCTGCATTCCCTTTTACATATTGTCATTTGCGCAAATGGCACTCCCCATTTCAGCAGAAGCCAAGGGCGTGTTATGGGTTGTACTTTTTGGACTTGCCAAGACTTTTCAGTACAGCGGACTTTCCATTTTGGGCGTTGAAGGCGTAAAAAGGCTCAAGAATTTTTTCAAGAAAAAGTCCGCCGCCTAAATCACGGCGTAAAAATCACGGCCTGAAAGTCTTCAGCGCAGCAATCGTGCGGGAGATGAGGTCGTTTAATTCCCAGCCAAGGATATTTGCGCCGCGTTCAATGACTTCGCGGGAGCAGCCCGCCGCAAATTTCGGGGACTTGTACTTTTTCAAGACGGATTTCAGTTCCAAATCCTGCACACTCTTGGACGGACGCATCAAAACGACCGCACCAATCAAGCCCGTGAGTTCGTCAACGGCATAAAGCACTTTTTCCATTTCATGCTCCGGCTTGACATCAACTGTTATACTCCAGCCATGGCTCGTCGTCGCATGAATCAGCTCTTCCGAAAGGCCCGCCTCTTGCATCAATTCGCGTTCCTTGATGCAATGCTGTTCTGGCCACAATTCAAAATCAAGGTCGTGCAAGAGACCGACAATTCCCCAGAATTCTTCGTCTTCACCGTAACCTAGTTCACGAGCAAAATAACGCATCGTATTTTCTACGATTTCGCCATGTTCAAGGTGGAACGGATCCTTATTGTATTTCTTAAGGAGTTCAAGCGCTCCTTCGCGTGTAATATTTGCTGATAATGCCATGGCTCGAAATATAAGAATTTTATGGGGATGATTGACAGCATTCGCACACGGATTTTTGCGCGTCATAAAGAAAAATGCGGCGAGTTATAAGTTTTTCTAATTGCTGACAATTACTTATTTCGATAGACGCCCCGTGCGCCTCAAATTACTAATAAATTAATTCTATTATACACAATATTAATTAAGTATTGGACAAGGTAATAGTTACGTTCTATATTTTCGCCGTACAAATAGAATTATTCAAGAGCAAATCTTTTGCTAAAGAGGAGTTTAAAAAATGACAAAGAATACATCAAAAAAGAAAATTGAATCTACAAAGATTACCGCTAACGTTACCGATCCGAGTTCATGGAATTTTGCAACAAAGTGTTTACAGGCAGGATGGAAACCAAAAATTGGCGAGCCGCGCGTGCTCCCGATTTTCCAGTCCACGACTTACAAGTACGAAGACGTCGATGAAGTGGAACGCCTCTTTGCACTCAAGCAATCAGGCAATAAATACACCCGCACAGGGAACCCGACCGTAGCGGCATTTGAAAGCAAGATTACGGAACTCGAAGGCGGCGTGGGTGCAGTCGCAACCGCATCGGGGCAAGCCGCAGTCCTCCTTGCGATTTCGAACCTCGTGAAAGCTGGCGACCACATCGTTGCAAGCAAGACCATTTACGGCGGCAGCTACACATTACTCAGCGTAAGACTTTCCAAGCTCGGCATTGAAACGACATTCATCGACCCGGAAGATTCCATTGCAGAACTCCGCAAAGCATTCCGCCCCAACACCAAGCTCATTTTCGGCGAAACAATTGGCAACCCCGCCTTGGGCATTTTGGACTTTGAAAAGTTCTCCAAGCTCGCCAAGGAATTTGACGTTCCCTTCCTCGTTGATAATACACTCGCAACGCCATTTCTCGTGAAACCTTTGAAACTCGGCGCAAACGTTGTCATTCATTCGGCCACAAAGTACATCGACGGTCACGCCGTTGCGCTCGGCGGTGTCGTCATTGACGGCGGCAATTACAACTGGGAAAACGGTAAGTTCCCAGACCTCGTGGAACCGGATGCGCAATACGCAAACACCTCCTATACTCAAAAATTTGGACGTGCCGCATTTATCGCAAAGGCTCGCGCTCAATTCTTGCGCGATTACGGCGCCGCATTAAGTCCGTTCAACGCATTCCTTTTGAATTTGGGCCTTGAAACGCTCCATTTGCGAATGCCACAGCACAGTAACAACGCACTCGCATTGGCTGAATTTTTGTCCAAGCACCCCGCCGTGAATTGGGTCAGCTATCCGGGACTCAAATCTAGCCCATATTTCAAGCGCATCCGCAAATACTTTGATTTCCAAGGCGGTAGTGGAGTGCTCACATTCGGCCTCAAGGGTGGCAGAGCTGCCATCCGCTCGTTTGTCAAAGCTTTGAAAGTCGCCGCCCTCGTTGTTCACGTTGGCGACGCCCGCACAAGCGTTTTGCACCCGGCAACAAGCACACATTCGCAGCTTTCGCCGAAGGACAGACTCGCCGCAGGCATCCCCGAAGATATGATCCGCGTATCCGTTGGCATCGAAGACCCGCGCGACATCATCGCTGACTTTGAACAAGCTATTGCAGCAAGCACCAAAGGCGGTAAGTAATGAGTATCGTTGTAGATGTCAATAAATACCTTGCATTAAATGGTGCGACAAAGCGCATCAAAGATTACCTCTCTATTGAAGTTGCCGATCACGCCTACCTGCCGAAAACTGAAGACATTAAAAGCGACTGGGTCGCCTACATTGCAGCCCCCGCATTCAAGCTGATTCGCGAAAAATTGGGTCACAACATTGATTCATTCGTTTCCATCGGCACAGGTTCCGGCATTGACGTGCTGACCGCGATTGAGCTTTTGGGAGCAAAGCGCGTAGGCTTCACGGATTTGCAAAGAAGCGTTGTCGCCGCCGCGGCACAGAACGTTCGAAGCAATATCAAAGAGACCTCCAAAATCGAATTTGAATTCGGCAACGGCGACCTTTTGCAACCGCTCCAAAACGGCAAGCGAAATTACGACGTGATTTACGAGAACCTCCCCAACGTGCCGCTTGCAAGCAATACAAAAATTGAAGACAAGCGCAATAGCGGGCATTACTTGGAAAAACGCGAAGAGGCTATTCCCGAATTTGTGCATGAACAAATGCTTGACTTGCATTACTTGGCACTCAAGCAAGCACGCGATTACTTGGCCGAAAACGGAGCCGTCTATTCAACGCTTGGTGGGCGCGTTCCGCTCAATGCGTTCATCAAGCTTGGCGAACTCGCCGGACTCCGTTCTGAAATTTTCACGTATTCCTGGAAAGTCCAAGCCGAGCCGGAAGATGTGATTTCGGGATACGCCACGCAAGAAAAAGCTGGCCTCGGCCCGTTCAGATTCTACCGCGCTGAAGACTTGCAAAAAGCATTCGCAAACATTTCTGTCAAGGATTCCGGCAAACGTGCTTTTGAAATTGAAAAAGCTCTCGATTCTGTAAAGCTTACCGCAACCGCCGCATACGAAGCATTCAAAAAAGGCGAAGTCATCGGCCATACCGTCGCCGTGTTAAAATCAAGTTTAAAATAGAGGTTCCATGAAAAATGTTATCCACAATTTAATTGAAGAATCCCAAAAGTTTCTTTTCAAGAGAGCCAAAATCGACGACAAAATCGGGCTCGAAGCCGCCAATTTTGCAGTCCGAGACATTCCAAAGCCAATTGGAAAATTTGAAAAAAGCGACTCGCCGCTAATCCGCTACATTGGAGAAGCGATCAAGCACGGGAACCCTGAAACAGCGGATTTGTTAAAAGCCTTGGAGCCCGCCCTCCCCTATTTGCCGTGGAAATACAATTACGAGCCGCGCCCCGACATGCCTGATTTAGCCGATCAAATGGGATGGGGAGAAATTCTCGGTCCAGAAGCGCCCTATCACGACGAGCATTTTTGTTTCGGTTTTACGCTCCTAGGCAAAAACACCTTTTACCCCTCCCACTTGCACCCCGCCACAGAACTGTACGTCATTTTGTCCGGACACGCCATCTGGACATTAGACGGAATCTCAAAAGTACGCGGTCCTGGAGAGTTTGTACTGCACCCGTCCAATCACATTCACTCCATGCAAACCGAACACGAACCCATGCTCGCGCTCTACACGTGGAGCGGTAAAGACGTCAAAACGCTTTCAAAATATGTGTAAAAAAATTACACTTTTTCTTAGCGCTAGATATCAAAATTTTCAATAACACTTTTGATAATTTCTTTTTGTACATTGCTTTACGAGATGGAGAATAAGTCAAACCCATAACAAAAAGGATACAACATGTACTCTACTCACTATATGGATCTGCTGATGCAGAATTCTCCCTGGAACCTGATTCTCTTCATGGCAATCCCCGTCATTCTCGCAGAGACCATCGCCATCACGGAATTGTTCCTGCTCAAATCGCCAAATGCGCACCCGACACTCTCCAAAGTGAATCGCACCGCGGGGATTCTTGCGGGGGTCGCATTCTTTGGAATCATAATCTATTTCATTCCGAACGTCATTATACCGCTCGCATCGGCAGGAGAATTCAGAACATGGATTGATGTCGTCGCAATATTCTCTTACATCCTTGCAGGCATTCCGATGATATTGCTTGCACTTTTGAACTTGAAACTTTTATTCCGCAAAGTTGTTGAGCAGAAAAGAACGACATACGCTATTCTTCTACTCGCCGCATTTCTCGTGCTTTCTCACATTGCCATGATCTTCGGGATGGTTGACCCGGGAATTGCTGGCTACAAGCCCAAGGCGAAGGCAGTTTCCGAGGTTCAACCCCCTGCACACCACATGGATTCAATGCACGAAGGTCACCACCATCACCATTGAGCATTCAATTTCTTGAATAACGCCCCTACAAGCCATAGCTTTTTTGTATTAGCCAAGCATTAACTTGGCTTTTATATTTGTCACCAAAATTCAACAAGCTCAATGACGGTAGTTTAGGAATGACAATTACAGATTATTTGACAAAAGACTGGGACGAAAGCAAAACCCTTACTCGCGAAGAATGTTTGCAAATTTTAAATTTTCCGGATAATCAACTTGACTTGCTAATTGAAGCAGCATTCAAATTACGCACGAAATACAAAGGCAACCGTGTCAACATTCAGCTTTTGACGAATGTCCGTAGCGGCAACTGCACTCAAAATTGCGCCTATTGCGCCCAATCTCGCGATTCCCAAGCGCCCATTGAAAAATACAAAAGCGTTTCGGACGACAAGCTCTACGGCGACAATAATCTTGTTGATGAATTTCACCTGTCTCGGCATTGCATCGGGCTTTCGGGCATGGGCTTCACAGACAAAGAAATTGAAGAACTCGCCGAACGCATTGTGCACATGAAGAAATCGGGCACGCACATTTGCTGTTCCATCGGATTCTTGACCGAGCACCAAGCCCGCATTTTAAAGGCGGCAGGCCTTGACCGCATCAACCACAACTTGAATACGAGCCGCCGTTTTTACCCCGAAATTTGCAGCACCCACACATACGAGCGACGCATCCAAAACATTCGCATGTTGCAGAGCATCGGCTTTGAAATATGCTGCGGCGGAATCATAGGCATGGGCGAATCAAAAGAAGACGTGGTCGATATGCTTTTTGACTTGGTCGCCATCAATCCAGAATCCGTCCCCATAAACTTTTTGTTGCCGGTCAAAGGCACACGCCTCGCCAACCGCGACATTTCCGGGCTCACATTCGAATACGGTATCAAAATCCTTTGCCTAGCCCGCTTGTTGCTCCCGAAATCGGACATCCGCTGCGCCGCCGGTCGCGAAGTCTATTTCAAAGGACACGAAAAGGAACTCTTCAAAGTCGCCGATTCCATTTTTGCATCAGGTTACCTCACCGAGGGCGGCCAAAGTCTCGAAGCCACATTCCGCCAAATTGAAAACGCAGGCTTCACATGGGCAGTAGAAAGCAAAGACGAATAACCACTGAACAGGTCGCTTTGTGTCATTAGAAGTAGCACTTTCTTTTTTACTATACGCATTCGTCTCGGGAATTACACCGGGACCCGCGAACCTCTGTTCTCTCTCGGTAGCGATGGGCAGCGGGAAAAGCGCCGCCATAAAGCAGTGGTACGGACTTTTCACCGGATACACAATCGTCTCGCTAGTATCTGTTTTTATAGTTTATTTTATCAGTAGTGCTTTTGAAAATTTCATCCGGGTATTTGCTTTCGTCGGAGCAATTTACATTGCATATTTGGCAATCAGCCTTTTAATTCAAGCGTTCAAGCCACTCGAAGAAATCCGCAACAGCCGCACAACCGGTAGTTTCCGCACAGGTCTTTTCGTGCAACTCACAAACGTTAAAATCATGGTGTTCTGCCTCACGGCAATCACAACCTACATCCTCCCCTACCACCATGATTTTCCGCACTTGCTGCTGTTCGGCATACTATTGCCGCTTACAGGCCCCATCTGCAATTTGGCGTGGCTTTTCGCAGGCGTTTTACTGCAAGGGCTTTTCAAAAAGCACCACAGAATTTTCTACACGCTCATGGGACTCTCGCTATTGTATTGCGCCATTGGGATTGTGAAGTGAGGAAAATTCTATACCGACACAACAAATGCTAACAGCACTATAATAAATCGAATGTATGCATCCAAACAAGAATATGAGTATCAACCAATATTCTCATTTATACCCCAAAAGCATCTGCAATTTCATCATCATGCAAATTGATATCATCAGGGTATTTCCACTTTCCCTTCGCAAGTCCTAGAATTGGGCGTCCCTTATTTTCCTTTTTTACCGTAGAATCCTTGGATAAAGTCAAAATAATTTGTCTTTTAACAAAAAATAAAACAGACGCTAACACGCGACTGATTCCTTCACTAAGAGAAACCTGAGGTTTCCATCCAAGATGCTCTATGGCAGTCGTATCTAAAGCCGTGCGGCGATAGGCGCAGTAGCCTTTCTGTTCGCCTTTATTTATCACCACCTGAATAGACTTATCACTTCTTGAACTGGCCAACATTTGAGCTAAATCCTTAACACTGATTGGCTCGGATTCATTCGCCAAATTATAGGCCGCACAAGCATTCCCCTTAAAAAGTACCGTAAACATACCCAAGACTGCATCAGTCACATAAAGGAATGCGCGAACAGCATCACCACTGCTTTTCAAAACAATATCCCTGCCCGCCACGACATCGCCCAACAGGTCTGCCATCACTCTTCCATCATTTTCCAACTTCATCGTCGGGCCATACGAGTGCGCAATACGAACGACGTTATAAGGGACACCATATTGCAGAAAATAGCTTCTCAGCAAAGTTTCTGCAGCACGCTTGCATTCAGGATAGCACGACCTGTCATCTAGAGGATCAAGCGTTCCATAAGCATGCTCATCCAACAGCTCGGTGTCTTCGTTCTTTCCATAGACCTCACGTGTGGAGGCAAAGATGACTTTTGCGACTTTCGATTCACGAGCCCAATCAAGCACATTCATCGTCCCTAGCAAATTACACTTCATGATTCCAACAGGATCAGAATTGATGAAATGCGGGCTTGCATTCCCCGCCAAATGGAATACGTAGTCTACCCTTTCCTTATAAACGATAGGCTCACAAACATCCTGAATCAACAAATTGAAATAAGGCTTATCAAAATACGAGCCAAAATATTGCTCTGCACTCTGGCGATTTCTGCAAAGAGCTACTACAGAAACATTGATGCCCACATGCTCATGCAAATAAAGCAGCAGCCAAGTCACATACGAGGCCAACATACCTGTCGCCCCAGTAACAAGAACCGTTTTTCCGTCAAGTTCACGCCAAGGCAACCCAGCCTCACACATCCCCTGCAAATCATTTATGACAATTTCGTCTTTCACTATACACCTTTTTAAAGACCAAATACAGCTCCCTCTTCCCTAGCCTCTATAATAGATTTAAACATAAAAAAGTCAGCAGGCGTCGTAATCTTGATATTCTCGGCAGTTCCAAGAATCGTATGCAACTCATAACAATAATGTTTCATCATCGAAAAAGTATCTACGAAATCATGCAAGCCATCAGCCAAAGCCTTTTGGTGAGCCTCCAGCACATCTTTCAGTACAAAACATTGTGGAGCCCGAACCATCAGAACAGAGTCTCGCTCAGGTTCCTCCAGCGAGCCATCATTCTTCTTAATTACGATAGTCTCTGTCGATGGCACACAAGCAATGCTGTTACCTTTCTTCTTGGCAACTTCTATACATTCAATAATCGTTTTCTCCATCGCTAAAGGACGCACACCGTCATGTATCAGCACCAAAGAATCTTCTGGGAAATGTTGCTTAACGCACTGCAGTCCATTATAAATGGAGTCTTGTCCCTTTTCGCCACCTGGAACAATATCTATAACTTTAGTCAATCCATATTTTTCCACCTGACTACGCAGATAAGGAATCCAGTCTTCCAGACAGACCACCACAATGGCATCAACTTCCTGAATATGCTGAAACACCTCGATGGTATAAACCACGATAGGTTTCCCACGATACTCAAAAAACTGCTTGGGGCGACTATGATTATAAAGTCTGTGTCCTTGCCCACCTGCAAATATTACTGCTATGTTCATATCGATTGCGTTATTTGTATTGGATAATCATTTTGCCATTCTACGGTCTTGCCATCTAAGAACTCTGCCATTTTCTCTGCAATGTCCTTAGCCGAATGGCCAGTCTCGTTAAGTCCCATTCTCACAGCAAAGGCGTCCCACTTTTTCAGATAGCCATCCATGTCGAAAGCCTTCACATTTTGTTCCATCTCGTCATTATTCTTGGCGTATGGAAACGGAAGTTCATCCATTTCGTAATACACGCCGCGTTCTTCATTCTTATACTGTTCGAAGTCTGTTGCGTATGCAAAGCAGGGAATCCGCCTCAAGGCAGCATCAAAAATACAGCTCGAATAGTCACTTACCATCACATCCGTCGCCATCAGTAACCGTTGCATATCCTGATAGTCCGTCACATTCTTTACCTCTGGATGCGCCTCTTGAAAGTCTTTGGCATAGAGGCGCTGCAATGGGTGGAATCTGATGAGCATCATCCATTCACCGCCAAATTTGTTCGCCAGAGTCTTCTTCAGACGCTGTATATCCAAATCATATACATTCATGTCGATATAATGATTTTCTGCAAAGCGCAATCGCCAAGTAGGCGCATAGAGCAGCACTTTATGATCAGAAGGAATGCCTAAGTCCTTACGAGCCTTCATCCCCTCCTTAGGGTTGTTCTGCACCAGCATATCGTTTTTCGGATAGCCGCATTTCCAGATAGGCCCATGATAATTGAATGCCCTGCGATAGATAATCGACAGGTGGTCGGAATTCGAGATATACACGTCAGCCAAAGATGTCCCTTTTAGGTATCTGCGGTCGTTCCTGATCTTAGCCAACGCACCAACTTCATCCATCGCCACTTTCTTGATTCCTAGCCCACCATGCCAGGTTTCTATATACATCTGTCCCTTACGCTTAACAAAATAGTCAGGCAATGTACCATTATCAATCCAAATCTTTGCGGTCACATATTCATACAGCCATTTCCAACTGCGCCAATTTACGGACCTCATCCACGAAGGCAACTCGTAATTATAACGACGCCTTCTCACCCAAACAACATCCATATCAGGCCGAAGCTTATGCAACTCCTCCATAATGAATTTTTGGTTGTCGTCATAGCGTCTACCCTCAAAAACACTTACCAACACCTTGTTATTCTTTATAGGGAACATGCGTAGCAAATAGAAGAGGATCTGCACGCCCTTCGCCAACACAGGCCTGACCACAGGCTTTGCTATTTTCCACAACTTTGAATTCATTTGAAATGTTTACGTTATGTATTTGTAATACAATTATAACAAATAACTAAAATGCAATGCTCCAAAAATGGAAATAATGTTATTTTTTGAAAAAATCTTTACCCGCTGTTCCTTGTCGAGTCCATAATATAAGGTATATGCACCATCCCAGCCATTTTTTTAAGTCACGCAAAAACATAGATGGATGTTCCAGCCTCATCCAAACCTTCCGTAGATTCCACACAGTTTTAACAGCCCAAGGAGATGACACACTTAACAACCATCTGTCCATGGGCCTCCATACACCTGACTCATCCATATAGCGCTTTATATCTTTGACAAACGGATGGTGGGAGTCGCTGTGATATCGAACATCTTTCAGAGTCAGATTAAAGAACACCATTCGTTGTTTCATTTGCAACAATGGAAACCTATTTCCCCAAACTCCCATTACCATATTATCAGCTAAACCACATATCTTTTGACAATAGTCAAAGGTTAGAGAATTTATGTGCATAGTTGATAGGGGGTTGTATCTTCTATAATACATTGACTGTTTATATACTCTTATATCTTCCTTATTATCTATTGCGATTTGTAAATTCATTAAATAATCCTCTCCAAGGACATAGTAACGGGGAAACGCTAAAGTTCTTTCATTAAATAATGATTTGTGAAACAGGCGACCAAATGGTGCCACATAAATGTCCCTTGTATAAATCATTTTTAAATACTCATCTTTACTTATTATATCTGGAAGCTTTTGGATTAAATTGATGTTATGTGTATGTCCACTAAGAACAATGTTCGTTTTTTCAGATAGTTCAACCATATACTCTAATCCGTTATCCAAAAGTATATCATCAGAATCCACGAACATAATCCACTCACCATGAGATTCTTCTACACCCCGTCTTCTTGCTGCTGTAGTTCCAAGGTTATCTTGCTCAATGTATATCACATTGGGACGATTCTCATACTTCTTGCAAATATCACCAGAGCCATCTGTACTTCCATCATTCACAAGAATCAGCTCAATATTCTTGTATGATTGCGACAGAACAGACTGAACACATTCTTCAACGTATTCTGCCGTGTTATATACAGGGACTATTATACTGACTAACGAATTATCCATAACCAGAAAAAGTATATGTATAATAGCACTTGATATATGATAGAATGCCCTTTACGCAGGTCATTTAGTGCTTTCAATTTTGAAGGATATATTTCGTCAAGCTTATAAAAATAATATTTGAACAACCTTCGATCCTGTTTTAACATCCTCCATAGATAAGGCTTTAACCTACGTTCTCTATCATATTTATTTCGTATCAAAAATCTGTCAGCCATAAAAGCCACCTCCGCCCTTATCTCTAACTCTCTAGGCTTAGAACAAAAATCATCTGCTAATGAATTAGGGCGGGAAGTACTAACATAAAGGATTTCATTGATAACTTTAATGCTTTTAGCATAATAACCAGATTGCATAGAAAATATTATATCATTACCATACATTACTTCGTCAAATCGAATATTGTATTTGTTTATCAAATCCCTTTTCATCATTTTGCCCCATGGAACATCCAGCCTAACTCTTATATACCATTCATCACCATCCGAAAGATATTGATCAATTCTCCTATTTATATGAGGATCCCTAACTGTTTCTATATTAACATTATCAGAAAGAACCGACTTCTTTTTGAAGAAAATGATATCTGCTTCTGAATCAATATCGGATAATATCAAATCATACATATCTTCAACAAAAAAGTCATCTGCATCTGCAAACAGGAGCCATTTTCCTTTTGCATGATCTAAACCGATATTCCTGGCATAACCAGCCCCTCCATTTTTAGGTGCACGAATAAATTCGAGGAAAGGACGGGAAAGTTCTGGATATCTTTCCAAATATGTGTCTGCATCTAGGCTATCATCATCCACTACGATCACCTGAATGTCTTCAGACACAGGGATGGATTTCAGACAGCGCATCAGCAAGTCTGGAATATCGTAATGAGGAATTATGATACTAAACAGCGGCTTATCCATATTTTAAACGAATAAAAATACAATTTGATTTTGAATCTACAAGAACAACCTTTAGTGATGTCTTTGAGCGCGGCTATCTTTGATGTATAGATTTCGTCCAATCTTATGAAGTAGTACTTAAATAAATTCCTGTCCTGGCTTAACATCCTTTTTATGTAAGATACAATTTCTCTTCCTTGGCTCA
>Ga0256407_10006564_pt1 | contig 17892 bp, 15 predicted proteins | sample RumenRJG_04DNA_FD_193489 | JGI IMG/M metagenome (GOLD analysis project Ga0256407, IMG submission 193489) | Bovine rumen microbial communities from Lethbridge, Alberta, Canada - RJG_04 | ecosystem: Host-associated > Mammals > Digestive system > Stomach > Rumen | place: Canada: Alberta...
CTTGGACAACACCCCCCCCTCCATACTCTATAAAAAGTATAAAACTTAATTGTATAAATAAATGGTGAACTCAATTTCTAGCAAATCGGATAGTGTACAGGTGGTTTACGAAAACTATTTGGCAAACAGGTATATAGTTAATCGTCGTTATCAGAGGAAACTTGTTTGGACACAAGAGGAGAAAAAAGCTTTTGTGGATTCTTTATTGAACCAGTATTCAGTCCCACTCTTCTTGTTAGCACAGAATACAGATGCAGAAGGTAGTATTTCATTCGAGATTATAGATGGAATGCAAAGGTTAAATGCCATTGTTTCCTTTATTGAGAATGAGTATTCTATCCTATGGGAAGGTAAGCAGTATTTCTTCGATTTGGATACTCTTGCAAGCACTCTTAATTTGAAGCAGTCTGGTAAGTTGCAACAGAACCTTCCTGTTCTTCCCAAAGAGATTTGTATGAAGATAGTTTCTTATCAGATACCATTTTCATACATAATAGCAGATCAGCAGAGTATTGAAGAAATTTTCCGTAGAATCAATTCTTTTGGCAAGCAGCTTTCTGGACAGGAAATTCGCCAAGCAGGTGCAGTTGGCGTGTTTTCAGATATGGTTAGAAAAATATCATCGACTATCAGAGGAGACGTGTCAGTAACCGACAAACTCCCTTTGAATGATATGAAGCAGATTAGTCTGTCGAATGTCCATCTAAAGTACGGAATAGAAGTCGGGCATATTTGGTGGGTCAAACAGCATATTGTGACACCCCAAAACATCAGAGTTTCCAGAGACGAGGAACTAATAGCGTGGATTCTTTCCTATATTGTTTTAGGGAAAAAGATTGCACCCTCTGCAAAAACACTTAACCGTTTATACCGGTACGATCTTCTTGACAAAGAAGGAAATAATCAGGCAGCATTAGTAGAGTCCCGCATACGGGAACTTGGAACTGAAAATATTATCAGTTGGTTCTGTAAGACTTTTTCTGTTCTCTTAAATATCCTACATACTTCTGGCAGGGCTTTTAGGACTTTAATATTTACTGAAGATGAGGCTGAAGGTCTGGTTAGATCATTCCAAATTGTGTTTCTTGCCCTCTATGAGTTGCTCTATAAAGAGCACAAACAAGTCTCCAATATGGAAGAGTTAATAAAGCATTTGGATGGTATAGGAATGACTATTTTGAAGGGGATCGTAAAAGATGCTTGGACTGCTGATACGCGATATAACCGGATTCAAGCAGTTAAGGGAGTTATATCTCCATACTTCAAGGCATCACGTGGTGAAGATGTCGCGAAAGACAGTTGGGTGTTGGAGATTGATAATATAATGCGTCTTTCGACACTTGAAGGTTCTCAATATGACTTCAAGGTTGGTTTCCATAGCTTTACCGACTCTCAGTTCAATACAGAATTGGTAAAACGATGTGTTCGACTTCTTACCGCAGCGGTGAATAAGGGACCGAATACCCACGGCTATGTTTTGGTTGGAATATGTGAAACTAAAGCCTCCTACGATTCTTTTAAGTCTTTCTATCGTACGTCTGTTGGGTCCAAGTATCAAAACACAGATTTGTATGTCACAGGTATAGATGAGGAAGTGAAGCGATTTTATGGAGGATCCTATGATAATTTCCAAAATGCTATTATCTCGATTGTAAAAAAAGAACCGATTGAGGATGATGTAAAACATTTTATCATTACACATCTACGTTTCCCTAAGTATTATGGAGTAACATTGATGATGATGGAGTTACAATCTGGCGACAGCCCTGTTACTTATGAAGACACTTATTACGAGAGACAGGGTAATAATGTTATAAAAGTTGAGGGTGTTAAGGGAATGAAAGCCGTTGAGGCTCGTTTTTAACCCTAATTTTATGTTGCGTAAATAACACTTTCAGTCTTTCGGCACTTACGTACAGCCGGGGCGAGGGGCGGGGAATCGCTGGTCTCTAATAACAAGGATGACTTGCGTCGAGATAAACCTTCTTGGACAAATCAAGCGGCTATGCCGAGCGCAATAACAGTAAGCCTTACAGATAACAATAAAAAACATATAGCAATGAAAGGAATAGTTCTAGCCGGAGGCTCCGGCACTAGACTTTACCCCATTACCAAGGGTGTGAGTAAGCAGCTACTCCCCATTTATGACAAACCAATGGTTTATTATCCTATCAGTGTGCTTATGCTCGCTGGTATCAAGGATATTCTCATTATCTCTACACCATACGATTTGCCTGGCTTTAAGCGCCTCCTGGGTGATGGCTCTGATTACGGCGTTCATTTCGAGTATGCAGAGCAGCCTTCACCAGATGGACTTGCCCAGGCCTTCATTATTGGTGAGAAGTTTATTGGTAATGATTCTGCCTGCTTGGTGCTGGGTGATAATATCTTCTATGGCAGTGGATTTACTGGCTTACTGAGAAAAGCTGTTGAAGATGCTGAAAAGAACCGAAAGGCAACTGTATTTGGTTATTGGGTATCAGATCCTGAACGCTATGGTGTAGCTGAATTCGATAAGCAAGGTAACTGCCTCTCCATTGAAGAGAAGCCCAAAGAACCCAAGAGCAACTATGCTGTAGTTGGCCTTTACTTCTATCCTAACAAGGTTGTTGATGTGGCCAAGAACATTAAGCCTTCTGCTCGTGGTGAGTTGGAAATCACGACCGTTAATCAGGAGTTCCTGAAGGATGGTGAACTGAAAGTCCAGGTCTTTGGCCGAGGCTTCGCCTGGTTAGATACAGGCACACATGACAGTTTGGCAGAGGCTTCAACCTTTGTGGAAGTGATAGAGAAACGTCAAGGTTTAAAGGTCGCTTGCTTAGAGGGCATTGCTTATCGCAACGGCTGGATCTCAGAGGAAAAGATGCGAGAGCTCGCTAAGCCAATGTTGAAGAACCAGTATGGTCAATATCTTTTGAAGGTTATTGACGAAATGAAGGAAGACATCAACAGCGGTACGCTGGAGCATGTTTAATAACGAGTACGAATAGAGATGAATATACTAGTTACAGGTGCAAACGGGCAGCTTGGCAATGAATTGCGCATTCTTGCAAAAAATAGTGCAGATAGATATTTGTTTACGGATGTAGTGGATGCATCAGAGGAATCCATCACTATGTTGAAAAAGTTGGCTGGCGATGACATAAATACTGAAACAGAATATCTAAATATTACTGATCTTGATGCAGTCCGCAAGATGGTCGCGGAGAAAAATATTGATGCTATAGTCAATTGTGCTGCTTGGACTAATGTGGATGGAGCTGAAGATCCAGAGAAGTACGCTCTCGTAGAGGAACTGAATGCAACAGCACCAGAGAACCTTGCAAAGGCGATGAAGAAGGTTGATGGCTGGCTGATACAAATATCAACGGATTATGTATTTGGCAAAGAACCATATAATACTCCTTGCAAGGAGGACCAGAAGGGAACACCAACTGGCGTATATGGTGCGACTAAGCTTCTTGGAGAGCAGAAGATTATTGCAACTGGTTGTAAATACATGATTCTTCGTACCGCATGGCTCTATTCTGAGTTTGGCAAGAATTTCTGTAAGACCATGCTCAACCTCACTGCAACAAAGCCACTGTTGAAAGTGGTTTTCGATCAAGCAGGTACACCAACCTTTGCTTACGATTTAGCAACAGCTATTGTGGCAGCATTAAAGAATCCTGTTGAGGGCATTTATCACTATAGTAACGAGGGCGTGTGTTCTTGGTACGACTTTACTAAAACGATAGCTGAAATTGCAGGTTATTCAACTTGTGAAATTCTTCCATGTCATAGTAACGAGTTCCCTAGTCCAGTTAAAAGACCTGCTTATTCAGTGCTCGACAAAACCAAGGTAAAAGAAACCTTTGGCCTTAAAGTCCCATATTGGACAGACTCGTTGAAGGTATGTATGAATAATTTTTTGGAATCATAGATTAATGAACGTAAAAAAAACAGATATTGAAGGAGTTCTGATTATCGAGCCAAAAGTATTTGGTGATAAAAGAGGCTATTTCTTTGAGAGTTTTTCGCAACGAGAGTTTGATGAGAAGGTAGCACCTATTTTGGGCCATACAATCAACTTTGTTCAAGACAACGAAAGTATGTCTAGTTATGGCGTAATGCGTGGACTCCACTTCCAACGCCCTCCTTATACTCAGAGCAAACTGGTGCGTTGCGTAAAGGGAAGTGTGCTGGATGTTGCTGTGGATATCCGTAATGGTTCACCTACGTATGGGCAGCATGTGGCTGTTGAAATGACCGAGGAAAACCACCGCCAGTTTTTCGTACCTCGTGGTTTTGCTCATGGCTTTGCTGTGTTGAGTGAAACAGCCGTATTCCAATATAAGTGCGATGAGTTCTACTATCCTGAAGCAGATGGTGGTATCAGCATTCTTGATGACTCTCTTGGTATAGATTGGAGAATACCTACAGATAAAGCATTGTTGAGTGACAAAGACACGAAGCACTCTCTGCTTAAAGATTTTGATAGTCCATTTGATATTAATGTATGTTTGTATTGATTCAGGTGATTCTAGTAACAGGAACCAAAGGCAAATTGAGAAATGAGATGCGCATTCTCGCAAAGAATAGCGCAGATAAATATGTTTTCTCTTTCTTATAGTTATAAGATATTATCTCTTTTGAGAAAGTTATTATATCTGATTAATATATTATTGTAATAATGAATTCTTCGGAGAATAAACTTACATCACGTACAGAAGATAATAAGAGGTTGGCAAATAATACGCTTGCTCTTTATTTGAGGTCATTTATTGTCCTAGTTGTTGGACTCTATACATCAAGGGTAATACTTCAAGCATTAGGTGTAAGTGATTATGGCATATATAGTGTTGTAGGAAGCGTTGTGGTGTTTTTCTCTTTCTTTAATTCTGCAATGACAGCATCAATACAACGCTTTTTGACATTTGAAATAGGAAGAAATGACATAAATCAAACCCGTAAGGTCTTTAGCGTTTCAATGGCATCACAAATATCATTAGCAATTATATTGGTGATGCTAATGGAGGTTGTAGGTGTTTGGTTTCTTAATACTAAACTTAATATCCCAGATGGTAGGATGACGGTGGCTAATTGGGTGTTCCAAATATCAATAGTCACCTTCATAATAAACATGATAGTTATACCATACACAGCATCGATAGTCGCAAACGAGAAAATGGCTTTTTTTGCTTATGTGAGCATAATAGATGCCGTGTTGAGACTGGGTATTGTATTTTTTGTCAAATATGCCAGTTGTGATAGACTTGTCCTATATGCCGTGCTATTATCAATAGAGAGCCTGATAGTATTTTTTATCAACCGGAATTATTGCAAACGTAAATTTGTCATTTGTACCTTTAGCCTTGTGAGGAACAGCACATTGTATAAAAAACTATTCTCGTATATAGGATGGAGTTTGTTGGGCAGCTCCTCAGATGTGGCCACTCGAAGTGGATTTACGTTTATTTTAAATATTTTTTATGGAGTTACGCTGAATGCAGCATTAGGTATAGCAAATAGAGTAAACTCGGCTATCATAAACTTTGTTAATAGTTTCCAGACTTCATATCGTCCCCAAATAGTCAAGACTTACGCTGAAGATGATTTACCTCATCTAACTAGATTGATCATTTCAGCATCAAAGATGTCTTATGCCTTGATGGTAGTGCCAATACTCTTGCTTATTATCAATATGCCTTTGGTTTTAAAAATATGGCTTGGAGATGTCCCGGATTATGCTGAACAATTTTGTCAAATTATGCTTATTTGTACTTTAGTCGATGCGGTTACAGGACCATATAATGCGGCGATAATGGCAACAACAAATATAAAAAGATATGAAATAGCGATCAGTTTGAGCTTCTTGTTGGATTTATTTGTTAGTTATATATTGATGAAGTACGGGATTAGTCCAACTGTTGTATTATTATCAAGACTGTTTACCAGAGGAGGCCTTAATATGTTTATTGGTTGGTTTTTCCTCAAAAAATTCTTCTCTTTCCCCTTGAAGAGATACATACGAGAGTGCATAATTCCTATCCTGACAATCAGTATAATCACAATACCTCTTCTGATATTCCTCTATCTTCGTTTGGATGGCTGGCAACTCGCCCTTGCTTCATTGTTATTGATACTAGTTCTATATTACCTCTTAGTGATGAATATTCTCTTTACAAAATCAGAAAGAGCATACGTAAAGGATATCGCAAGAACAATGATTAATAAATATACCAAAAGAAGATATGGTAATGGAACGATAAATTGAAAAATGCTTTAATTGACAAAAAGTAAATAATAATGGTATATATTCCACTTATATATTTTTCTATCCTTTTTCTTTATTTGATGAAGAAGCGAGGGATAAGCGTATGTACTTACGCTGCTTTGCTTTATGTGATAACCTCAGCAGCGTCAATCTTGTATTATGAGAGTGAAGCTGATACAACATTGGAATCTGTGGTGTCATTATGGCCCACGATTGAGTATTGTGTCTTATTGACTTTTTTTATAGTTCCATTAAGTCGTTTTGATATCAATAAGTACAAATATGTGTCATTTGGGGAAATGACCTTTCTCAAGGGGCTAATCATAACATATGCAGCCATTACCGTCATCCTTCTATTAGCATATCATGATGATTTATTAATGCGATTTGTTGCCAGTGAAGTCAGGGAGACCAAGTATTTAATTAACCAGGATTATGGTCTAGGCCTGAAGTCCTATCCGCGATTAATACAGATACCACTAAACATCTTAATGCTTTTTGGTGCCAGTAGTTTTGTTATGATATTCATTATTTTTTTTAGTTTGACTTATCTTCATCTCAGCAAATCATATATCCTTTTAGCCGTAATAGGTTCATTTGCATCCATTGTGGTGGGTATTTTAGGTATGGATAGAAGCAAGGCATTTTTTTGGATGATAATTGCGGGATTATGTGTGGTTATGTTTTGGAAAAAAATGGATAAATCTTCTAAAAGAGGCATTACAATAGGAGGTTCTGTATTAGTTTCCTTAGTAGCCACATATTTTGTTTTTGTTACATTTAATCGCTTTGGGCAGGAACAAGAAGAATCAAGTAATGCTGTTGTATCATATGCGGGCAAGCCGTATGTTAATTTTTGTTATTTTGAAGAAAGATTTCATAATCCAGATGGTATTACTCTAAAGTATTTATTGCCGGTCACACATATTTATATTATTAAAGACTATAAGAATAGTATTCACAATCAACAAGTGATGACAAGGAAAACAGGTATAGGCTGTGGAACATTCTATTCTGTATTGGGAGATTTCATCGTTTCTGATGGTTTAATTGGCCCTTTTTTGATAACGATAGTTTTTATTATTCTCAGTAATGTTTTTTTACGGAAGAAAGATACGGTTATTTCATTTAGGCATTTATTTGTCTCTTTTTTGGTGATGACAATTCCTTGCGTGGGAGTTATAACCTATTTGTATAATAATCAGAATACTACACTGCCTATCTACGTAATGTTGTTATTAATGACATTATCAAAGAATAAAAAGAAACTATATTTATGAAAGAAACAGAGAATTATTTTTTCCATGTGTTTTTAAGCGACACGGAATATAATAGAGTTGCTTATTCTGATTTTGAAAAGGAAGATAATGTAAAAGTCTATTGGCAGCTTAATCCGAATAAGTCATTTTTTAAATATATACAAAGATTTCATTTTCACGGTAGAATTAATAGAATTATTAGGATCCCTTTTAAGAGTATTTGGTTTAAAAGACTGATAGATCCCAGAAAAATAAAGGATACCAACCGTCTTTGTTTTGTCTTTATGTACACATGGGTGAATGGTCTTGCTTACATAGAGTTTATACAATATCTTCATCGTCATTTCCCACATGCGAAATATGTGTGTTATTATAATGATATAATATCGAGTCTGTCTCCAAATGCAATTGTGAGGGATTTCGAAAGTATTAAAAAGTATTTTAACTTGTTTGTTACTTACGATAATAGAGATGCAGAACGATATGAAATGTCTTTTTTTCCCACAAGCTTTTCAAACTATATCATTTCTGATGATAAAGACATATCTTCAACAGATATTCTCTTTCTAGGTGCAGCAAAAAATAGATGGGAAAAGATTCTTAGCGTATATAGATTTGCGACATCTATAGGACTATCTTGTGATTTCTATATCTATAAACTTCCATATGAGCAACAGGTTGTTTTGCCAGGATTACATTATATTGAAGAGCCGATGCATTATGAAGACTATTTGAAACATGTGAAAAGATGTAAGTGTATCCTTGAAATAGAGCAAAAGGGTGCACAGGGCGCAACTTTGAGGAACTGGGAGGCTATAAATTATGACAAGTTTTTATTAACAGACAATGCTAGTATTGTTAATACAGAATTCTATGATTCTAATTACATTTTATTTGTAAGAGATGATGGTTGTTTTGAAGGCTCTGAATTACAAAAGAAAAGTATTTACTATAATCCTTTAAAAGAGAAGATACGACCAATGAGATTTCTCGAGTTTATTGAAAAGAAGTTTGAAGAGTAATAGTATTCAGGACTTAACACCAACGAAGTAGGGGTTAGGGTATATTCAATTATATATCAATAAAAACAGTATTTTAGATGATATTATCAATTATTATTCCAGTATTTAAGGTGGAAAAATATGTTCGCAAGACACTCGAGAGTATCTATGCGCAAAAAGATTGTCTATCAGATGTTGAGGTTATTATTGTAAATGATGGTACTCCTGATAATTCTATGAAGATTGTTTGTGATTACAAAGGGAAAATACCTAATTTGCTCATTATTAATCAAGAAAATTGTGGACTTAGCAGTGCGAGAAACACAGGTCTGTCTATTGCTAAAGGAAAATATATATGGTTCGTAGATAGTGATGATTGGGTAGCAGAGCATTCAATAGAGATGATAAAAGATGAGGTTAATTCTAGGGAAAACATAGATGTGTTTTGTTTTAAAATAATGAAATATGACGAAGAAGGTAATAGTATAGGGATAAAGTTTTTCCCGTATCAAAGTACCCAAGTACTTAAAGGAACAGATTTTTTCCTTTCTGAAATCGGTTGTACGCCTATGCAACAATATGTCATACGTCGCAATTTCATTGTTGACTCTAAATTGTTATTTGCAAAAGGTATAGTTCATGAAGATGTAGAGTTCGCTCCCAAAATGCTAATGCTTACAGATAATGTTTGTGTTATACCACAGATTTCTTATTGCTACTTGGTAAGATACGGAGATAATATCACTGGAAGCAAAACTATTAATGAATCAAGGTTGAAGTCATTATTGTACATATTAAAAGAGTATATAGAATTAGAAGATGAGGAGAGTTTAAGTGTTAAGCATAAATGTGTATTAAAAGTACAAAGAACGCTTATTTATATGATTTATGGCTTCTCTGATGTCAGCCAAATAAAAGAAAACTATTTGGACGCGTTTAGTATTAATCAGGTTAGAACATACAAAAGAGTGATAAGGCGTAACATTAGAAACGATTATCAAGATGCTTCTAAACTTTTTTACGATATTCTGTTTCTTATATCACCACTTTTATATAAGCGATTTGTAATCACCCGTTATGCCTTGCGCTCATAACGATTATAAGTTGCATGATTAATGTCAACCAAGTTTTTTTTATTGAAGAACTATTCATATCAACGAGATAAAGGATGAAAAGAATAATTTGGATTACAGCAGACTCTTTCATTGATTGTGATTGGGTCCCTATTTCGCAAGTATCTCAAGCATACGTGGTGGACTGGCTCGTTGTGTTACCTACTAGCGGTTCACGCTATAAAGAAACGGAGTTTGGGGAGTTTGCTACCAGACATCCCAATGTGCGAGTGCACTTCTTCTATATGAAGTATGCTGTAAGTGATCCGCGCAACATTTTGGATTATTGGAGACTAGGTAGAGAAGCAAAGCTTTTTGGCGGTGACATCTTTTACGTCAACAATAGTCCAAGTCTGCCGTGGTATGGTGTGTTTTGGTGGCAGCTACCAAGAGACAGAAAGATAATGACAGCACATCAGGGAGCCGTGCATATCGGAATGAGGCACAAAGCGATATCTACATTATCCCGTGATTTGATATACAGAAATGCCAAGGTGGTCAACATGTTCTCCAAGTCGCAGGCTGAGATGTTTAGAGAGAGGTATAAAAAACCAAGAATAGAATTGGCTAATTTGGCGTTAAAGGATTATGGCGCTCCGACAGTAACTGCTGCAAAGGGTTCGGACGATTGCGTGAATTTCCTTTGTTTTGGGCTACTTAATTATGCTAAAAACATAGATTTGCTCATTGATGCCGCGTGTAATATTTATGAACAGGGAGTGCGCGGGTTTAAGGTGTTGATATATGGTAGTTGCAAAAATTGGAACTTCTATCAGGAACATATTAGATACCCCGAGATTTTCGAGACTTCAATCGGTTTTGTGTCAAACGACGACGTGCCAAATCTGTTGGCTCGTACTCACTATTTCGTTCAACCTTACAGGGTGGTATCCCAGAGCGGAGCGATGAAAGTCGCTTTTCAATATAACACTCCAGTAATTGCATCCAATCTGCCGGGTTTAATTGACGAAATTAGAGAAGGTGTTAATGGCTTTTCTTTTAAAGTTGGAGATGTTGAAGATTTGGAGCGAGTGATGGGTAAAAGAATAGCGAGTTTTCACGATGAGTATGATGTGTTATGTTCGAAAATGAATGAATATATCCAAGAGAAATACTCACCTGATAAAATTGGGACGAAATATATTCAAATGTTTGATAACTTTATAAAATAATTAGTTTATGACAAGTCATGATTTAATAAGTAAAATAATCCGTAGTAATCCTATTACGGATCAATTAATAACTAGAGGGCGATTGCTAAATGAAATGATATATCATTACCGTCGCTTTGTTCGGAATTTTGGCAGACTTGGTCTAAAGAAAAACGAAAAGAAATTTGCTGCGGATCTCCGTATTAGAGTCCATGCCATAGAAAAGGGGCTGTCTCTATCCAACCCGAGGGTTGGTTTTGGAGAAGAGAAGGTTAAGACTATTCTTGATATGATTACATACTATAAGAAGAATTTTAGCAACGATGATTTTCTTGACGAGGTTAAAAGTATCTTGTATAACTACTTCGATTTTCAGAAGTCTAAGAATCATGAAAATAAAGAGTTGATTGAAATGTTTGAAGATGTATTTAGGAGCGAAACTTTCAATAAGGATATAGGCGGAATAAAGTATCTAAAGAAAATAGATATAGACAAGACAACATCCTTTGATTTTGGGGCGTTTGTTAATAGTAGATGTGCTATTAGGGATTTTTGTAACACTCCAGTTGATACGGAACTGATACGAAATGCCTTAAAAATTGCGGAGAAAACGCCGTCAGCTTGTAATAGACAACCTTGGCGCGTCTATATATATCGGGGAAAGATGAAGAACGATATATTAAAATGGCAACACGGTAGTATGGGGTTTTATGAAGAGATAGATACTGCAATCTTGGTTTGTTGTAATATCCAATCTTATTTTATGGGGGAGGTTAATTTGCCTTATGTTGACGGAGGACTTTATGCAATGACACTAATTTATGCTCTTCATTCTCAAGGTTTAGGTACAATACCCTTAACAATGGGATTGGGGGCAAATAACATTAAATACTTATACAAACATTTTGGAATTGAAGATAATGAGGTGCCAATTTTATTAATCGGTGTTGGTAGTTTAAAGGATGAGTTTAAGGTTGCTAGGTCAAATAGATTCCCTTATGATGATTATACGACTTTCATGCAGTAGTAATAATACTGAATGAAGAAAAGTGAAAAGAATATTGAGGTAATGAAAATAGCAGTTATTACATACCATTATAGCAACAACAAGGGGGCGTTTATGCAAACCTATGCGCTCTGCAGATTTCTGCGAGATTTAGGTCATAAACTGTCAATTATTGATGTTCGCCAGAAAGAGTATACTCCATGGTATATAAAGCTAGCAAAATCAATAATTGTTGGTGCTCGCCTAAAAAAGGAAATGGGGCGGCATTATCCTTCATTAACGAGGCGTTATTATTCGTTTGAAGAACTTCGGAATAATCCCCCTATGGCAGATTGCTATATAGTGGGTAGTGATCAAGTGTGGAATCCGAAAATTAGTAAAGATTTAATGTTGGCATATTTCTTGGATTTTGGGAAAAAAGACGTTCGTCGTATTTCATACGCTTCAAGCTTCGGATTGTCAAAATGGGTTATATCAGACAAAAAAATCAATTCCCATATCTCAGATTTGCTTCATTCTTTCTCTGCATTGTCAGTTAGAGAACAACAAGGACAGGAACTGTGTGAACGAGAGTTTGGCATAAAACCAAAAATAGTACTTGATCCAACCTTTCTTAATAGTGACTATTACGAAATTCATAAGCCAGGGAAGATTAAGCGTGAAATAGTTTGTTATAAGATAAATAAAACTGCTGATTTCTGGGAAAATGCTCCGACAGTAGGAAGGGAATTAGGCCTACCTCTACTATTGCTCAATTACAATTATCCTAAGAAAGGATATAAGTATTGCTTTCCCCCGTCATTGAAGACTTGGCTTAAGAAAATAGAAGAAGCCCAGTTCGTATTAACAGATTCGTTCCACGGAATAGCGTTGAGCATCATTAATCGCAAACAATTTGTAGCGATATTGAATCATAATGATCGTGATTCTAGGTTAATCAATTTGATGACTACCATGGGATTACAAAACAGATTGTTTAATTCGTTGGGGGAGATGCTGCAAACTGATTCCTGGAAGGAACCAATTGATTATTCGAAGATTGAGCCACTAATTTTACAGCAAATAGAATCATCTAGAGCTTATTTGAAGAATGCGTTAAAATGATAAATGTAATGAGAACATTCAAAGATAACCGATGGATACGTGGGCTATGGAGTCTGTTTTCAGATTATTTTGGCCTTAATCGAAAAAAGTTCGGGTTTATTGGTGAGCATGTAATAATTACCCCCCCCTGTCAGGGGATCTAAATAATGTATACATATATGACAATGTGGGGCTTGGATCGCATGCATACTTATCTACGCCAAGTGCAAAGATAATTATCAAAGGTAATTGTGCAATTGCTCATCATCTAAGCGTTCACACAGGAAACCATGCAAGGGTATTAGGAAAGTTCGTTACTGACATCACCAAGGCCAACAAGCCGGAAGGTTATGACCATGATGTGATTATTGAGAAAGATGTGTGGATAGGGGCTAATGTTACAATACTTGAAGGAGTAACCATAGGACGTGGTGCAACGATTGCGGCAGGAGCTGTTGTGAATAAAGATGTGCCTCCATATTCGATAGTTGGAGGAGTTCCGGCTAAAGTGATTAAGTTTTATTGGACTATAGATCAAATTCAAGAACATGAGCGGAATTTATATCCCGAAAATGAGAGATACAGTAAAGAAGAGCTAGAAACCATTTTAAATAGATAGGATTAATGAAGGTTTTATTGTGTACACCATATAAAGATAATCCAGATATAGTACGAGGAGGAATTAACCAGTGGGGGCAGAATATCTTATCGTATTTTAAGACTCATAATGAAGAAGTTGAAATAATTCCCGTGTCGTTTGACAGACATGTTTCACGAATTTATTACGATACTATATTCCAACGTTTAAATAATGGGATAAGAGAGCATTATGGCCCCATAAAAACTGCCCTCAAAATAATAAAGAAAGAAGCACCTGATGTTATTCATATTTGCACAAGTGCTGGAACTGGTAGTATAGGTGCATATATATTGTTAAAATACGCAAAAAGACATAATGTCAAAAGCGTAATTCATCTTCATTTTGGTCGATTACCAGAATTAGCAACAAAAAGGAATTGGGAATGGAAGATGCTTAAACTTCTGCTGGATCTGTGCGATATTATTGTTCCAATGAATAGGCCATCCGAGTATTCATTATATAATTTGGGATATACAAATGTAAAATATCTACCTAATCCTTTAAATATAGATTTTATAAATAGTTTAATACAGGATAATACGATTGAGCGGAGAAGTAGACAAATTCTTTATGTTGGCCATGTGTACAAATCAAAAGGAGTAGTTGAACTTGTAAAAGGTTGTAAAAATATCGAAGGTGTTAGACTTCGAATAGTAGGTAAATGTATAGGAGATATAAAGAATGAATTAATAAACGTTGGAACAAAGGAAGGTGCTGCAGATTGGATTGAATTTGTTGGAGAGATTTCACATACTGAAGTTATTGAGGAGTTTCTTAAGGCGGATTTATTTGTGTTTCCCAGCTACACTGAAGGATTCCCTAATGTTATTTTAGAAGCTATGGCATGTGGGTGTCCAATTATTTCCTCTTCTGTAGGTGCTATACCTGAAATGTTAGACATTGAAGGCACGCCATGTGGCTTATGTATACAACCACATAGTAGCAAGGAAGTTCACGAAGCAGTCGTTTCTCTTATAAACGATCAAGAGAAAAAAAACATGTATTCGGAAAGAGCAAAACTTAGAGTCAATTCTTTGTATACATTGCCTGTAGTTTGTGAACAATTATTAGAAATTTGGAAAACTTCTTTAAGTTAAATGAGCTTGAAAAAAAAGATACTAATCATTTCGGGCGTATTTCCACCAGAGCAAGTGACATCTGCTTATTTAAACTATAATCTTGCTCATGAACTTGCCAAGGAGCATGAGGTAGTTGTGCTGCGACCACGCCCCACCAGACCTATAGGGGCTAATTTTGAGACGGCAGAGGTTGAAGATAAGTCTTTCAAAACGATTCTCGTGGACTCTTATACACATCCGCAGTCGGAGATTTTGGGAAGATTTAAGGAGAGCTATGACTTTGGAAGGAAGACCGTGGCTTATATCAAAGAGCATCATCAGGGGATAGACTTTATCTATAATGATGCTTGGCATATCTTTGGCACTTCCATGGTGGCAAGGGCCGCAAAGAAGTATGGAATACCTTATATGATTCCAGTACAGGACATATATCCAGAGTGCCTTTTTACGAATAAGTCATTCCCCAAAATTGCTGAATTCGCTATTAGACACATATTATTAACAATCGACAAATATTATCAGAGAAATGCGGCATGTGTACGCACTATTTCTGAGGAAATGAGAGATTACCTTTCCTCAACCAGGAATGTGCCTGCAGAGAATTATTTGGTTGTAAATAATTGGCAGAATGATGAGGATTTCCTTAAAGATTATCTCGCAAGACCAGCTGATGGCAAAATAGTATTTGCTTATGTTGGTAGTATTAATGCTCATGCAAATGTTGATTTAATGATAAAGGCATTTACTGAAGCCAATATAGCTAATGCTGAATTAAGAATATATGGTGGTGGTAACAAGAAGGACTATTGTGTGGATTTGGTAAAGAAACTTGGTGCTAAGAATATTATCTTTGACATGGTTTCAAGAGACAAGGTGGCTTTTGTTCAATCTCAAGCAGACGTCCTTATTCTGGCACTCCCAAAAGGTAATGGTAATTTTTGCTTACCTTCTAAAATGACATCGTATATGTTATCTGGTAAGCCAGTTCTTGCAAGCGTAGATCAGGATAGTGCAACCACTAGATACATCCATGAGGCTGATTGTGGAATATCCGTACCCCCTGATGACATCGAGTCAATTAAAAATGGATTTATCTATTTTGCTCAAATGGATAGAAATATATTAAATAATCTTGGTTCAAATTCTCTGTCTTTTTCAAGGAAGATGTTAACTCGAGATGTTAATCTCAATATTGTTGTCGTAAAAATTAAAGAAATACTGAATACTAAATGATTAATAATTGGGAATTTATAATTTTCGGTCGAGTTCAAGGTAATGCTCTAGGCCAAATTCGAAGTTTAGGTGAGATCGGAATAAAGCCAATTCTTGTTTGGTGTGGGCCTACTCCTTGTGCACCTATCAAAAGTAAATATTTGAAGATGTACCACATAACATCTTCAATCGAAGAAGGCTTAGAGTTAATAATCAAGAATTATTCGAACACTTCTTCCAAAGTCTTCATTTCTACAGACAGTGATGGTATTGTGGGAGTTCTTAATGATAACTATAATCGTTTAAAAGATCACTTTGTCTTCTTCAATGCAGGCGAGCAAGGTCGTTTAACCAAGTTGATGGAGAAGATAACTCTTTGTAACATTGCTGAGGAATGTGGTCTTAGGTGTCCTAAATCGGAACTCATAAAAGTTGGTGAAATGCCCCAGACACTCTCTTATCCTATTTTTACAAAATCACAAGATTCATTTAGCTCTTTATGGAAAACCATTACCCATATTTGCAAAGACGAGAATGATTTAGTGAGAGCTTATAAGCAAATGGATTGTGAAACTGTATTGTTACAAGAATATGTTGAGAAGAAAAATGAATATATTCTTCAAGGTGTTTCTGTTAACGGTGGAGATGAGTTGTTTTTACCAATAGAAGGTGGATATTATCGATTACCTGATGGGGCTTTCGGTAGTTATTTATATTTTAATAAGTATATGGGGGGGGCAGATTTGTATAATAAACTTCGAGAAGTTTTTAGAAGAATAAGATACTCAGGTGTTTTCGAAACAGAATTCTTGGTAGGGAAAGACGATTCCATATATTTCTTAGAAATAAACTTCCGTCATACATTGTGGAATCACACATTCACAGATATGGGTATAAATCTTCTTGAAATTTGGGCGATGTCGGAGCTTAACGGGAAATTATCTCTGGACAATTGTTTAGAGTTAAGTGAGAAAAAACATAATCTGATATACGAATTTGTAGACTTTGTGCGATATGTTAAAACTAAAAAAATAGGTATTATAAAATGGCTTAGGCAACTAGTATTAGCAGATAGTTATGTCATGTGGAACAAAAAAGACATAAAACCTTTCATATATTATTTGTATCTCCATTTTAGAAAATAATACTATTGGCAAAAGCAACGATAAAATACTGCTGATGAAAAAAGTAATATGAACAAAACGACAAATGGAAGAATCTCAGATGCATGGCTTTAGGGCAAGACTAGACTATGCCCTGAAGCATAATTATTTCATCAATAAGACATTCAGAAAGTCCATGAGCGCTTTTATGCGATTATGGGGCTGTTTTGTGCCCATGGATGACAAGATGATTATCTTTAGTGGTCATACACGTAAGTATAATGATAGTCCTCGTGCTATCTATGAATATATGATAGCACACCCTGAGTTTAAAGACTATAAGTTTATCTGGGCATTGGAGGACCCGGAGCATGTGGATGTGCCAGGTCCAGCTATCAAGATTAAGGCAGATACCCCAGAATACTTTAAATACACGCTTAAGGCCAAGTATTGGATTACCTGTGTGAATATAGAACGTAGTCTGCATTACAAGAAGAAAAAATGTGTCTATCTGAACACATGGCATGGTGTAGCTTTCAACTGCATAGGTAATGCAGCTGGTGGTAGAAAGGACTATGATTTTAGCCACATAGATATTTTCTGCTATGAGAGTGAATACCAGAAGACCATCTTTAAACGTGATTTCAATGTTAGAGAAGAAGCGTTGATTCCTTCTGGTCTTCCTCGCAATGACGGGTTATATCATGTAACTGATGAGGAAGTTATTGCGATAAAGAAAAGGCTTGGTCTGCCACTGAACAAAAAAATCCTGATGTACGCACCCACATGGCGTGACAGTTACGACAAGGGAGCTTCATACGCCATTAAGCCACCGATGGATTTGCAGAAGTGGGAGGAGAAACTTAAAGATGAGTATGTTCTTCTTTTCAGAACCCATGCTTATACTACGAAACTACTTGGAGTTGAGTTCGATGATTTCTGTTTGGATTATACTTCCTATCCGGTTATCAACGATTTGTTTAAGGTGGC
>Ga0256407_10006566_pt1 | contig 17891 bp, 8 predicted proteins | sample RumenRJG_04DNA_FD_193489 | JGI IMG/M metagenome (GOLD analysis project Ga0256407, IMG submission 193489) | Bovine rumen microbial communities from Lethbridge, Alberta, Canada - RJG_04 | ecosystem: Host-associated > Mammals > Digestive system > Stomach > Rumen | place: Canada: Alberta | collected...
TACGGTAAAGTTTATTCTGCAAGGCTTTGAGGAGCGTCTCCGGACCGGAGAAATGATGTATCCCGAGCTTCTGGATTTAAGGATCCTTGAGCCGGCCATGGGCGCGGCAGCGTTCCAGAATAAAGTGATAGACGACCTGGCCGTGCTCTATCTCGAGTATGCCCAGCAGGCCGAAGCAGCCAAAGGTTCCGGAAAGAGAATCGATCCTCCGAACTATCGTACGGAGCTGGCCCGGGTCAAGGCCTATATTGCCACCCGTAACGTTTATGGCGTTGATATCAACAGGGATGCCCTGGAACTCGGCAAAATTGCACTGTGGCTGAACACCATTTACAAGGGAATGGAGCCGCCGTTTTTTGTTAACCGGCTGTGTCTGGGGAATGCCGTACTGGGTACCGGACTTACCTGTTACAATTTTGACCGGGATCTGTCCTTTGATGTCAGTCGGGGCTATACCGGATGGAGTTCCTGCAAAAAACCGGAGAGAGTGGTTTTCCTGGCCGGAAAGCCTGACAAAAACGGCAGAAGAAAGCAGGGCTTCCGGAGAGACCGTAACAGCTTTTATACCTTTCTGATCCCCGTGGAGGATATGGATAAGGGGTTTGCCCTGGACAAGAAGAAGGATATCACCGGTCTGAGAGCGGCCAACAAAAAAGGCCTGGAGATATTGAAGGAAAGAATTGCCGACTGGACAAAGCCTCTTTCCAGCGATGATGTCGCTACCCTTAAGAGGCTGTCCGATGCCTTTGATGTAAAGCTTGAGCTTTTCTATTCCTTCCAGAAGGAGCTGACCGGAATCTCCGCCACGGTAAACAGTGTCTGGCCCAATGTGAACAATGACACCGATATTTTCGGGGGCGACGCTACCGACTACAAAACCAAGAAGGATCTCCTGGCCATTCTGGAGCAGGACGGTTCTCCCGCCGCCCAGCTCCGTACGGTGATGAACTACTGGTGCGCTCTCTGGTTCTGGCCGATTGACAAACTGGCTCTTCTGCCTTCCCGGGACGAATTCTGGAAAGACCTCGGGGAGATCCTGAACGTTTCCCGGATGGAAACCGTGCAGGATCCCGCAAAAGCCACATCCCTTCTTTCTCCTGAAGACGATGCCATGGAAAAGATCCTGGCAGTATCCGGACAGGCAGACGCGGTGTCTTTCGCAAAGTACAAAACGCATATGACCCGGCAGGAGCTCACGGACCACTGTAACCGGGAGGTGAGTTCCCGCAACAGGGAAGTATGGGAGAGCGAACGGCTTCGGATTGTCAGGGATATTGCCGCCTCCGAGAAGTTTTGCCATCAGGAGCTGGAGTTTTTGGAGGTATTCTGGGAGCGGGGCGGCTTTGACATCATTGCCGGTAATCCCCCCTGGGTGGTACCCAGATTCGACATTGGGGACATCCTGTCCGAAAGCAATCCCGAGGTTGAAGTAAAGGGATATCCCGCACCCAAGGCTACGGAAATTGCGAAGGAAATTGTAAACACTCCCGAAAATCGCAGGTTCAGGGAGTTTTATGGAAGAGAGCTTCTTAAAATCTCCCAGGAAACCAGCTTTACGAATGCTCAGAATCCGGATGTTACAGGCAACGATCTGTATCGCATAATTCTGGCAAAGAGCCTGAACTTTTTAAATCCCCGGGGTTTTATGGGGATGATCCACCCGGTATCGGTATTTACGGATGCCAAAGGGGGAGATTTCAGAAAGATTCTCTACCCGCGCTTAAAATATCACTTCCGGTATGCCAATGAAAGACTGCTCTTTCCCGAGGTACATCACAGTACCGTTTTCAGTGTGAATATCTACCGCGGCGAGAATTCTTCAGTTTCCTTTGACAGCGTAACCGGACTTTATCTTCCCGGAGAACTGGATTTGGTGCTGAGATGCGGCACTCCGGATCATAAAAGACTGGTGCATTACTCGGAAGAGGAACTTAAAGTGGTCAGGGATGTTTTTGATCCGGAAAGCGATGATGCAGCTGAGGTTACTTTAGTGGCTCTCCCTAACAGTCAGGTGCTTGGCGTGCTTTCGAAATTCAGCCATGCCGAAAGACGGGTAGGGGCCTGTAATCCTGTGATTACCCCGTTTTTTCATAACACCGCCGGAGTAAAGGATGGTTATATTAAGCCTGATAACCGTCAGCCCGAAGTTCCTCTTGAGTTAATAATGGTGGGGCCGCAGTTAACGGTGGGAAATCCCCTGTTCCAGTGCCCGCGGGCCAGTCGTCAGAAAAATTCCGAACAGGATGCGATAGATCTTACAAAAATCGGCGATGATTATTTACCGCGAACGACTTTTGTTCCCGCAAAATCCGTTGAAGAATTCCGCAGTCTGAATTTTTTTGCGGACACGGAAATGCGGCTTAAGGATTATCCAAAATCCCTGGGGACAAATAAACTTAAGGATCTTCAAAAGGAGGAACTGTTAAGGCATTATAAAATATCCTATCGACGTCAGTTAGGAAGAGAGTCTGCCCGTACAGTTCATGCCTGTATTTCGCCATTGGAGGTGAGCCATGTTAATACCGTTCAGTCAGTATTTTTTAAGAACGAAAAGGACCTTTTATTATTCAGTACGGGGATGATGTCTTTACCTTATGATTTTTTTATAAAGGTCAAGAATATTGGTGATTTACTTGCTTCATCAATCAATCCTTCCCCCATGCTTTCCTTTAAATCCTTAAAACAGGAGCATATGGCCTTCGCCCGGGTACTGACATTGAACTGCCTCACCGGATACTACCGGGATCTCTGGGAACGAAACTACTCCGAGGAGTTCAAAAACGATTCCTGGAGCATTCAGGATCCCCGCCTTAAGCCCTTCAGCACCCTTGAAAGGGTATGGAGCCGGAATATCCCGCTCCGGAACGATTTCGAGAGACGGCAGGCTCTGGTGGAAATCGATGTTCTGGTGGCCATGGCCATGGGATTCACCCTGGAGGATCTGCAGTTTATGTATCAGACCAAGTTCCGGGTGCTTCAGAACAATGAAGCCGATACCTGGTATGACAGTACCGGAAGAATCGTCTTTACCGTGGCCCAGAGCGACGTGGGTGTGGAAAGACCGGTATTTCTGGAATTCCAAAAAAGGGCAGCCGCGGGAGAGACCGAGTTCCGGCACATCATCCGTAACAACCAGCTTTATGCCGGTGAGGAGATCGTCTACCGGGCTCCCTTTAACCGGTGTGACCGGCTTCAGGATTACAGGACGGCCTGGGAGCACTTTTCAAAAATCCTAGTGTAGTTTCCTGGGTTCTTCTCCCTCCGGAACTGACAAACGACAGACAAACTCCGGGACATAGGCTGGAGTTCCGGGGGATACGGAGAGAATTTGTCAGCTGAGAATCCGCAAGCTGACATACTTTGCCTGCAACCTCCGGCCGGGGCACCTGACTTACATGGAAACCCCGTTTTGTTGCGCGGGAGCTCCGGTAGCGGAGGCCCCGGCATAAACAACGGGAGAGACATGCGGGTGTTTCAGGACATTGCCGGAATACACACGATTACGTTAAGCCGGGGAGAGTGTTCTCAGACCTCCGGCAAGCTACAATCAGCATGTCCCGTAACGTGTGAATCCGTCCCGGCACGGTAGGGAATGTCAGCTTTTACTTATCCCGTACATGTCTTTTATGTGCGCAATAAACTTTGATGCCAGGGCGTTGGGGTGTCTTTCATTATCCCAGGAGAGCATGTAATCGACATTTATCGTCGGTGATATTTTCTTTATTATAACTTTGGCACCGGATGAGATGTTTTTGGCAACGGATGCCGGGAAAAGGGCAATTCCGAGATCTTTGTTTACAAGCTTGGCGGCATTGGAGGAGTGTGCGGTTTTAACTATAAAGTGAGGTTCCTTCTTAAAATTTTTAAACCAGCTTCTGATTTCATCTTCACGTGAACGTCTTGAAGAAATAATAAGATCCTTATCAATAAGGTCCTCCAGTGTTATGTATTCGTTTTTTGATTTGGCCAGGGGGGCATTTGCAGGAATGATAGCCACCCAGTCTTCCGAAAACACCTTAAAACCATCCAGCAAATCATAATTGGTAGGCGTCATTGTAATTGCCAGATCTATAAGACCTGATTTCAGGCGATCCGTTAAATCATCAACATTTCCGCACCATAAGTTGTACGTTACATTGGGATAGAGTTTTTTAAATGATGCCAGCCATTCCGCCACCAGCGTCGGACCATTGCTGTCAACATGACCGATATAGAGTGTGCCGCTGATGCCGTTTTGCATTTCCGATATTTCGGTTTTGGTCATGTCAACCAGGGTTAACAGCTGCTCGCCTCTTCTTTTAAAGGCCAGACCTTCGGCAGTCAGTGTCAGATGCCTTTTTCCTCTTGTAAAGAGAGCGCAGCCAAGTTCATCCTCCAGTTCCATAAGCGCTCTGCTTAACGGAGGCTGCGACAGATGTAACTTTTCAGCGGCTCTGGTTATATTAAGCTCTTCGGCTACCGTTATAAAATAGCGAATCTGCCTTAAATCCATAGATACTGCCCCTCAATTTTATCGCACCGTTATTCCTGCACCTGCATAATGATACTGAAGCCTTGCATATAAAGAGTCGGAGAGAAAACGAATCTGAGTGATTAAGATCACATTAATGAAAAATTGCCCCAAAAGTCTGCCGGCGCCAGACTATAGGAGAAGGGGGACTGATCAGCGTCCGGCGCAATTTCATGCCGTGTTCCGCCTCCTGTTTCTCGACTTTTCTGTTTTCCCGGTTCCCGCATAATCCTGACAGGTCGTTCTTCAAATTTCTGATCGCATTCTTCCCATGAATTCCTGCCCCGTCCGCCACCGTCCCGAACCCCACCCGGATTTCAGCGCTCCGGCATGATTAAGGCAAAGAACGTTTCCGGGCCGAGTCATCCTTAAAAACGGTGGGAATACCGGGCCGCATCGGGCCATGCCTGCGAGCGTGGCTGGCGGGCAATGAAGGCCTTTCATTACGGGCAGGATAATAAATTCGAATTCATCATACCTTAAAGGTATTGTTATGTTGCTATTATAGTATTTTATTTGTGATCTGCGGAGCACTATAATTCCCGCAAATGATTGAAACATGAACCTGGCTGTCAGAGATTTCACTGCCGGTCTTCGGCAGGGGGATTAAGGAAAGAGCGACAGTCATACAGCAATAAGCGCATGAAGAAAGAATATCGTACGCGCAAATTCATCATTACCATGATTACGCATCACAGACAGAGAAAAGCTGGACAATAGCAGCAGTAAAAGTTTCATGGCTGAAGATGTGAAAAATATTGAATTGGCGTTTAGTAACCGGGTGGAAATAAAGTCTGTTTTAATCCGGTTGCAAATAATAAAAAATGTGCAGGTGTTTGCATATAAACCTGAGAAATAAATACTTTATCGGATTATTTAAATTTTAGTTTGCCCTTGACAGGCGCAATGGAGTTTACAACATGTCTGTATACGAACACGATTATTACAAAACCAATGAAGCATTAGCAGCCGAGCATGATGCATGTGGTATCGGAATGGTTGTTAATATAGACGGCAGGAGAGAATATCGGACTCTCGACGATGCACTGTCTATTGTGGAAAAGCTGGAGCACCGGGCAGGCAAGGATGCGGCCGGAGAGGTCGGTGACGGTGTCGGGATTTTATTGCAGATATCTCACGGTTTCTTTAAAAAAGCCGCAGCCGATGCGGGGATTACCATCGGAGAGGCCGGAGATTACGGCGTGGGAATGTTTTTCCTGCCCCGGGATCTCAGAAAGAGAACCTTCGCCATGCGGCTTTTTCAGGTGAATTGCGAAAAGAACGGCTTGAAAATTCTGGGCTGGAGAGAGGTTCCGACAAATCCGGCAATTCTCGGCAAAAAGGCCCTGGACTGCATGCCTTACATCGGTCAGTGTTTCATTGAAAGACCTGAGGACTGTTCAAGAGGTATCGATTTCGATCGCAGGCTCTATGTGTGCAGACGGGAATTTGAACAAAGCGCGGAAGATACCTATATCAATTCCCTGTCCTCCAGAACGATCGTTTACAAGGGAATGTTTCTGGTAGGTCAGTTACGCCGTTTTTATACTGATCTGCAAAGCAGGGATTACGAAACAGCCATAGCCATGGTGCATTCCCGCTTCTCTACCAACACCACCCCTTCCTGGGAACGGGCTCATCCGTACCGTCTTATTGCGCATAACGGCGAGATCAATACCATTCGCGGAAACCATGACCGCATGCTGGCACGTGAAGAAACCCTTCATACCCCGTGGCTGGATGAATACGCCGACAAGACTTTCCCGGTAATCCATGCTTCCGGTTCGGATTCCGCCATGCTGGATAACACCCTTGAATTCTTTATGATGAACGGCGTGCCGCTTCCTCTGGCAGTTATGATGATGATTCCTGAGCCCTGGAAAAATGATCACTACATGGAACAGGAGAAAAAGGATTTCTATCATTACTACGCCACCATGATGGAACCGTGGGACGGACCTGCCGCCATCCTGTTCACGGATGGTGAAATTGCAGGAGCCACCCTGGATCGCAACGGCCTGCGTCCCTCCAGATATTACATTACCGATGATCACCGTCTGATTCTGTCCTCTGAGGTCGGGGTGCTGGATCTTGACCCGGCGCACATTGTAAAGAAGTCACGTCTTCAGCCCGGCAAAATCCTGCTGATCGATACCAGGGAGGGCCGGCTGGTTCTGGATGAGGAATGCAAGGAACTGTATTCCAGGAAATATCCTTACGGTGAATGGCTTTCCCTGAATCTGCTTCAGCTGGCAGAGCTTAAGATCCCGAACAAGAAGATTCCGACCCACAGTCAGGAAATGCGCGATCGCCTGTACAGAGTGTTCGGCTATACCTACGAGGACGTAAAGGAGCAGATCCTGCCGATGGCCTCCAACGCCACGGAAGCCATAGCTTCCATGGGGCATGATATTCCTCTGGCAGTGCTGTCTGAAAAGCATCAGCTGCTGTTTTCATATTTCAAGCAGCTGTTTGCCCAGGTTACCAATCCCCCGATTGATTCCATCCGTGAGGAAATTGTTACCGACACCTCTGTTTATGTCGGCTCGGACGGAAATCTTCTGGAACCGTGCGGGGAAAACTGCCGGGTGCTCCAGATTAATAACCCTATTCTGACCGGTGTTGATCTGCTTAAAATCAAGTCTCTGGATCAGGAAGGTTTCAGGAGCGGTGTTCTGTCAATTCTTTACTATAAGAACACTTCTCTGGAAAAGGCAATTTCCCAGCTTATAGTTAATCTGGATCGTCTCTGCAGCAAGGGTGTTAATATCGTGATCCTTTCTGACAGAGGGGTTGACGAGAACCATGTTCCCATTCCGTCCCTGCTGGCGGTTTCCGCGGCAGAGCAGCATCTTGTGGAAACCAAGAAGAGAACGGCGGTCTCCATAGTTCTGGAAAGCGGCGAGCCCCGGGATGTGCATCAGATGGCAACGTTGCTGGGTTTCGGCGCCCGGGCCATCAATCCGTATCTCGCCCATGAATGCATTGCCGAGCTTATCGACAAGGCAATTCTGGACAAGGATTACCACACTGCCATTGCTGATTACAACTCCGCGGTGTTGCACGGGATTGTCAAGACAGCCGCCAAGATGGGCATTTCAACCCTGCAGTCCTATCAGTCTGCCAAGATCTTTGAGGCTGTCGGTATTTCAAAAGACGTTATCGACAAATACTTTACCGGCATAACCAGCAGGGTTGGCGGCATTGGTCTGGATGAAATTTCAGACGGCATTCTGTTCCGTCATGATCGTGCTTTTGATCCCATGGGCCTTTCCGTGGACACCAGCCTGGAAAGCACCGGCTTCCATGTTCTCAGAAGCGGTACGGACAAGGAAGACCATCTCTATAATCCGGAAACCATCATTGCACTGCAAAGCGCGGTGAAGGCAGGCAGCTATCGGATGTTCAAGGATTACACGGCCATTGTTGATAATGAAAAGCCGCATACCCTGAGAGGACTGATTGATTTTGTGAAGTCCGATCATCCTGTCCCGCTGGAAGAGGTTGAACCGGTTTCCGAGATTGTCAAGCGTTTTAAGACCGGCGCCATGTCGTACGGTTCCATTTCCAAGGAAGCTCATGAAACCCTGGCTGTTGCCATGAACCGTCTCGGCGGCAAATCAAACACCGGAGAAGGCGGCGAGGATCCGGCACGTTTCGGAACTGAAAAGAACAGCAAGATTAAACAGGTTGCCTCCGGAAGATTCGGAGTAACCAGCGAGTATTTAAACAATGCCGAGGAAATCCAGATCAAAATGGCGCAGGGGGCAAAGCCCGGCGAGGGCGGACATCTTCCCGGAAAGAAGGTTTACCCGTGGATTGCCGAAAGAAGATATTCAACTCCGGGTGTGTCCCTGATATCTCCTCCTCCGCACCATGACATTTACTCAATTGAGGATCTGGCTCAGCTGATTTATGACCTGAAGAATGCCAACCGCAAGGCCAGAATTTCAGTCAAGCTGGTATCCGAGGCCGGTGTGGGCACCATAGCCTGCGGTGTTGCCAAGGCCGGTGCTCAGGTAATCCTGATTTCCGGTTACGACGGCGGTACCGGTGCCGCTCCGTCAAGTTCCATTCATAATGCCGGTTTGCCGTGGGAACTGGGTCTTGCGGAAGCTCACCATTCTCTTATCGAGAACGGGCTCAGAGGCCGGGTGGTTATTGAAACCGACGGCAAGCTTATGAGCGGCCGGGATGTGGCAATAGCCGCACTTCTGGGGGCTGAGGAATTCGGGTTCGCCACTGCTCCCCTGGTGACCATGGGCTGCATGATGATGCGGGTTTGCAACAAGGACACCTGTCCTGTCGGCATCGCCTGCCAGAATGAGGCATTAAGAAAACGCTTCAGCGGCAAGCCGGAATATGTAATGAACTTCATGACTTTCATTGCCGAGGAACTGCGCGAAATCATGGCTTCCCTGGGATTCAGAACAGTGGAGGAAATGGTGGGAAGAAGCGATTTGCTCAAGGTTAAAGATAAGCAAATCACGAAGCGGGCGGAGATGGTCGATATGAATCTGATTCTGGATCGCTCCTGCGCTCATGCAGACGAAAGACATTTCGTGCCCGAAGAAGCCTACGATTTCAAACTTGAGAACACTGTTGACGAGAGGGTCTTCCTGCCGAAATTCAATGAATGGAACGGTCAGGGCACCTTAACCATAGATGATGTGCAGATCTCCAGTACGGATCGCAGCCTGGGAACCATCCTGGGATCCTGCGTAACCGAGAAGTACGGCGCCTCGCTTGCGGACGACAGCATTCAGATATCGTTAAACGGCGGCGGCGGCCAGAGTTTCGGTGCCTTTATTCCTAAGGGACTTACTCTGAAGCTCACCGGTGATGCCAATGATGGTTTTGGCAAGGGGCTTTCAGGAGGAAAGCTGGTTATAGTTCCTTCCAGTGAGGCTGCATATGAGGCTTCGGAGAATGTGATTATCGGAAATGTTGCCCTGTACGGAGCGACCTCGGGATCCGCCTATATCAACGGCATCGCCGGCGAAAGGTTCATGGTAAGAAATTCCGGAGCAACCGCGGTTTGCGAGGGCTGCGGAGATCACGGCCTTGAGTATATGACCGGCGGCAGAGCCGTGATCCTGGGCGAAGTCGGCAAAAATTTTGCGGCTGGAATGAGCGGCGGTATTGCCTACATTCTGGATCAGAATCACAGCCTCTATATGAGAACCAACAAATCTCTGATTGAGATGACCGAGCTCAAGGATGCCGACAGAAAGGAGCTTCGGGAGATTCTGACCGATTATGAAAAGCACACCGGGTCAAAAAGGGCAGCAGAGATTTTAAGTGATTTTGAATCCTGGGTTCCTCTGTTCAAGAAGATTATTCCTGTTGATTACAAGAACATGCTTACTTTAATCGGCAAGTATGAAGAGCAGGGAATACGTCATGAGCAGGCAGTTTATGAAGCTTTCAAGGATGTCGCATCCGGATCCTCGGACGCTGCGCTTAGACAGTTCAGGAATGCAATGGTAAAGGACACAAAAAGGTAAGGTATATGGGTAAGGCTACAGGTTTTCTCGAATTTGAGCGCTGCGAGGATGCATGGATCCCCGCAGAAACCAGAATCAGGGATTTTAATGAATTTCATGTGCATCTGAACGAAGAGGCCAGAAGATGCCAGGCCGGGAGATGCATGGCATGCGGCGTGCCGATGTGCCAGTCAGCTCTGCGTCTGAAAGGAATGGTAACCGGCTGTCCGCTTCATAACCTAATCCCCGAGTGGAATGACGAGATCTACAGCGGACACTATGAACATGCGTTGTCCAGACTTTTAAAGACCAGCAATTTTCCGGAGTTTACCGGCCGTGTCTGTCCGGCGCTTTGTGAAAAGGCCTGTATCAACGGCATGCATGGCAGTCCGGTTACGATACATGACAATGAGCTCTTCCTGATTGAGAAGGGATTTTCCGAAGGCTGGATGAAGCCGCGCATTCCGGCTCTCAGAAGCGGCAAGAAGGTCGCTGTTGTCGGATCGGGGCCTTCCGGACTTGCAGTGGCCGATCAGCTTAATCGCCGCGGACATAGTGTTACGGTATACGAAAAGCAGGATCAGATTGGCGGTCTTCTTATGTACGGCATTCCGAACATGAAGCTTGACAAGAAGGTGATAGCCCGCCGTCGCCAGCTCATGGAGGCCGAGGGAGTGGTATTTAAAACCGGCTGCGATATCGGCAGGGACATTTCCTTTGCGGACTTGCAGGAACGGTATGACGCGATTGCTCTGTGCTGCGGTGCCAGAAAGCCCAGGGATCTGAACCTGGAAAATCGCGACAGCTGTCATGAGATTCATTTTGCGGTGGATTTTCTGAAATCGGCCACCTGCGATCTCCTGAAGGGGAACGGGCAATGGACCATCAGCGCCAGGGATCTGAATGTGGTGATTGTCGGAGGCGGCGATACCGGAAATGACTGTCTGGGAACCTGTATCAGGCAGGGTGCAAAGAGCGTCGTGCAGCTTGAAATGATGCCGCGGCCGCCTGTTGAAAGGGCTCCTGACAATCCCTGGCCGGAGTGGCCGAAGGTTCTTAAGACCGATTACGGTCAGCAGGAGGCAATAGCGGTGTTCGGAGCCGATCCGCGTGTTTATGAAACCACGGTAAAGGAGCTCTTGCTGGATTCCGGAAAGCTCACGGCCGTCAAAACGGTTCAGGTTAAATTTGAAAATCGCAATCTTACGGAAATTGAGGGCACTGTAAAGGAAATTCCGTGCGATCTTCTGATTATCGCCGCAGGCTTTCTGGGGTGTGAGGATTACATCATAAGCGACAGCAGGGTTCAGGTTACCAGACGGAATACCGTTGAAACTGCCGAGGGTTCGTATGCAACTTCAACACCCGGAGTATTTACGGCAGGTGATATGCACCGCGGGCAGTCGCTGGTGGTATGGGCCATTGCGGAAGGCCGCCATTGTGCAGCCCAGATTGACGAGTATTTAATGGGATATACCTCATTAACATAAAAAGTTTTTAAGTTGTATCGGTTATAGATTTTTGTAAGTTAACATTAACAGCTGACATTAAGAGGTTGATTATGACAGAAGGCACTGTTCCCGAATATTTCGGGTGTATGGTATTTGATGACCGGGTCATGAGATCTGTTCTGACCAGCGATGTTTATTCATCACTGAGAAAGACTATTGAAGTAGGTGCGAAGCTGGAACTTGGTCTGGCTGATTCGGTTGCCAAGGCAATGCGTGACTGGGCTATTGAAAAAGGAGCCACTCACTTTACGCACTGGTTTCAGCCCCTTACCGGTGTAACTGCCGAGAAGCATGACTCCTTTATTGAGCCTTCTCCGGACGGCGGCGTCATCATGGAATTTTCCGGAAAGGAATTAATCCAGGGCGAACCGGATGCATCTTCTTTCCCGACGGGCGGAATCAGAGCGACCTTTGAAGCCAGAGGCTATACCACATGGGATCCGACCTCTTATGCCTTCATCAAGGATCAGACTCTTTGCATCCCGACAGCATTCTGCTCCTACGGCGGAGAGGCCCTGGACAAGAAGACCCCTCTGTTGCGTTCCATGGAAGCTCTTAACCGTCAGGCTTTGCGTATTCTGAAGCTGTTTGGCAATGACCAGGTCAAGCACGTTCATACTTCGGTTGGTCCCGAGCAGGAATACTTCCTCATTTCCAAGGAAATGTACGATAAGAGACCTGACCTGAAGTACACCGGAAGAACCCTTTTCGGAGCCAAGCCTCCCAAGGGACAGGAGATGGACGACCACTACTTTGGCGTCATCAAGCCGAAGGTAAAGGAGTTTATGGCCGAGCTTAACAAAGAACTCTGGAAACTCGGAATCCTGGCTAAAACCGAACATAACGAAGTGGCTCCGGCACAGCACGAGCTTGCTCCGATATATTCGACTACCAATCTGGCTTCAGATCAGAACCAGCTGATGATGGAGATCATGCAGAAGGTAGCAGCCCGTCATGGCCTGGTTTGTCTGCTTCACGAAAAGCCTTTTGCAGGTGTCAACGGAAGCGGCAAGCATAACAACTGGTCCATCTCCACTGATACCGGCACCAATCTGCTGTCTCCCGGCGATACCCCGGCTGAAAACGCGCAGTTCCTGCTGTTCCTCTGCGCGGTAATCAAGGCCGTTGATGATTATCAGGATCTGCTCAGACTTTCTGTGGCAACTGCCGGAAATGATCACCGCCTGGGAGCGAACGAGGCTCCTCCGGCAATTATTTCCATCTTCCTGGGTGATGAGCTTACCGCCATTCTTGAAGCCATTGAATCCGATACCCCGTATCGCGGCCAGGAAAAGAAGCTTATCAAGCTTGGTGTTGATGTACTGCCGAGATTTGCCCGTGATACCACTGACAGAAACCGCACCTCTCCGTTTGCGTTTACCGGCAATAAGTTCGAGTTCAGAAGCCTGGGTTCCTCCAACAGCATTGCCTGCGCGAACATGATGCTGAACAGTGCCGTGGCAGAATCTCTCAGGATCTATGCCGACAGACTGGAAAAGGCCGATGATTTTGAAAATGCTCTTCATGAGATGATTAAGAAGACCATTCATGATCATAAGAGAATCATTTTTAACGGCAACGGCTATGATGCGGCCTGGGTCAGGGAAGCCACCGAAGTGAGAAAGCTTCTGAATTATCCGACCACCCCGGATTGCATGCCTCATCTTCTTGATGAAAAGAACGTGAAGATGCTTACCTCTCACAAGGTGTTTAATGAAGCCGAACTTCATTCCAGATGCGAGATTATGCTGGATAACTACTGCAAGCAGGTCTGGATTGAAGTCAATACCGAGCTCCTGATCGCCCGTCGGATGATTTTGCCGGCAATTGAAAACTATGCAGACAAGCTTTCAGAAACGGCAGCCAACAAGAGAGCCGTAAATGCGGGGCTGGCATGCGGTTATGAAAAATCCATTGTGGAAAAGCTTTCTTCCCTGGCTGATCAGATTTATCAGAAGGCCGAGGAACTGGAGGAAACCGCCGGAAGGATTAATGGAACCGAAGAAATCATCAGGGAAAGCCAGCTCATACGTGATGAAATTCTTCCGAGGATGCAGGATTTGCGTAATCTGGCTGATAAGGCCGAGATCTACGTTTCAAGAGAATACTGGCCGTTGCCGTCCTATGGCGAACTCCTGTTTTCCGTGAAATAAATTCTGTTTTCTTTAGAAAGGTGTCGGGGATTTGATAAGAATTAACTTCAAATCCCTGTTATCCTGAGGATTGGTGTATGTGTTGTATATTTTCAGTTTGCGGTCCGTCAGCAGATCCTGAAACACTAAAAAGCGCGATGCTGACAAGCACTTCCAGAGGTCCTGATGATTCCAGGGCCATTAAAGCCGGGGACGGCCTGATGGGTTTTCAGCGTCTTTCCATAATGGGACTGACTCCTGAGGGAATGCAGCCCTTCGAGCTTAACGGAAGTTATTGTGTGTGCAATGGCGAGATCTACGGATTTGAAAAAATCAAAAGTGATCTTGTGAAGTGCGGCTATAAGTTTGCCAGCGGCAGCGACTGTGAAGTGCTTTTGCCCATGTATAAGGAGCATGGCACAAAGATGTTCGCCATGCTTGATGCGGAGTTTGCCTGTGTCATCTATGATCACGATGAAAACAAATGGATTGCCGCCCGTGATCCCGTTGGAATTCGTCCCCTGTATTACGGGTACACAAAAGCTCATGATATCGTTTTTGCCAGCGAGCCCAAGTGCCTGAAGGATCTGGTTTGCGGAGAGATTCTTCCTTTCCCGCCGGGGCATTATTATGAGAACGGAGAATTTATCTGCTACTGTGATATTGCCAGACCTGATGAAAAGCTGCGGGATCATGAGCTGGAAACAGTATGCGCAAAAATCAGGGAACTCCTGATTGCCGGTGTTGAAAAGCGCCTCATATCAGATGCGAAGGTTGGCTTTTTGCTTTCCGGCGGTCTTGATTCCTCCCTGGTCTGCAGCATCGCCGCAAGAAAGAGCGCGCATCCGATTAAGACCTTTGCCATTGGCATGAGAGAAGATGCCATTGACCTTAAGTACGCAAAACAGACTGCTGAATATCTGAATGCCGATCATACGGAAGTTATAATTACCAGAGATGATGTGATAAATTCCCTGGAACATGTGATTTATACTCTCGGCACCTATGATATTACCACCATTCGCGCCAGCATGGGCATGTACCTGCTCTGCAAGGCAATTCATGAAACAACGGATTTGAGAGTAATTCTGACAGGTGAAGTTTCTGACGAGCTTTTTGGTTACAAGTACACCGATTTTGCTCCGTCTGCCGCGGAATTCCAGAAAGAGGCGGAAAAGCGGGTACGCGAACTTCACATGTACGATGTTCTGCGGGCTGACAGATGCATTTCAACAAATTCCCTGGAAGCACGCGTTCCTTTCGGAGACCTGGATTTCGTTCATTATGTGATGTCCATAGATCCGGAAATGAAGCTTAATCGTTACAACAAGGGCAAATATCTCCTCCGTCATGCCTTTGAAGGACTTGATTATTTGCCGCCGGAGATCCTGTGGAGAGAAAAGGCTGCGTTTTCCGATGCGGTAGGTCATTCGATGGTTGATCATCTGAAGGCTTATGCAGAGGAGCAGTATGATGATGCGGAATTTGAGGCAAAGAGAAAAGCGTATGCCCATGCAACGCCTTTCACCAAGGAATCCCTGCTTTACCGGGAAATCTTTGAAAAGTATTACCCCGGTCAGTCCCAAATGATAAAAGACTTCTGGATGCCCAATAAGGAATGGGAAGGCTGCAATGTGAATGATCCTTCCGCCCGCGTCCTGTCCAATTACGGCAACAGCGGCAAGTGATTGTTTAAACATTGGAAGATTCTTTGTATGAATATGGTCCGGAGTGCAAAGACTGTGTCTTTGCAGGTGCGTTCTTTGAATTTCCGGGTGTCCGCAGAAAAGGCGGCATACCGGGCAGTATCGGACGCTCATGACTCCGGGACCGTTATTCGTTAAGAAAGGCACAGTTTAAAACAACCGGCGGATCACCCGGGATCCCGAAGCCTGCCTTCCGGTCTTTCCGTTTCGGCTGCAAGGCTCAGTCAGGATGCTCCCGGAGCCCATGATGACTGACCGGACAGCCCCGAGTTTTCAGAAGCATTTTAACTGAGGAGAATTCGGTGCAAATATCAGAATCATTTGCAGGAGCAGCATGTCTGTGACCTGAAAAATTGTTCCCGGGAACACCATTAAAAAGAGAACACAAAGATGAAATTTACAAAAATGCAGGGCTGCGGCAACGACTATGTTTATGTAAACGGGGCTTTGGTGGATTTTTCTCCGGAGAAGAAATCGGAAATCGCAAAAAAACTGTCTTGTCGGCATTTTGGAGTTGGCGGTGACGGAGTGATTTTTATCAATCCTTCGGATGAAGCCGATTTTGAAATGGAAATGTACAATGCGGATGGTAGCAGAGGTGAAATGTGCGGCAACGGCATACGCTGTGTGGCTGTATACGTCTATTGCAAAGGACTGACCGACAAAAAGGAATTTCGCATTGTTTCCGCGGGCAAAATAAAAAATATCCGGCTTGACGCAGACGAACACAGCAAGACCAGAAAGGTAAACAGTGTCTGTGTTGACATGGGACTCCCCATTCTGGAGGCTCCGAATATTCCCGTGTTAAGTGAAAAAAGAACGGTTGTCAATGAGCCCATTGAAGTCGAAGGAAAGGTTTATCATCATACCTGTGTTTCCATGGGTAATCCTCATTCTGTAATTTATGTCGATGATGTGGATAATTTTCCGCTGGAGAGGTTAGGCAGATATTTTGAGAATCATCCGTCTTTTCCGAAACGCGTAAACACGGAGTTTATTCAGATTATCGATCGAAAGAATGTAAAAATGCGGGTATGGGAGCGCGGAACCGGTGAGACATTAGCGTGTGGTACCGGCGCCTGTGCCACTGCAGTGGCAGGCATCCTGAATGGTTGCACCGATGAGGAAATAACTGTTCATTTGTTAGGCGGCGATTTAAAAATTAAATGGGAAGGCACCGGACATCCCGTATATATGACCGGACCTGCTGAATTTGTCTTTGAAGGTGAGATAGCAGTGTAAATTGTGAAAGGATAATCGGTAATCGGAGAACTAAAAATGGCAGCGATAAATGAAAATTACCTGAAATTACAGGGATCCTATCTTTTTCAGACAGTTGCGCGCAAAGTGCATGAATTTGAACTCGGCAATCCGGATGTCAGGCTTATAAAGCTTGGTATCGGCGATGTTACCCAGCCCATTGCGCCTTCTGTGTTAAAGGCTCTCCACAAAGCCGTTGATGAAATGGGCACTCAGGCAACCTTTCGCGGTTACGCTCCGGATCTTGGCTACGATTTTCTGAGAACTGCCATTGTCGAAAACGATTACCGGAAAAGAGGGATCGCCATTGAAGCTGATGAAATATTTGTCTCCGACGGTGCCAAAAGCGATTGCTCCAATATCCAGGAAATTTTTGCCCGGGACAGTCTGGTGGCGGTTTGCGATCCTGTTTATCCGGTATATGTGGATTCGAATGTAATGGCAGGACGGGCCGGGGATTTTAATGAAGAGAAGCACCTCTATGACAGGCTGATTTATATGCCATGCACCGAGGCCAATGGATTCACCCCCGATTTTCCTGAGGAAAAGCCGGATTTGATTTACCTTTGTTTTCCGAATAACCCGACAGGCGTTGCCATAACAAAGGACAGGCTGCAGGAATGGGTGGATTATGCATTAAAAATCGGAGCTGTTATTTTGTATGATGCTGCTTATGAGGCTTATATAAGCGATGATGCTCTTCCGCACAGCATTTTTGAATGCAGCGGAGCAGAGCATTGCGCCATTGAATTCAGATCGTTTTCCAAAAATGCCGGCTTTACCGGTTTAAGGCTGGGTTTCACTGTTATATCCAAAAAACTTAAACTGAATGGCAAATCCGTTCATGCCATGTGGGCAAGGAGACACGGCACCAAATATAACGGCGCTCCGTACATTGTGCAGAGAGCGGGGGAAGCGGTTTATTCGCCGGAGGGAGCTCAGGAAATAAAGGACCAGATTGCCACCTATATGAAAAATGCCGTATACCTTAAAACAGCTCTTAAGGATGCCGGATATACCGTTTATGGCGGTGAGAATTCGCCTTATATCTGGTTAAAAACACCTGACGGATTATCAAGCTGGGATTTCTTTGATCTTCTTCTTAACAGGCTCGGTGTGGTTGGCACCCCGGGGTCCGGTTTCGGACCTAACGGGGAGGGCTTTTTCAGACTCACGGCTTTCGGCACTTATGAAAACAGCCTGGAAGCAATCAGGAGAATCAAAAGTCTTTAAAAGCCTTATCCGGCTAAACCGATAACTGTCAGGGAGATTTTATGCTGTTCAGG
>Ga0256407_10006572_pt1 | contig 17875 bp, 14 predicted proteins | sample RumenRJG_04DNA_FD_193489 | JGI IMG/M metagenome (GOLD analysis project Ga0256407, IMG submission 193489) | Bovine rumen microbial communities from Lethbridge, Alberta, Canada - RJG_04 | ecosystem: Host-associated > Mammals > Digestive system > Stomach > Rumen | place: Canada: Alberta...
GGTTAGACAAATGCCGTAGGCTTTGGAAAAACGCTGAAAGACTTCTTCATAATTCTTTTCAAATGTTCTCTATCGCTTTTATTCGTATTATTTTAAGAAGATACTGAACAGGCTCTTAGCATAAGAGAACGCAGCTTTTCATCACTGAAAGCCGAAAACTGCTTTCCGCTCCATTCATGACCTATTTTTCCTTCTCTCATAAGTATGACGCGGTCGGCTAAGTCTTTCAGGTACCATAGTCTGTGTTCAGAAATAATGATCGTTTTTCCTTGTTTCTTCCATCGTATAACAGACTTTCTGAGATCGTCTGTTGCCTTATAATCAAGGTTTGCGGAGGGTTCGTCCAGCAGGATAATATCGGGCATCAAAGCCGAAACGGATGCGCAGGCTATTTTCTGCTTTTCACCGCCCGAAAGATCAAAAAGGCTTTTCCCGAGCAGTTCTGCGATATTCATTTCTTTTATTACAGCCTGCTTGCGTTTGATTATCTCATCAGGGGCAAGACCGATATTTTCGGGTCCGAATACTATCTCTCCATCGGTATCAACAGAAAAGAACTGACTTCTCGGATTCTGAAATACTGTCCCCACCGTGCCGGCAAGCTCGTATAATTCCGTGTCTTTTATAACACGATCTGCAACGCGGACATTTCCATCAAGCTCACCCTGATAATAATGCGGTATCAGACCGTTTATAAGTCTTATGACGGTTGTTTTTCCCGAACCGGACAAGCCGCAGAGAAGAAGAACCTCACCTCTTTTTACGGAAAGCGAGAAATCGTTCAGCAATACGTTATCAGAGCCCTTATAACGATAAGATACGTTTTCTATCTCAATAATATTGTTCATCATACAAAATATTTAAAGATCACAAAGACCGCAGCCGCAGCTGTGAAGCCTATAATGAGCATAATATCTGCTGTTCCTGTTTTCAGCACCGCTACGCCTGTTCTCTTTACCTTTCCTCCAAGTCCCTTTGTTATAGCCGCTGCGGATAATTCGTCCCCGATGTTCACGCATGAAAACAAAAGCGGTATCATCCGATATTCTATCATTTTTATAACATTTCCTCCGCCAAGGCTTATCCCTCTCATTTTCATAGCGTCACGGATAGCAAGATATTCTTCCTTGATGGTCGGGAAAAAGCGCATAACAACAGCAAGTGAGATCGTTATCCCGTCCGGGATGTGCATTTTCTGCATAGCGGATATGAATTCATCAATTTTTGTTGTTCTTATAACATACCACGCCGTTATCATAGCCGGAAGAAATTGTGCTATGATCCCACAGTAACCGGTAAGCAGAGATTTTATTATACCCGTTGATTCTTCTGACAGAAAAAAGAAAGTCAGTATCAATGCGATCGTATACAGCGCAAAGAAACGAAATGCGCTGGCATATCGTTTCTCCGCAATCAGAAGTATTATCGGCACAAGTGTTATGATGATCCTGACTGCCCACAGCAGGGGAGTTGTTGCGCTCATCATAACAACAGCCGACACTATAAGTATCATATACAGCTTTGTTCTCGGGTCGAGCCTGATATTCATTAAACTATCCCCGCTTTTTCAAAATGTTTTTTTACGGCTGCTTTTCCGATGAGTGCTCCTATACAGCCCAACACAAAGCAAAGTATGAGCAGTACTGTAATGGTCTTATAATTTATAGCACCAAAAAGATTGTTACAGTATTCCGCAGAATAGCCGCCGTCAATAAGATCCTTTCTGTAGGAATCGGCAGTTATGACGACCGGAAAATAATTGGCACATATCCAGAGACTGAAAATACCGTTGCTGATGACAGTCTTTTTAAAGCTTTTATATCTGCCCGACCTTGCGATAAGGTCAGCGATAACTCCCGCAAGTATTATCAGCGGAGCGCCGAGATAGCCCATTCCCGTTACGAACATGATGATTGCGATAAGCACAGACATAATGGTTATCATACCGAATTTTTCCACCTTTGTGTAAAACAGCATCATCGGTATGCATCCTACAAGCGGTATCATTACCACATAGGAAGCGACTATATAGGGATGAATATACCCAAGCATACCGCAGGCAAACTCTATCACAAACATAATTGCCGTAAATATACCAACCGTTATAAAATCTTTGACTTTGAGCCTTTTCTTTCCTATCGTATTTTTCTTTTTATCTGACATTTTTGTTTCCTCCTGAATTACGCTAATTTCCAGCTCACTGCCTTTTTTCTGCCGGAAATGAAGCTTTTATAAATTCCTTTTTCCTGCATGAGCTTTTCATGGCTGCCCTGCTGAACTATTCTGCCCTTGTCAATAACTATGATCTGATCTGCATTTCTGACGGTTTTAAGACGGTGAGCTATCATGATGATGGTCTTTTCTTTTGTCAGGTTTTCAATAGCCTGCGTCAGCTCCTTCTCGTTTTCGGGATCGACATTGGCTGTTGCTTCATCTAAAATAATGATCGGCGCATCCTTCATTATTGCTCTTGCAATGGCTATTCTTTGTTTTTCTCCGCCAGAAAGCGTTGCGCCGCCTTCACCGACCACTGTATCATATCCGTCCGGAAGAGCCGTTATAAATTCATGGCAGGCAGCTTTCTTCGCCGCAGTAATGACCTCATCCATTGAAGCATCCGGCCTGCCGAAGCGGATGTTATTTGCGATGGTGTCCTCAAACAGATATACACGCTGAAAAACAAAGCTGAAATTCTCCATTAGACTGTCAAAGCTGTAATCCCTTACATTTCGTCCTCCCAAAGTCACCATACCTTCCTGCACATCCCAGAATCTTGCAATAAGGGAGGTGATAGTGGTCTTTCCACCGCCGGAGGGACCCACGATGGCTGTTGTGGTTTTTTCTTTTATGTCAAGCGTTACATCATCAATGATCTTTCTGTTTTCATAAGCAAAGCTGACGTGCTCAAGATGAATATCGTGGTTTTCCGGTATGATCTCTTCGCCGTCTATATCCATCTGCTGAACGACAAGTATCTCATTTGCAAGGTCAACGCCCTTCCCGATTATTTTCAGAAGTGCGGTATAAACTCCTGCCGCATCAAGGGCTTCAAAAACCATAAAGGAGCAAAGCAGCATGGTAATGCAATAGGTAAGCTCCATTGTGCCGTTAAGATAGAAGAATACGGATGCTCCCGCAATAACGACACCGGCAAGCTTGCTGACAAGATTCTGCACACCAACAGCAGGTATCGCAGCGATCTCTGCCTTGATATCCGCATTTTTCTTCCTCTCTATCGCCCTGTCAAGCCTTGCATTATTCTGACTTACAAGATTATAGTTTCTTATCTCGGCAATACCCTGTATATATTCAAGAATAACGCCGACGATATCTCTGTCCGATTCAAGCTTTTCATCGGCAACTCTTGCAACGCTCCTGTTTGTCCATTGGTTCACAAGGAAGAATACAAGAATGCTGAGTACTGAAATAATGCCTATCCTCCAGTCAAAAGCAAACATTCCGATACCGATAACAATAGTGGTTATACTGCCCTGCAATACCATCATGACCGCCCTTGTTGCGATATCCCCGACCTGCTCCATTGTATTCGTTGTTACAGAGGTGATATGTCCGAGGCTGGTGTCGTTGAAATAACCCATAGGGAGATAACGCAGATGCTCGCCTATCTCGATGCGCTTTCCTGCGCAGGTGTTGTAGCCTGCTTCTGTCTGGAGCATCTGAGAAAAGCGGTTGACTATCATTTTTCCTATTGTGCTGACAAGCATAAGACCGATAACAAGCGCAAAGGCTGTACCGTCTATCTTATTATCAAGCACGGCGCTTATTGCAAAAAACGCAGCCGGTATTTTCATTGCACCGAATATCGCATCAAGAACACCAAGTACAACGGAAATATAGAATTTGTTTCTGTTTTCCCTGCTGCAAAAATCAAAGAATTTCTTTAACATTGCAAACATCAGACCGCCTCCTTTCCGGAAATATCCTCGTCCTTTGCCATGCGGTGGGCATCCCACATTCTGCGGTACAGACTGCATCCCGAGAGCAGCTCCTCATGTTTTCCTGCAGCTTCAATATTACCGCCGTTTACAACAAAGATCTTATCAGCATCTATAATGGTAGAAAGACGGTGGGCGATAACGATAAGGGTTTTTCCCTTGACAAGCTTTGCCACACTTGACTGCACAAGGGCTTCGTTTTCGGGATCGGTGTAGGCTGTTGCTTCGTCAAGTATGATAACGGGAGCGTTTTTCAGCATAGCTCTTGCGATGCATATCCTCTGCCGTTCTCCGCCGGACAAGTGACCGCCTGCGCCTCCCACAACGGTATCATATCCGTTTTCAAGGCTCATGATAAAATCATGGCAGCCGCTGCTTTTTGCGGCATTGATGACTTCCTCGTTTGCTGCGCCCTTTTTTCCAAGGCGGATATTTTCCATGACAGACATATCAAAAAGATAATTATCCTGCGCAACATAAGCGACCTGATCGGTGTAATAGTCAAGTGGCAGTTCTTTGATATCTATGCCGCCGTATGTTATCCTGCCGCTGTCGGTGTCCCACAAGGAATCAATCAGTCTTGCAATAGTGCTTTTGCCTGATCCTGAAGGGCCTACGATAGCTGTGACCTCGTCCTGTCTGATATTCATGTCAATGCCGTGAAGAACCTCTTTGTCCTTGTAGGTGAAGTGGACGTTTTCAAGAACGATATCACATCCCTGCGGCTTTTTTGAAAGAGATGCAGGGCGAACCATATCCTCTCTTTCAAGTATTTCAGTGACCTCCCCGAAAATCGTTTTCATCTTCAGGATATCATCCATATAGGAAAATGCGATAACAAGGGGAGTGATAAGTCCGGCTGAGAGTATTATACCGGTGATAAATCCCTCTGCAGACAAGCTGCCGATATTTACAAGCAGCAAACCTACAGGCAGAACTCCTAAAAGTGTTGCAGGCATAAACGAAAGACTTCCTGCCTGCCACCAGATACATCTTCTCATCCAGTCAATGAAGCAGTCCGCGCCTTCCTTTGCGGCAGTAACGAATTTTTCATAGGAACTTTTTGATTTGCCGAATGCCTTTATTACCTCAATACCGTTGATATATTCCACAGCCGTGTCGTTTAGCTTTTTGGTTTTTTGAACCGATATTTCGTAGCCGCCCTTGCTTTTTATCATCATGCCTGTTACAAAAACGAGTCCGATCACAACGGAGATCAGATTGGCAAGCCCCAGCCGCCAGTCGATAGTCATAAGATAAATGAACATCACAGCAGGAAGCAGGATATTCGCCGTGAACTCCGGAACGATGTGAGCAAGCGTTGTCTCCATTGAATCAACACGCTCAACGATGATGTTCTTGTAGCTTCCGCTGTTGTCATCCAGCACCGAACCGAGGGGAATACGGCTGAGTTTTTCGCAGAGCTGCTTTCTGATTCCGCCCAGAACATTGAATGTCCCTATATGAGAAAGCGAGGTCGAAAGCGTATGCAAAGTGATCCTTATCACCCAGCAAATCGCCATAAACAGCATTATTTGCAGGTAATAGTTCCAATCCCTGTTTCCGGCAATAAGCTGCCCCACAACATTTGCGGTAAGCAGATATGGAATAAATGACGCTGCAACGCCAAGTATGGCAAGCAAAACACTGCCGCCGAAACAGATCTTCTTTCTCCCGGCAAATTCCAGCACCCAGGAGAGCGTACTTTTCTTTTTCAAGTCTTCTCCTTCTTTCTTTTTATGTTTTTACCCGTAACTCAAAAACGACCTCCTTTGCTGCCAAAAAGCATTATCACTTAATTAGATTGATCTATCCTCATTGTCTTAAAAAATCCGATAGTCATATATCGGATGTAGTTAGACTTATCTAATTAACGTATGTAGTTTAACACATATAACACTGCTTGTCAATATAACATATGAAATTCCGGCGTGGTGTCGGAGTTCAATTAGAAAGCATCAATTTCTCTTGACAAAACCGAACAGAAATTATATAATCAGGTTAGAAATGACTAACTGGGGCTATATTTATACTGCCAGCATCCTGTGATAGGGTGCTTATTTTCGGGATAAGAGTTATATCTATCTAACCGCCAGAAGTGATGATGGATGGCGAAATCTTGACCTATCCATTGTCGTATATTTTTGTAAAGCGGTTAGTTTAGTCTAATTGAAATTATGGAAGGGTGATCCGGTGAAAAGACATAAATTCTGGGCGTTTGCCGCTGTGGTATGTATGTTGATGACGCTGATTACAGGCTACACGAAAAAATAAACTGATTGGAGGAAAATATTATGTTCGGAATAAGCAAAAACGTATTATTATTCTTAGGAGGCTTGCTGGTCGGAACAGCCGGAGTCAAGGTGCTTTCAAGCAAGGATGCGAAAAAGGCATATACACATTGTACCGCCGCTGCACTCAGGGCAAAGGACAGCGTTATGGAGACTGTAACAAAGATACAGGAAAACGCCGAGGATATCTATGCCGAAGCAAAGCAGATCAATCTCGACCGTAAGGAAAGCGAAAAGTCCGAAGAGCTGGGATCCGAAGTTACGGATGAGGAAAGCGATAACGATGAGGATTAAGATACTTCACGAGATCCGCGGACGGCTCAGAGTGCATATATGTAACAGATACACCCAAACGGACTTTGACAAGCTGCTGTGCGTGTTGAATGCAGACGGTCAGATCAGACGCTGCAAGGCTTATCCTGCCACCAACGATCTGATGATCGAGTACACGGGCAGCAGGGAGAATGCAATTCATCTGCTTTGTCAGCTTGATCCCGATACGGCTGATGTTCCCGAATATGCCCTTGCCACCACAGCAGCGGCGAGAGAGCTGAAACAGGAGTACACCGGCAGACTTGTGAGAAAAGTCACCGCACATTATATCAGGCGTTTTCTGATACCGCGCTGTATCCGTGTTGCGATACTTGCCCTAAAAGCCGCACGTTATATAAGTAAAGCCTTAAAGTGTCTGTCCAAGGGCAGACTTGAGGTGCCTGTATTGGACGCTGCTGCGATCACAGTGTCTATGGTCAGGCGAGATTTCAAAACCGCAGGTTCCGTGATGTTCCTGCTTGAGATCGGCGAAATATTAGAGGACTGGACCCATAAGAAATCGGTCGGCGATTTAGCGGGCAGTATGTCGCTGAACGTCGGCAAGGTATGGCTGAAAACACAAGAGCTGCCTGTTCCGGTCAGGGCGTCGGATATCAGACCCGGCGATGAGATCATTGTCAGCGCCGGCAGCATGATACCCTTTGACGGCGCAGTTACGGGCGAAGAGGCGATGATCAATCAGTCTACTCTGACCGGCGAGGGCGTGCCTGTTCACAGAAGCACAGGATCGACGGTTTATGCCGGAACCGTAGTCGAAGAAGGCGAGCTGGTTATCCGTGTCACTCAAAACGCAGGCGCAAACCGCTATGACAAGATCGTTTCCATGATAGAGGAAACCGAGAAGCTGAAATCGAATGTGGAAAGCAAGGCGGAGCATCTTGCTGACAGGCTCGTTCCGTTTACTTTTATCGGTACGGCGCTTACATGGATACTGACGCGAAATGTAACTAAGGCTATGGCTGTGCTTATGGTCGATTTTTCCTGCGCGTTAAAGCTTGCTATGCCTGTTACGGTATTATCCGCGATACGTGAAGCGAACGGCTACGGAATTACCGTCAAGGGCGGCAAGTTCCTTGAAAAAACGGCGTTGGCGAATACTATCGTTTTTGATAAAACAGGTACGCTCACCAAAGCAGATCCGACTGTCTGTGACGTGGTGTCATTTTGTGATAAAAGTCCCGATGAGCTTCTGCGTATCGCGGCGTGTTTAGAGGAGCATTTTCCCCACTCTATCGCTAATGCTGTCGTTCGGGCGGCAAAGGAAAAGAAACTGATACATGATGAAATGCACACTAAGGTCGAATATGTAGTTGCTCACGGTGTTAAATCCACCATTGATGATCAAGAGGTCATTATTGGCAGCTACCATTTTATTTTTGAGGATATGGGCGCAGCTGTTCCTTTAGGAACCGAACAACGGCTGCTTGACATTTCAAGGGAGTATTCACGACTGTATTTATCCATTAACGGCTGGCTGGCGGCAGTGATCTGCATTGAAGATCCTCTCAGAGAAGAAGCGCCCGAAGTCATAGCGCAGCTAAGAGCGCTGGGTTTTGACAATATCGTGATGATGACCGGCGACAGCAAGCACACCGCAAAGGCGATCGCCGAAAGCGTCGGGATAGATCATTTTTACGCAGAGGTGCTGCCCGAAGAAAAAGCGTCGTTTATTCTTGCTGAAAAAGCTAAGGGCAATACCGTACTCATGATCGGCGACGGCGTCAACGATTCACCTGCGCTGTCATCCGCCGATGTGGGAATCGCTATTTCCAACGGCGCGGCTATCGCCAGGGAGATCGCGGATATCACGATCTCCGAGAACGATCTGGGGAGCATCGTTACCCTGAGAAAGCTCAGTACAGCGATGATGAAGCGGATCAACCGAAACTATCGCACGATCCTCTCGGTCAACGGAGGTCTGCTTGCACTGGGCGTCAGCGGCTTGGCGCAGCCTACCACGACAGCCATGCTCCACAACGCTTCTACCATAGGTATTGGTCTTTCAAGCACAAAAAAGTTGATATGATTTACACAAAGCCTGTTTTCATTCAGGCTTTTGTTTCGACTAACGGTTTGACATATCTAACTAAAACAAATGGAGGGTCATTATGATCAAAACAACTTTAACGATCGACGGGATGATGTGCTCAATGTGCGAGAGTCACATCAATGACACGATCCGCCGGAGCTTCAGGGTGAAGAAGGTCAGCTCCTCGCACAAAAAGGGCATAACGGAGATCATCAGCGAGGAATGGCTTGATGAAAACGCAGTGCGTGAAGCTGTGGGCAAGACGGGCTATAAGGTTCTGGATTTTAAAGCCGAGCCTTATGAAAAGAAAGGGTTTTCACTGTTCGGGAGGTAGTTATCATGTCTATCGTACAATTTGAGAATGTAAGCCGCATATATAAAAGCGGTGAATACGAATTAAAAGCGCTTGATAAAGTCAGCTTTACGCTGGACGAAGGTAAATTCGTGGTGATCCTCGGTCCCTCGGGAGCGGGTAAAAGCACGCTGCTCAACCTGCTTGGGGGTCTTGACAGCCCAACAGACGGTACGATCACCGTGAACGGCAGGGACATCAGCACATTATCCGACAACGAGCTTGCCGACTATCGCGCGGCAATGGTGGGGTTTGTATTCCAGTTTTACAACCTGATACCCACGCTGACGGTGTATGAAAACGTGGAGCTGGTTTCCTCTATTTCACCGGATGCTCTGGACGCAAAGCAGATGATAGCAGAGGTGGGACTTACCGATCACCTGCACAACTTCCCGTCGGAGCTTTCAGGCGGCGAACAGCAGAGAGTGTCTATTGCGAGGGCATTGGCGAAGAATCCGAAGATACTGCTCTGCGACGAGCCCACGGGCGCCCTTGATTCCGACACGGGAGTAATGGTACTGAAGCTGCTTCTGAGCATGGCGAAAAACTACGGAAAGACCATCGTCATCGTCACACATAATCAAAGCATCTCAAAAATGGCGGACATGGTCATCCGAGTGAAAAACGGAAAAATTCGCTCTATCGCCGAACAGGAGAACCCGATGAGCGCAGACGAGGTGGAATGGTAATGCTGATACGCAAATTATTCCGGACGGCATGGAGCTACAAGGCGCAGTTTATCTCAATGGTCATTATGATAACCCTCGGTATGGGGATGTTCCTGGGCTTCAATATGGAGTGGAAATCTATCGAGGTAGACACGGGCAAGTTCTTTGCTGGCACCAACTACGCCGATTACCGCCTCTATTCCGAAAAGGGCTTCACGAAGGACGATTTGAAAAAAATCTCAGGTATTGACGGCGTTGATGCGGCGACGCGCTATCTGTCCGTCAACCTCGATATCAAAGGTGAGAAAAACAAGAGCCTTGCCCTTGACGTGAGCGAGAACTACACGGTCTCGACCTTTATCGTCACAGAGGGTGCGGAGTATGACGAAAACGGCGACGGCTTCTGGCTTAGTGATAAGTTTGCCGCCGCAAATGACTATAAGATCGGCGATGATCTCACGCTGGAAATTCAGGGAACGGAGATAACTGGAAAGATAGTCGGTCTGATAAAGGCCGGTGAGCACATGATCTGTGTTGCCGACAAAAATCAGATGATGCCAGACTATACCACCTACGGCTACGCCTATATCACGCCGAAAAAGCTCAGGAGAGTTGTCATCGAAAAAGCGAAAAATACCGCAGTTGATGAGCTGAAAGCGAAGGACATTCCTGAGGAATACATCGACGACAGCCTGAAAGAGATCCTCACAGAAGAAAGGATAGATGAAGCAGTCGATAAGGTCTACGCACAGATAAATCTGCTTTCCGACCTGTCAAAGGAAACACTTGAAGACAAGGTAAAAAACGCTCTCGGCAGGACGATAATGGTAACATCGAAGGAAGAACACGTTGTCTATAAGGAATCGAACGGTGAGGCGGAGGAAGGCAAGACAATGGGTTCTGTGTTGCCCGTGCTGTTCCTCCTGATAGCTATTCTTACGATGGTAACGACAATGCACCGTATCGCCACAAAGGAGAAAACTCAGATCGGCACCCTTAAAGCGCTGGGCTTCAAAAACCGCCGTATCCTGTTCCACTACACATCCTACGGTCTGTTTATAGGTCTGGTGGGAACGGCGCTGGGCGTTGCGCTCGGATATGGGGTGTGCAAGGCGATCATGAGCGAGAACGGTATGATGGGTACCTACTTTGATATGCCCGACTGGGGCGCAGCTATTCCTGAATTCTGCTACCCCGTTATGGCGGCGACGATAATCTTATTGACGCTGATCAGCTTCCTGTCCGTTCGCAGCCAGCTAAAGGGTACCGCCGCAGACGCCCTTCGCCCGTACACGCCCAAGAAAATGCGCAAAACGCTGTTTGAGCGCTTCCGCTTCTGGGATAAGCTCCACTTCGGCACAAAGTGGAATATCCGTGACCTCAGCCGCCACAAGAGCCGCTCGGCGATGACCCTGTTCGGCATCATAGGCTGTATGGTGCTGATGGTGGGCGGTCTTGGTATGCGGGATACGATGTCTGGCTTTCTGGAATTGCTTGACAACGATATAAGTAACTACACTACAAAGGTCAACCTTGTTGACAATGCGGACTTGGAAAAATCAAAGGCTCTGTGCAGGGAGCTTGACGGCGACTGGGAGAGCCTGACGGGTATCAGCCTTGACGGCGACACCGTAGCCCTTGATATAATCCGCAACCCCAACGGCTTATTCAACGTCATTGACGAGGACAATAAGCGTATAGACCTCAGCGACGAGGGCGTTTATCTATGCCTTAGATTGAAGGACAAGGCGGATATCGGCGACGAGATAGAGTTTTCTCCCTACGGTTCAAAGGAGACCTACAAAGCAAAGGTGCTCGGTTATAATCGCTCGATCATGATCGAGAGCGTTACGATGACTGACGCACTTGCCGACAAGTTGGGGATAGACTACAGTATTTCTTCAATCTACACAGACAAGACTACCGCGGAAATACCCGCAAACGATCTTGTCACCGGCAAGCAGGACAAGGCGCAGCTGATGGAGACCTTCAACAGTTTTGTGCAGATCATGGACAGTATGGTCATTATCCTTGTCGTTGCCGCCGCTGTGCTCGGTATTGTGGTGCTCTATAATCTCGGCGTTATGAGCTATGTTGAGCGCTCACGTGAGCTTGCTACTTTGAAGGTCCTCGGCTTCCGCAACAGGGCGATAGGCAGGCTGCTGATCTCGCAGAATATCTGGCTGACATTTATCGGCGTAATCATCGGGCTTCCCGCAGGAGTAGGCGTGCTTCAATGGCTCATCACGGCGCTTGCGGGCGAGTATGAAATGAAGCTGATGTTAGGACCCCTGACATACTGTGTATCTATTCTGTTGACCTTCGGCGTATCGCTCCTTGTGGGCTTGATGGTAGCGCGGAAGAACAGGAAGATAGACATGGTAGAAGCGCTGAAATGCGCCGAATAGAAAGGATGATGGAAAATGAAAAAGCAAAAACAACCCTCACCGCTCTCGCGGCTGATAGCCTATTCGGGAAAGTATAAGGGACTGCTGTTTTCGGGTTTGTTCTTATCGGCTGTGGCTATGATTTTGGGAATGGCTCCCTATGTGTGCATCTGGCTGGTGGTCAAGGAGTTGATCGCCGCCGCTCCCGATTGGACTCAGGCAACGGAGATCGCAAAATACGGATGGATGGCGTTTGCCTTTGCCGTTGGAGGCATACTGGTTTACTTTGCTGCGCTGATGTGTACACACCTTGCGGCTTTCCGCACGGCTTCAAATATCCGCAAGCAGGGTGTAGCGCACCTGATGAAAACGCCATTGGGCTTCTTCGACAACAACGCTTCGGGACTGCTCAGAAACCGTCTTGACGGCGCGGCATCAGAGACCGAAACGCTTCTTGCGCATAACCTTGCTGATATTGTGGGTACGATTGCGATGTTCATTGCCATGCTGGTTTTGATGTTCGTGTTCGACTGGAGAATGGGCGCGGCGTGCATTTTAGCGGCAATCATTTCCGTAGTTGCTATGTTCACCATGATGGGCGGCAAGAACGCAAAGCTGATGATGGAGTACCAGACCGCACAGGACGTGATGAGCAAGGCGGGGACTGAGTATGTGCGGGGTATTCCCGTGGTCAAGGTGTTTCAGCAGACGGTGTATTCCTTCAAGGCGTTCAAGCAGGCGATAGAGGACTATAGCGCCAAGGCCGAACGATATACTGACGGTGTGTGCAGAGTACCGCAATCGGTCAACCTCACATTTACAGAGGGCGCGTTCGTGTTCCTTATCCCTGTTGCGCTGTTTATAGCTCCGTCAGCTCTCAGTTCGGGAGACTTTGCGGGGTTCATCACCAATTTTGCTTTTTATGCGGTGTTCTCGGCAATCATCTCTACCGCTTTAGCAAAAATCATGTTTGCCGCCAGCGGCACCATGCTCGCAAACACAGCTCTCAACCGTATCGACACGGTGATGAATGCGCCTGTTCTGGAGATAACAAATGATCCACAGAAGTCGAAGGGCAACAAGGTGGAATTCAAAAATGTCAGCTTTACATACGACGGCGCGGAAGTTCCTGCTCTGGACGGAGTTTCTTTCGTAGCGGAAAGCGGTCAGACCGTTGCCCTTGTGGGTCCCTCAGGCGGCGGCAAGACGACAGCCGCAAGCCTTATCCCGCGCTTCTGGGACACGAGTTCGGGTGTTGTAGAGGTTGGCGGCGTTGACGTAAAGCGAATGGATCCCCACGATCTGATGGACAATATCGCTTTTGTATTCCAGAACAACCGCCTGTTCAAGACCTCCATCTTTGAGAACGTCCGTGCGGCAAAGCCCGAGGCGACCCGCGAGGAGGTACAAAAAGCGCTCAAAGCGGCTCAGTGTATGGACATCATCGAAAAGCTGCCCAAGGGAATGGACACCGTTATCGGCAGTGATGGGACATATCTCAGCGGCGGCGAACAGCAGCGTATAGCTTTAGCGAGAGCTATCTTAAAGGATGCGCCCATCGTTGTTTTAGACGAGGCGACAGCCTTTGCCGACCCCGAAAACGAGGTGCTGATACAAAAAGCCTTTGCCGAGTTGACCAAGGGAAAGACAGTTATTATGATAGCGCACCGGCTTTCAACAGTCGTCGGCGCGGATAAGATCATTGTATTGGACGGCGGCAAACTCGTTGAGGAAGGTACGCACGAGAAACTGAAAAACAGCGGCGGTTTGTACGCGCGTATGTGGAACGAGTACAATCAGGCGGCAAAGTGGAAAATACAGAGCGAGGTGAGATAAATGTTCGGCGAAAAATTCAAACGAAAATACGCCCTGACTGACAGGGGAGTGCATAATACAAAGATGGGTATGCTGTGGACGGTCATCGTCAATCTGCTGATGATGGTGGAAATGGGGCTTCTGTACTTTATGATGCAAGGCTTCATCGGAACACTCACTCACAATGAGCCCTTGCCGAATATGTGGCTCTATATCGGTCTGACGGTGCTGTTTGTCATCATCTCTCTGCTCGTTCATATCGGGCAGTACAGGGCTACCTACGGACTGGTTTACAGAGAGATCAAGGATACCCGTATCAACCTTGCGGAACGCCTGAGGAAGCTCCCCCTCAGTTTCTTTGGTAAGCGTGACCTTGCCGACCTGACCGAGACTATCATGGGCGATGTAAACCGACTGGAGCACGTTTGGTCGCACTGCCTTGGCTACCTGTACGGCTCTTATATTTCTACCGCACTGATCGCCGTGATGCTTGCGGTTTATGACTGGCGGCTGATGATCGCCTGCCTGTGGGGTGTGCCTGTTGCCTTTGCGCTGCTGTTCGGCAGCCGCAGGCTTGCAAAGAAGCATTCGGAGATCTCCAAAAAAGCGGCGGTCACCGTTTCGGACGGTATACAGGAGACCCTTGAAAACATCCGCGAGATACGCGCCGCCAATCAGGAGAAGAGATTTTTAGACGGGCTGAACAGAAAGATCGACGCCCACGAAAAGACGCTCCTGAGGGGCGAGCTTTCAACGGGCATTTTTGTCAATGCCGCTTCGGTCATTATGCGCCTCGGCGTTGCCACAACGATCCTTACAGGCGCAGGTCTGATACTGTCCGGCGAGATCGACTTTATGGTGTTTTTCCTGTTCCTTCTCGTTATTACAAGGGTCTATGCGCCCTTTGATCAGAGCCTTGCACTGATCGCCGAGATGTTCATGTCTCAGGTGTCCGCGAATCGCTTAATGGAGATCAACGACACCCCCACCGCCGAAGGCGCGGATACATTCACGCCAAACGGACACGATATTGTCTTTGAAAACGTGGGCTTTGCCTATGATCACGAACAGGTCCTGAAGGGCGTGAGCTTCACCGCCAAAGAGGGCGATGTCACTGCGCTTGTTGGTCCCTCAGGCTCCGGCAAAAGTACCTGCGCCCGTCTTGCCGCAAGACTATGGGACATCACCGAGGGTAAAATCAAGGTCGGCGGTGTGGACATCAACACCATAGAGCCTGAGACTTTGCTGACAGATTATTCCATGGTATTTCAGGACGTGGTGCTGTTTGACGATACGGTAATGGAAAATATACGTCTGGGCAAGCACGGTGCGACCGACGAGGAAGTAAGAGCCGCCGCCAAAGCCGCGAACTGCGACGAGTTTGTAGACAAGCTCCCGCAGGGTTATGACACGCCCATTGGCGAGAACGGCGCAAAGCTCAGCGGCGGCGAGCGTCAGCGTATTTCCATCGCCAGAGCTTTGCTCAAAAACGCTCCTATCGTCCTGCTCGACGAGGCGACTGCCTCACTCGACGTAGAGAATGAAACAAAGGTTCAGGGCGCGCTCTCAGCTCTCCTGAAAAACAAGACCGTCATTGTCATCGCTCACCGAATGAGGACGGTTCAGGCGGCAGATCAGATCATCGTCCTGAAGGACGGCGGGGTGACCGAAGCAGGAAAGCCCGAAGATCTGTTGAAGCAAAACGGCGAGTTCGCAAAGATGGTACGTCTCCAGCAGCAAAGCGCCGGCTGGACGGTGGGGTGAGGACAGTACGTGTCTCTCTGGCGGAGAGCGTCAGCGCTTGTAGCCGGCAAGGGTGCTTTTGTACAACAGTCCGATTTTTATCCTTGACGAAACGACAAGCAATCTTGATATGTTTCAGGGCTACAACAAGGACACTAAGGAGCATGGGTGTGTGATCGAGTAATACAGGACATAGTCAAATTGAAACAAAGCTGCGCAGAGCACCCCAAGGGCACTTGTTTCACTGCGCCTGCGCTCCCGATTCGCGTTGTTCGCTCCACTGAGTTCCGCTCTGAAAAAGTAAGGGATAGTTGTCTCTCACGGCTGTTGCTTATCCCGACTTTCAGCTGTGGAAATCCCAATTTGATTTTACACCAACCAAAGCTTCCTCAAAACTTGCAAATATGCAGCTTAAGTGGTATAATTATGTTGCAGGGTAAAAAGTACTATGTCCCGAGGCACTCCCTCTCATCCTCTCTCAGGGCAAAACTCTCATCGTCTTAACCATCGAAAAAATACAAAATAAGAGACCTTGCATTGTGGTTAGAATCATCACATTGCGAGGTCTTTTTTCTTTGTTTAAGACGTTTTGAGTAGTACCGAATACCTTGTGCTTAAGAAATAATATCAACGAAAACCTTGATTCCAAGCGGACTTCCAAGAAGTATTAAGAACAAAGCAGTGGTTGTTTTTGTCTACCAAAGAGGTAATAGAAAAGGACGAGAGCAGGAGACAAACAATCACTAAGCTGTAAGAAGATAGTAAACAAAGAGAAAAGGGCGAGGATAGAAGGTTTGCCCCAAATGAGGATGAATGACTTTGCCCTCTGACAATACTAATTTTGAATAGTAAATCAACGCTGTCAAGTGGGAGTTTCTCCTGCTTGGCGGCAGTTTATAATGTGTTATTTTATACGATTTTTAGACAAAACTAATTTTTCTTTTCATCAGCAACAAAATCGCATACTTCACTGATCCATTTTTCTTCTTCGAAGCACGCGAGTTGTGCGTGAGCGTAACCATTGTAACATCTTATTTCTGTTTGAGGATTAAATCTTTTAACTTTGATTGCCGATTTTTTTGAAATGGATTCATTTACTTTTGTACCGTGCATAAAAAGAATTTTGCAATTGTCATCAAGTTTTGTAAAGGTAAACTTGGAAAATACATTTTCAATTATATTAATAAGGGATTGCTCTTCGATATGGTCAGCGATTTTCAAATAATTCTCTAAATGTTTTTCAGGTAAAAAGTTCTTTTTAAAGCTATCAAGAATTTTAGGATCTCTTTTTTTAGTTTTTCGTATTATGTTTAAGTAGCTCCTTATCATGATTCTTTTTAAGATACTTGAAGCCGGAAGTAACGGAGCTCCGTCAAGCACAAGATACTCCGTGTTGATTTCTGACAATCCTGCCAGAACGGCTGCTATTCGCCCCCCCATTGACAATCCGCATATTGCAAATATTTCTTTACGGCATAGCTTTTTAAGATACTCCTTGATTTGAGCGGCTTCATTTTCAATTGATATGAATTCGGTTACTGAATTTTCAGTGTGTGCGTCAAGCTCCGGAACAATTACAAAATAACTTTTTGAAAAATGATTTATAGATGATTGCCAAATCTGCCAAGGAGTAAGCATTCCGTGGATAAATATAATGGCTTTTTTGTTTTCATCTCCAAATGTGTGAAATAGCATCTTGAACCTCACCTTATCAATTTTAATTATTTAAAATAATTGTAACATATCATTGATTGTTATACAATGATAATTCTGTAGAAACAGCAAGTCAGCCTACAGTTGATATGTAACACCCAAACTTTTAAAGTAATATAATTTCCTACCTAACCGTTTTTGCTTTTCAAAGAGCGCATAATGAGAGCTTCGCTTTGCTGTCATACCCTTGAAAATGCAAAGAAAGCGTACCCTGACATCAATGGATGTATCATACACTCCGACAGAGGAAGTCAGTACACAAGTACAGAATATCGTACAGCAATAAAGAAGTATGGAATAATTCAAAGTATGAACAGTGCTGGCGGTCGCTGTCATGACAATGCCAGATGCGAAAGTTTGTGGGCAAGGATGAAAGAAGAATTGTTTTACAGCCGTAATGATAAGTCCGAGAACTACACTATGGCAGAACTTAAAACAAAGATATGGCGGTATTATATTAGGGAAACACTGATTTAATCGAAATTTATAATTCTATATAGGAATAATGAATTATAAATGGCTAAGAGCATGCTATAATATAGTTACAGAGTAAAAAGCATAGGAGCGAGCAAAATGAGCCAGATGACA
>Ga0256407_10006576_pt1 | contig 17871 bp, 19 predicted proteins | sample RumenRJG_04DNA_FD_193489 | JGI IMG/M metagenome (GOLD analysis project Ga0256407, IMG submission 193489) | Bovine rumen microbial communities from Lethbridge, Alberta, Canada - RJG_04 | ecosystem: Host-associated > Mammals > Digestive system > Stomach > Rumen | place: Canada: Alberta...
CATGGAGGTTATCCAAACCATCGCTGAGGCCTTTAACTTTGACCAGGACGAGATGATGCGTGCCATCATTAACAACAATAACAAAGAACTCAATGCCGTCCGACGAGCCTTCGAGGCCCTACAATTGGCGGCTTAAATCACTTGCGAAACTTAAACATGTTTATATAAACATCTGAGAGAGAAAGTAGTTCTTCATTTGGATTAGTTTTGTTAATACACTCTCCTCTAACTCAGTCTTGTTTGCAAAGGTGCTAAATACAGTAGAAATGTGAGTCTGAATCTCGCAATCTGGTACAGGAATCTGAAGCTCTGAAAGTGTAGAGAGTACAATATACGGCATGGCTCCCACATTCTTCTCTCTATATATCTTTCTCGGCAAAAATGAATCAATCATAAGTTTTGCAAACTGAATATCCATATCAAAGTTTTGTAGAACATACGTTCTCTGATATGCATTGAACTTTCCCGAATAGTATTTACATAACCCCAGTTCACCATTGCCGGAAATAAGTAGCGCATCTCCTTCAAATGCGTATGTATCAGTCCGATAATTCTCTTTAGCGCAAGTAAAAAACATATATTTACCACTAGCGCTCATTGCGTTGGCATCAAGCTTTCCAGTCGTAATGGAACAGTGTTTTCCCAGTTCAGCTAAAGGCGAATTACTAATCTGAACAAGGAACTTCTCACAAAGCGCGGTCGTTTGGGAATAATTATCCCTAATTAAGGCACTTTACCATAACCTCATTATCTCGCCCAACGGAACAGTATGCCATATTGGAGATATCCTAAAGATTGGCTCTGGCAAGGACTATAAACACTTGACCGCAGGAAGTGTTCCTGTCTTTGGTACAGGAGGATATATGCTTTCCGTGAGTGATTGGTTATATGAAGGTGAAAGCGTATGCATCGGAAGAAAAGGGACCATTAATAAACCTTTCTATGTTGATGGAAAATTCTGGACAGTTGACACTCTGTTCTACACATATGATTTCAAGGGGGTACTCCCTAAATATTGCTATTACCTCTTTCAGACTATTGACTGGCTCCAATATAATGAAGCCTCAGGCGTACCAAGCCTGTCAAAATCAACCATAGAAGGAATTCAAATTAGTATTCCAAGTATTGACGAACAAGCCAAAGCTGTACAAGTCCTTGATAGAGTCGAGATGGCTATAACTTGTAGGAGGGAGTTGTCGAATCACGATGAATCTATAAAGCAATATCTTCTTTCTCAATTGTTTATATAAACAAATTGCTAAGGTAATAACTCTTCTGATGTGTCATCTTGGCAAGGATTACTTGTTCGTTCTCGACATACTTGACAATAACATCAAGTAACCTCGTAATAGCATTCTGATAATCAATGGGCAGTATAGGAACAAGGAATCTGCCGATGGTCTTCTTCTGAATATTAGGTAACCCAGACCCTATCCGTAGGGCCATTATTTCATCCTGTTTGCTTTTTAGGAAGTGATACAGGAACTTATATTGGATTCTCTTATCATTTGTTTGTAGCAGAGTATAGCAGTGCCCCCCACTCCAAAACGGCTTCTCATTATACTGGACAAAGCCGCACGAGTTACCTCCCTCACTGATGGATATGGTTCCAGAAGGAGTATTGTATTCATCATAGTAACCTGATGGAGTAATGCCGCCATTCATGACGTAATACTTGCCTTCATCTGAGAGAAACTCTCCGTTCAATTGCTTGCCCTTACATATTTGAACAAGCGTTCCGAGCTCTGCCGTTTTATCTACCTCAAGTGGAAGAAGCTTACTATAAAGTGCCTTAATAAGGGATTCATAGCGTTCAATTACCTTGTTTTGGATGGCAATACGCTGGTCTATAAGTGACAATAGGGAGGCAATCTTCTTCTGCTCCTCCTTGTTTGGGATACCGACAAAGGTCTCCTCAAAGCATCCCGTATTGATTGAGAAGATTTTCGTGCCTTGTGCAATACGCCTTATCTGGTTATGAAACGCAGAGGATGAAAATGCATAGCCTTTGAATCCGGGTACGGTTTTTCCGAGTTTATCCCGGCCATGAATGGTATGAAGCCCACAAACTATTTCTCTATCAGCACAGTTTGTAAACTCCACAACCTTGCCGACATCGTTGGTGTCTTCGGATGCGTCCGCAAATGCCACATCACCATCTTTGCAAAGTGTATACGTTCGTGGTTTGTAATCGGGTTTGACCGAAGGCAAGGTGCACTCTTCGAGGTTTATTTGTGTAGGAAGGCCATTGTGGATAAGGCCATAATGTAAGTTTAGGATTTCCTTCCCTCCATATTCCAACTGTTCCCATGAAAGAGAATTTGTTGAGAAAAATTCAAGCAGGTCGGACACTCTTATTCTTTCCCATTCTCCCTCAAACCCCGGGAATCTCAAATTCGGGACATTAGGCTTTGTATGCTTTTGAGTCTCGCTCATAACGATTGTCTGTCAGTCAAATAATTGATTAGGGATTAGATAATGCCGAGTTCTTTGAGGTACACGTCAATCTGGGCATCCAGTTCTGCACGTTTTGCCTCCAGCTCCTTAATCTCGCTCATCACGGCCTTGATGTCAATCTCCTCCTCTTCCTCAAAGGTGTCCACATAGCGCGGGATATTGAGATTGTAGTCATTGTCCTTAATCTCCTGCAGGGAGGCGCAATGGCTGTACTTCTCAATCTCCTTGCGTTCCCGGTAGGTGCTGACAATCTTGTCTATATGCTCCTGACGGAGTTTGTTCTGCGTCTTAACCTTCTCGAATTCCTTGCTGGCATCGATGAAAAGGATGTTGTCATCCTCCTTGCGGCATTTCTTCATAACCAGAATGCAGGTCGGAATGCTGGTCCCGTAGAAAATGTTCGCCGGCAGGCCGATAATGGCGTCGATGTAGTTCTTCTTCTCAATGAGGAACTGCCGGATCTTGCCTTCTGCTGCGCCACGGAAAAGAACGCCGTGAGGGGCCACACAGGCCATGGTGCCGCCGTCATTCAGGTGGTAAATCATGTGAAGGATGAAGGCGTAATCGGCCTTTGATTTCGGTGCCAGGACACCGGCCTTGCTGAAACGGTCGTCGTTGTTGAACTTGGCATCGGCCGACCATTCGGCAGAGAAAGGCGGATTGGCAACCACGGCATCAAACTGGCGGTCGCCAAACTCATCTTTCTCCAGCGTATCGCCGTTCTGAATGTCGAAGTCACGGTACTTTACGCCGTGCAACAGCATATTCATTCGTGCCAGGTTGAAGGTAGTAGGGTTCTTTTCCTGGCCGAAGATTTCATCGGCATTACCGTTACGGGCGGTACGGAGTAGCAGGGACCCGGAACCGCAAGTAGGGTCATACACATTCTTGAGACGGGTCTTTCCGGTAATGACGATTTCGGAAAGAATCTGGCTCACTTCCTGAGGTGTATAGAACTCTCCAGCCTTCTTACCGGCACCCGCAGCGAACTGGCCAATCATATACTCATAGGCATCGCCCAAAATGTCGATATCCTGCGCTTCGTTCAGGCCGAAGTCAATGCCATTGAGCGCAACTAACACGTCGCTGATGAGTTTGTTCTTGTCATCGGCCGTCTTGCCAAGTTTCGGGGATGCCAGGTCGATATCGGAGAAAAGGCCGCCGAAGTCATCCACACTATCGTGTCCGATGGTGCTGTCCTCAATCTTCTTAAGGCTACGCTCCAACTGCGGCAGGATGTTCTCTTTATGGCCGATGGCTTCGATTGCGGAGGAATACAGGTACTCCGGCTCGATGAAATAGCCGAGGTCCTCCATGCAGATGCGCTTGATTTCTGCCTTCAGGTCTTCATCATTCGAGGCCCAGGCCTGCTTGTAAGTGAGACCGTCTTCGCTGAGCTGGTCGTCTATGTAAAGTTCAATCTTCTCTGACAGGTACTTGTAGAAGATGAAGCCGAGGGTGAAGTACATAAAGTCCCCGGCAGTCATATTGCCTCTGAGTTTGTTGGCCACTTCCCACAACTGGGTACGCAGGCGCTGTTGCAGTTCTTCGCTCATATCGTGTTTTCTGTTTTATTCCCAACTGAATAGGTCGATGATTTCGCGCATCTTCTCCACAATCCTGCGGACGGTTGCGCTGCGGGCCAGAAGGCCCATTTTCTTCTTCCTGACGGCTTCCTGAATGATTTCCGGCTTCTCGCGGCCAAGATAGTCGTACTCGGACATATACTTGCCAAGCGCCTCCGGATCCACTCCTTCAGTCATAGCCAGGTCTTCCACTGCCTCCGTCTTTCGCTCTATGATGTAGTTTTTGAGCCGTGCTTCCAGGTCCATGGTCCCGTCGGCTTTCGCACGCTGGAATCCGGCCTTGTCGTAATCGACGTTCCTCTTGATGAAGTCATCGATAAGCTGCGTTTTCTTGCGCATCGCCGCATCCTTGATCATCGTATCAAGAATCTCCTGGCGCTTCTGTTCGTAGTTCTCGTCGGAAGGATTCAGGTTGCTGATGAGGGAAAGGATATAGGCCACATTCACCACATCACTATGGAGAAGCTCCAGGCAGAAATCGATATCTTCCAGTTTGCCACCATCACCATATTCGGCCTGCGGTTCTTCCAAAAGGCTCGGTTCGTCGGTCTTTTCCTCTTTGATGAAGCCGACAGTCATGTCCAGATATTTGGAGCGGTAGTCGTTGTAATCCTGTTCGGAGAGGATGAGTCCCGGATCATCGGCATCGAAGTCCTCGTATATCTGTATTTCTGCGCGTTTCTTGATGATTTCGCGGAAAGCCAACAGGAACTTCTTCTTGTCGTATTCGCTCTTGAGGGCATCCACGGATTCCATCGTAGGGTACTTCTGCAGGAAGGCTTCTGACATTTCGTTGAAAGTGCGTTTGACTTCCTGGAACGGCTTGCGGAGCACGTCTTCAATTCCACCGGCGCTGAATAATTTCAGCGATTCGTCAACCTTATCTTTGAGGTCGCGGAAACAGAGGATCTTGCCGAAGCGCTTTTTCTCATTGAGAACGCGATTGGTGCGGCTGAACGCCTGCAGCAATCCATGATACTCCAGATTCTTATCAACGTAGAGCGTATTCAGCTTCTTGGCATCAAAGCCTGTGAGGAACATGCCAACGACCAGAAGCAGGTCAATGGGTTCCATTCCGACCTTGCGTTTCTTCATTCGCTCGTTGATGTCATCGTAATAAGCTCCGAAGTTGTCCGTTGTAAATGCAGTACCGAAGTGGGCATTGTAGTCATCCATAATGGCCTGCAACTCATCGGCCTGAACGGCATCGGTCTCAAAGCCCTGATTCATGCCTGTCCTGGCATCATCCTGACTGGAATTGGGAGCATATGTAAAGATGGCGGCAATCTTGATGTCCGGCTGTAAGTCCTTGAATAGCTTGTAATATTTGAGGAGCATCGGCACGGACTGGACCGCGAAGATGGCATTGAACTCTCCGTCAAAGGTGGATTTGCGGAAGTTCTTCAGGATGAATGAGGCAATCTCCTTCATCCGGATGTCGCTGTCTTGATTGGCATCCAGTTTACCTTGGTAATATTCCACAAGGAATCCGAGGACGTTTTCATCCGCAATGGCATCCTTGATCATGTATTTGTGCAGGCAGTCACCGAAGACTTCCTTGGTGGTGATATCCTGCTTGGCATTCTCTACGAAGATGGGTGTGCCGGTGAATCCGAATATCTGGAGGTTCCGGAAGAAATTGACAATATTCTTGTGGCACTCGCCAAAGTGACTGCGGTGGCACTCGTCGAAAATCATCACAAACTTTTTGTCCCGCAGTTCCTGAATCCGTTTGTTGTAGAAGTCTTTCTTGATTGCGGTATTCAGCTTCTGGATGGTTGTGAGGATGATTTTCTTGTCGGATTTCAGGCGCTTTACTAGCTCATAAGTATCGTCGGTCCCATCAACAGCTCCAGGCTCGAAGGCTTCATACTCGGCCTTGGTTTGGGTGTCGAGGTCGTGACGGTCAACCACGAAGAGGACCTTGTCGATGCCATCCAGTTCGGCGACCAACTGCGCAGCTTTGAAAGAGGTCAAAGTTTTTCCGGCGCCGGTCGTGTGCCAGATATAACCGTTTTTATTGGTGTTCTGGACACGGTCAAGAATCTTTTCTACGGCATAATACTGATATGGGCGCAGAACCATCAAGCACTTGTCGCCCTCGTGCATCACAATGTACTTGCTGATTATCTTCCCCAGGACACACTTGTCAAAGAAGTGATTGGCAAACTGGCTGAGGTCGTTGACAGGCTCGTTGTTGGGCAGCGTCCAGTTGAATGTAAACTTGTAACCACAGTTGGGATTGTTGGCGAAATAGCGCGTGTTGACGCCGTTGGAGATGACAAAGAGTTGGATATAATCGAACAGCCCACGGAACGAGGTCTTCTGGTAGCGCTGGACCTGGTTGTAGGCTTGTTTGAGCTCTACGCCACGCTTCTTGAGTTCAATCTGAACGAGCGGCAGGCCATTGATGAGGATGGTGACATCATATCGGCAAGTCTTGCGCCCCTCGATTGTAATCTGATTGGAGACCTGGAACTCATTCTGGCACCAGTGGTTCTTGTTCAGGAACTCTACCCAGATACGGTGCTGGCCATCCTCTGTCTCGAGAGGATAAAGGTCGCGGAGTTTCTTAGATTTCTCAAAGAGGGTGCCGCCTTCCAGATAAATGCAAATCTTGTCAAACTCCTTGTCGGTAAAGGACGTCCTGCCAATATCCGCAAGGGCTTTGGCGTTATGTTTTTCAAGTTGCGCCTTGAAATTGCTGAGCAGATTTGTCTCTTCCTTAATCTGGACATAGTCATAACTCATGTCCTGTAAGGTTGCAATCAGCCCGTTTTCAAGGGCCTGTTCGCTTTGCGCTGTCATGCTTTCGTGTTATTGGAGATGATAAATCCTTAATCTTACAAATTTAACTTTTTTCGCTGGATAATCCTTAAAAAATGCAGTTATTCTCACTTTCAGAGGGTTACGTAACAGTATTTACACCATCAACCTAATCAACTTCCCATCCCGCACAAACATCTCCGGATTCCGGAACACAACCGCCCAAATCTGCGAAGTACCCACAGGCTGCCCGTCCCTGCGCCGATGCAACCGGCGCAGATTAATCTGCTCGGCCAGCGTCTCGGCGGTCATTCCGCGGCCCTCTGAGGAGAGCAGCCACACTATGGCTTCCTCGATTCTCATACGGTTTTTGGGGTTACGCCGCAAATATAAAAACAGCAACTGACAACTTCTGACACACGGCTATTTTTTGAGTATAAATTCTGCATTCTCCCTCAAAAACTCCCGAAGTTCATCACCTTCCAGCACCTCGATATGCCTCGGGAGTCCCAGGACAAATCGGCCGACACCATTCATCCCGTTCACGTCGCCCTCCCAGAGCCAGTCGTCACCTTCGGCGGTCAGTCCCTTCTCGGCCAGCGGATACTCTTCCAGCAGGAGGTTCTTCGCCACCATATCCATCTTCAGCCGGACGTGGGACGGGTCATAGCCGTGCATCCGGAAAGCATCCAACGGCTCTTCCTCGTGGCGGCCCTCATACTCCCAGGGCGTCTCCAGGACTTGGACTTCATCGATACGGGAGACCTTGAAGCGCTTGTTCACGCCATCCTCCAGGTCGTATGCCCAGAAGTCGATATAGTTGGAATTGAGTTTGTAGGGTTCCACCGTGTGGTCCTTCTTGTTGCCGCTGTGGGAGGAGGAATAGCCAACCAGAAGCACCGTCCTTTTCTCCCTGATGGCATCGGACAGCGCCTCGATATTCGCGGAGTTGGCCTTGTTGTCGATGAAGTTCCGGATGTCGGCCATGTCATAGACGGCGGCCAGCTTCCGCTTGAGCCCCTGTTTCATCGCATTGGTATTGTCCAGGTTGTCGATGAGACGGTTCACCACGTAGGCCTCTTCTTCGGAGAAATAGACAATCTTGGAAAGGTCGGGATAGGTTTTGCGGCTCATCACCATCCGGTAGGTTCCTTCGTCGATGCGGGTGACGGCAAAGCCTGCGCTCCGGAAGGTGTCGATATAGCGGTAGATGCTCCGGCGGGAAAGCTCCAGCTTTTCGCCGATCTCGTCGATGGTGTAATGCACATTGCCGGAGAGTAGCTGCATAAGACGCAGCATCCTCTCAACTTTGGGTTGGTCCATTGTATGGGGTTTGGTATTTATGCGAAGTTATTCAAATTCTTGCAGATGAACAAGTCCATGTGTCAGAAACTGTCACTTCCCGTGATTATCTTTGCAGCCGGAAATCAGGAAAACTTAACTACTCGTACTCCTTTAGGAGAAGTAATAGTTAATTGATTTTCAAGCAATTAGTTTAAATTTTCGTAGGAATATTGACAAGGATTTCCTAACTTTGGGTAGTCAAATAAAAACGATGTTATGAGAGCGAAGAAAATGACACCCGGAAGGCTGATGCTTGCCTTGTTTTTGTTCCCTGTATTTCTGATCCTGTGCTGGCAGGAACAGACGTTTAACCTTTAAAACTCGAAGACTTATGCTTGACGAAGTGAATCCCAAACTGTATGAACTCTGCGAGGCTGCAGTGAGCCAGATTATCGACCGGTTTGTTTCCTCTCTTGAAAAGAAGTTCTCGGAGATGGCGGTCTCGGACAAGATGAAGTCCGCCTGTCAGGGCTATACGGATTTTCTGGCACGCAAGGTTGAATACTGCGGCCTGGAGAATGTAGGAACGGTGTATTCCCGCGCTGTGGAGATGGTTAAGAACGGCCTGGGAGCCCTGTCGTCAGCCGAGAGATTTGCACTGGCCTGCTTCTATATTGAGCAGAGCGAGCAAGTTGACGAGGATGAAGATATCCCTGCCGAGGTAAATCTGAACGAACTCCCCACCGATAATGAAATTGCCGAGTTTGTTGTAGAGGTTTGGAGCGACGCGCTATTTGACCGTTATTCGATGGAAGAGCAGCAGGAATTTGCTGCACTGGATGTGAACGAAGTGGCGGCCAAGCCCGCGACATGCCCTTTCTGCGGTGGAAGGATTATCCCCATCATCTATGGGGAGCCCAGCGATGAAACCTTTGAAAAGGCTGAAAAAGGAGAGGTAAAATTGGGTGGCTGCTGCCTCAGCGGAGCGGATCCGCAGTGGGCCTGCGCCGAATGCGGACAGGAATTCCTCGAGAAATAAATCGCACAATCATATAGGGTTTTGAAAATCGGGTACGGGGTTTCCTGTGCCCGGTTTCTTTTTCAATCGGCCTCTGAGGTGCGTAGAAGGGCGATGCTTGCAAAATAATTTGTTTTTGATATAGTATCCCTTACCTTTGTGCAGTAAATTGTAGCAACGAAGTGTTATGCGAGTCATCTCATTCTTCACAGCCAAAGGTGGCACCGGCAAGTCGACTTTCAATATGCTGCTAGCCTCTTTCCTGCAATATGAGCAAGGAAAGAGGGTTATCGTGCTGGACTTTGATGCTCCGGAATACAACCTGACCGTTACGCGCAGGCGTGAGCTGGATGCCGCCCGCCGGGCTGGCAGGGAAATCGATGAAGCCACCCTCTATCCCATCGAGTCAATCGAAGTGCTTTCGATAGACGAACTGCGCCAGCTCGCCGGAAATCTTGCCGGCCTTGCAGAAAGGTTCGACTATCTGATAATGGACTTCAAGGGCTCTTTCCTGAAAACGGACGCCGTGTTCCAGATGGTTGTGGAGAAGTGCCTGGATCTTGTTGTGGTGCCGGTGGAACTTGACGGGATGAGCATCGCTTCCTGCTACTCGCTGGGGAACATCTTCCACCAGCTGGACCAGCGGATGCTGGTGTTCTTCAATCGGGTTGTCGGCCGAGAGAATCCTAAAATGTATGAACAGTTTGCGGATTTCTTTGCCAAGGGCGGGATTCCGCTGTCGGACTGCCGTGTCAAGAATACGGTGAAGATGCGCCGGGATTCCGATGCCGTGACAGGCTTTGTACGCAGCAGCATCTGTTTTCCCGGCAAGGAGATTCGAGCGGTGAATCCGGAGATTGTGAAGCTTTTCAATGAGGTTCTGGACTATGTGGGGAAAGAAGAAGAGACAGCCGCCGGATAGAGCCGGGCCGCCTCCGGACAGGGACATCGACCTGTCGGAGATTATCCCTCTTGTCCGGCTTGAGAAGATAAAGCTTCCGGAAAGGCTGACAGACCATGCCCCGGAGGTGGAGAGCAAGGAAGAGACAGCGTCCCGCACCAATATTTCGAGGTTCCTGGAGCCGCGTATCGAGGAGGAAGAGTCCCGGGCGGCACTGGAGCGGGAACGGGAGGAAAGAACCGCCGTTGCAAGCGGTTACAATACAGACTTGGAAGCCGGACGGCTTGCAAGTGAAATAATGAATAACGCATAATGTGATGAAGAATTGTGGAGTGAGATATGCGGTTACGGGCGTCCTGGCGCTTGCCGTGAGTATCTCGGCATCTGCTCAGGATGCCATTTCGTTTTTGAACGAGGCCAACACGCAGATACGTTCTGCCGGCTCGATCATCTACCAGGTTGTCATAGCCGTTCTGGCTATCATTGCCATCGTGTCCCTGATTACGGTGGGCATCAAACTGTACAGCGGAGACCAGGAGAGCGCCCAGAAGGCCCTCGGCTGGTGCGGCGGTATGGTGTTCTGTATCATTGCAGCCCTCGTGCTGAAAAACTTTATCGGCCTATGAAGTGCAGGGTGTATCGTAATCTGGACCGGCCGTTCACGCTGCTGGGAGTCAAGGGGAAATACATCCCCGTGGCCGGAGCAAGCCTGGTAGCCATTATCATCTTTGCCCTGATTGTGGGCTCCATCCTCGGAACCTTTGCAGGACTGGCCACAGCGCTGGCGCTGGTGGTCGGAGGATACCTGGCATTGACGGAGATTCAGCAGAAGTTTGGCGAGAAGGCGCTGTCGAGGAAGATTGCCGGGTTGCGCCTTCCGAAGTTCATTCTTGTAAGGAGTAAGGTATGGAGCAGATAGATATCAGGGACAATTTCCCTGTGATGAACGGCGGGGATGGGGTCCTCCTGTCCAAGCGAGGTGACATCTGCTTGGGCTGGGAGCTTCAGCTGCCTCCGGCTTTCCGTTGCAACGAAGAGAAGTACGATTCGCTGGTGGGAACGCTCTCGGCGGCCATCCAGCTGCTACCGGACTATACCATCGTGCATAAGCAGGATGTGTTTATGCGGAAGCGGTATGAGGCGGAGAAGGTCTCCGGCTTTCTGGAGAAGGCTTATGAGGAGCATTTTGACGGACGTGAGTATCTGGACCACCGGTGTTTCCTATGGCTTTCTTTTTCATCCCGGAAGAATGTGCGGGGCGGCAGTTCCGGGCTCCTGGGGCTGTCCTCTTCTGGACTGCCGAAGGGGGCCGAGATTGCACGGATGCAGGCATCGGCCGACCAGTTCGGGGCGATGCTCGCCGGGAACGGGCTACTGTCGCTGAGAAGGCTGACGGAGGAGGACATCTTCGGAGAGATGCCCGGTCAGGCCGGGCATGACGGACGTGTGGGCATCCTGCAGGACTATCTGAACTTCACGGATGGCGGGGCGGATGTGCTGAGTGATATTCAGGTGGCGCCCGACCGGCTCCGGACCGGTGAAAAGGAAGTGTTCTGCTATCTGTTCGCGGATCTGGACCAGTTGCCCGGAGAGGTGGCTTCCTGCCGCCGCGTGAGCGCACTGAGTACGGAGAATTCCGTGGTTTCGCTGTCTTTCCTGAACGACATCGGGCAAGACCTGGACTGCGAGCATGTGGTGAATACCTTCATCGTGAAGGAACCGCTCAAGGACATCCACGGCAGTCTGGACAGCAAGCGCCGGCAGATGCAGAGTATGAGCGCCCGAAGCGCCGAGAACCGCAAGTACGCCGAGGAAATCAATGACTATCTGGAGACGGCGGCTACGCAGCAGATGTACACGGTGCGCTGCCACGTCAACATTTTCACGACGGAAAGGGACAGGACGGTGACGGCCATTTCCAAACTGGGCATCACGCCTGTGGCCGATACGTCCAACGCTCCCGCTCAGTTCTGGACTTCCATCCCGGGCAACGAAAGCGGCCTGGCGTTCAGCGAGTATATGACGATGGAATTGCAGTCAGCCCTGTGCCTGAACCTGTATGACGGCTTCGACGTTGGCATTGCTGACGGCGTCCTGAAAATGAGTGACAGGCTGCGCCTGATTCCGCAGCGCTTCGATATCCAGGAGAAGGCCTTGGATGCGGGGCTGATTGAGAACTACAATGTCTTCCTGCTTGGACCTTCCGGCTCCGGCAAGTCGTTCTTTATGAACAAATACCTGCGCAGCTGCTATGTGGCTGGGCAACATTGCTTCCTCATCGATGTGGGAGACTCGTATAGGGCGCTGTGCCACATCATCAAGGAGGAATCCGGCGGGAAGGATGGAACCTACTACACCTTCGAGAAAGGGAAGCCGATTTCGTTCAATCCTTTCCGAAATGTCCGGCGGTTCAGCCAGGCGGACAGCGAGGCGATGAACTTCCTGTTCACGCTGATGGTGACGCTGTGGAAGAATGGGAAGGTAGAGATATCGAGTTCTGCCGAGAAGTATGTCAGGGAGAGCATTACGCAATTCTTGCGGCAGTGGGAGATGCCCGATCAGGTCGGGCATGACGGTGCGGCCGGGCATGACGGCAGAGACCCGGTGTTCAACGACTACTTTGAGTATGTCCGGGATGTGTTCGGGGACCTGCTGGCTGCGGAGGATGCCGGGAAAGAGTACTTTGACTTGAAGGATTACCTGATATCGCTTGAACAGTTCTACACGGGAGGACCTTACGATTACCTGCTGAACTCACGGGAAAGCGTCAATATTCTGGAGGACCGCTTTGTGGTATTTGAGATTGACCATATCAAGGGAGATCCCGTGATTTATCCCATCACTACGCTGGTGATAATGGATGCCTTTATGGAAAAGATGACCTCTTCGACGGAATTCAAGGTCATGTGCATTGAGGAGGCATGGAAGGCCATTATGGGCACCCAAATGGCCACTTATATGTTGGAGCTCTGGAAGACGGCCAGAAAGCACCGCACGGCGGCGATGGTGGTCACGCAGGAACTCAAGGACATCACATCTTCGCCCATCATCAAGGATTCTATCGTGGAGAACTCCGGCGTAAAGATTCTGCTGGACCAGACCAAGTATGTGAACCGATTCGAGGAATTGGCCGGGCAGTTGTCGCTGTCAGATGATGACAAGGCAATGGTGTTGTCACTGAACCGGTTCAAAATGCCCGACTGGGCCGGGCAGGACGCTGGGCGCGAGGTGTTCTTCAACCTTGGCAACAAAAAGAGTTTTGTGATGCGGCTGGAGGTGTCTCCGGAAGAGCGCATCGCGTTTTCATCGGCCAAGAAAGACAAGATCCGGCTGGCTGCTGCCGTGGAGAAATCCGGCGGCAGTTACATCAAAGCCATCAAGAAACTGGTAAAGAGGGAGGAGATATGAGAAAGAGATTCTTCGCTGCGCTCAGAATGACATTTCTGGCCGTGGCTTTCATGTTTGGCTCGCAGCAGCGGGCATCGGCCCAGTTTGCAACCTTTGATGCGTCGAATCTGGCACAGGCCATCCTGTCCTTCCTGCAAGACGGGGACAATATGGTGCTCAATACGGAGCAGTTCCTTCAGAACCTGGGTGTTGCCAAAGAGCAGCTGGAGTTCCTGCAGGAGATGGACAAACGCTATCGCGAGGTGCGGAGCGACCTCTATAAAGCGCAGTCCGTTGTCCGGATGGCCAAGAACTACGAGCAAATGGCCCGGATGTTTACGCGCTATGTGACGCGGGTCAAGGATATGAACGGCCAGCAGATAACCTATTACCAGGGGCGCTCGATGGTGAACGAGGGCTTTCAGTACCTTCTCTATGCTTCCCGGGAGGTGAAGCGGGCTCGGGAGTATCTGGACAGCAAGTCGCAGGTAAGCGAAGAGGAAAGGATAGCGCAGCTTGCCGAGTGTGACCGGCGGCTGAGCCGGGCCAATGCGGCGCTGTACTATCACATCCGGAACACTTACGCGGACATCGACGCCGGGGCTGATATGGCATCGGCCGTCGGGAGTCTGGATGAGGCCTTCAAAATCAAATACTGACGCGCTATGATACAACTGAACTATCCTGAAATGCTCCAGGACATCAAGATGAGCATTTTCAGCGGAGACCATTCCGGTATCTACAGCCTGGCCTGTGCGGTGGCGTGCATCGCAGCCAGCTTCTCGCTGATTACCTGGTACAACAAGATGATGAACGACCCTTTCGGCCGTCTGGATGTGCGGTCCGTGGTGCGGACGGTTATGGTCCTGTTCCTTACGTGTAACTTCTATTCCTTTGTCCTGATGCCGCTGGACGGCATTACGCACACTGTAGCGAAGGCCATCACCGCATCCGTTGACAGTGACCGGGACGGCGTATTCGGCAAAATCAATGAGCTGTATGCCGCCGTCGAGGAGCACGACAAAGAATCCCTGACCGGTCAGTTCGAGGAAGAGATGGGCCGGGAGTCTTCGTCCACAGACTTGGACGGCCTCTCTTATGAGACGTCGGCCATCGCTGAGTCCATCGTGGAATCGGCCATCGAGAAGGGCGAAAAACCTGGATTCTTCAAGCGGCTCTGGTCCGGCGTGAAGGGCTTTGTGAGCGCCAAGATCGGGCAGGCCGTCAATAACCTCGGCAGCATCCTGTCGGCGCTTCTTTCCATCATCGTCAAGCTGGTGCAGTACGTGCTGTATGCGGTGAGCAGCGTCTATCTCATCATCCTCGGACTCATCGGCCCGTTTGCCTTTGCGTTGTCGCTGATGCCGGGATTCCAGAACAATATCCGCACTTGGCTGGCGAGGTATATCCAGATTTCGTTCTGGATACCGGTGACGGCCTTCGTGGATATGGTCAATATCAAAATCAAGGGCGCCATGGTGAGTGCGATGTGGAATGCGGCCTTTATCGAGCGCTTCGCATATCCCATCCACCTGATTGTCTTCGATGTGGTGACGCTGGTGTGCCTGCTGGGCGTTCCCAGTCTGGCTTCGTGGGTGATTACCAGTGCCGGCGCATCGGACGTGAACCGTAATATCGCGCAGACTGCCCAGAAGGCGGCCATGCTTGCCGGGAAATAATAAAACCTCAGAATATGAATAAGATACTATCCATGACCAAGGACATCGAGAAGTCCTTCCGGAGCCAAAGCAGGCTGACGCTGGTTGCCGTTGGCGGCTCGCTCCTTTTCGCCCTCATCACAGGGCTGTACTCGCTCTCTTTTGCAGAGAAACAGCGGCAGAAGATTTACGTGCTGGACCAGGGCAAGAGCCTGTTGCTGGCGCTCCAGACGGATGCGATTCTTTCGAAGGATGTGGAGATTCGGGACCACGTGACGCGCTTTCACGAGCTGATGTTTACCCTTTCGCCACAGAAGCAGACCATCCAGGAGAATCTGGACCGTGCCTTCAACCTTGCGGACCGGAGCGCGTGGGAATACTCTCAGGACCTTGCCGAGAAGGGCTACTACGCGCGCCTGGTATCGGCCAACATCTCCCAGCAGATGATTGTTGACAGCGTGAAGTTTGTCGCGGCCGGGTATCCGTATCAGGTGAAGACCTACGCCAGGCAGTACGTAGTGAGGGAGAGCACCGTCTCCCAGTATTCCTTTGTGTCCACCTGCCAGCTGATTGATGCGGGCCGCTCCGATGTGAATCCGCACGGGCTCATCATCGAGAAGTTCAAGGTGGTGGAGAATAATCTCGTAGAAACCCGCAAGCGATGAAAGAGATAAAGAATGATTCCCGCCTGGTGAGAATTATCACATACGCAGGCGTTGCGTTGATGGTGTGCGCCGGGATATGGTATCTGTACAAGGCGCTGAAAATGATTCTGTAAAGCTTTGACATTATGGCATTTGACAAAAATAACAAGAAGCTGCTCTGGGGCTTTGTGGCCCTTGTTGTGGTGGTCGTGGGGCTGGTGGTGTTTGCACTGGTCACGCAGTTCCGTCCCTCGGGCGGAGAGAAGACGGAACGTGCTTCCGTTGAAGTGGGCATTCCGGACGGAGTGGCCCAGGAAATCGCGGACAGGAAGTCCGAGGCCTTCCGGGGTAAGGTCTCCACGGAAGAGTATTTCGACGGTCTGGGGCACAAGGCTGGTGCGGCCGATGAGGACATCTCGCTGGTGTCTAACGCTCCGGAAGCTACGAGGGCTTCTTCCAGCGCTACAGCCTCCGTTTCGGAAGGAGCGGCTGAAAGGGTTTTCGGCCCGGCTCCTTCTACGCCTGCAGCAGCGCCACGCCGGTCTTCTAGTGGTGCAGCGTCCCGGCCGATGAGCACGGATGAGAAGCTGGATTATGACCGTAGGCGCGCCGAGATGGTTCGGGATGTGCTGACAGGCGGAGCCGCCGAGGAGACCCCGGATCAAGTCGGGGGTGACGCTGCTACAGAGCCGGCCTCTATTGACCTTTCGGCCGTCGGCTCATCCGACGGGATTATTTCCACGCTGGATGATGACTTTTCCGACGCGGCGGTGCAATATGAAGGGTCCAAGCGGCCGTTCCGTTGTATGTTTGTTCGGGACCAAAAACTCAAAAGCGGGCAGCGGGTAACATTGCGGCTGCTGGAGGATTATGTGGATGGTAGCGTGCGGATTCCGGCGAATACGCATCTCGCTGCTATCTGCAAGCTGGGAGACCGGTTGGAACTGTCTGTGCGGTCGTTGGAGATGAACGGACGCATCGTTCCGCTGGCACTGGATGCGTACGATACAGATGGCCTGCAGGGCATCTACTGTCCGGAGACATCGGCCTCCAAAAACTCGCGTCAGGCTTCCAATGACGCGATTTCCGCTGCCGGCACCACCTTCGGTGGCCTGGTGGGCGATTTGGCGTCCACGGTCCTGCGGACCGGCGCTTCCATTGCCCGGAGCGCCTCCGGCGAAGTGTCGGTATTGGTCGTGTCCGGCTATGAGTTTTACCTTGTTAAATCTGAAAGAAAATGAGACGATTGCTTATTACTCTTGCCCTTGGGTGGGCATGCTCCGGAATCGGCCTTGCACAGGCCCCGGATACGCTTTTTATCTCCACCTCGCAGGTTGTGCATCTGCGCTTCGCCTCCGAGCTGAAGTACGTGAATCTCGGCTCCCGGGACATCGTGGCCAAGATTGTGGACGGAAGCAAGGATTTCGTGGCCGTCAAGGCCCGGGAGGCATTCGGGGAATGTACCTCGATGTCGTGCCTGGAGGCCAGCGGAGCGATGCACACCTTCATTGTTGCCTATCGGGAACATCCGTCCCGGCTGGAAATTGATACGCGCAGCGCCCAATCCTTACCTTCTTTTTCACCTTCCAACGCCGACGGCGGGCCGTCGGCCTCTTTCAACTTTGAAGAAATCTCCAATATGAAACAGGAACTCTACCATATAGGCACGCGAGGATATGGGATAGACATCCTCTGCGAGAACATTTTTGTGAAGGACGATGTCCTTTTCCTGCTGATCTCGCTCAAGAACGAATCGGCTGTGAGTTATGAACTATCGGCACCCCGCTTCGCGGTGGAGAGCAAGCGACGCACCAAGCGCGGACTCCAGTATGAGAAGGCTGTTTTTTCCAAGCAGTCATACGGGCTGGGTGTTGTCCAGCCGGAGGATGTGGGGAAGCTGGTGTTTACGTTTGACAAGATTGCCCTGACAAGGGGGCAGGTGTTCCGGGTGTACTTCTATGAGAAGGGAGGGGCCAGGAACTTTGTGCTGACGCTCTCGGCCGGGGATGTGAATGGGGCGAAGAGGTTGAATTGACGTTTTATGAAGTCATCAATAATGACAAAGCGGTAAGGCTCTACAGCATTGTCCTCAAGCCATCGCTGAATCTCCTGACCACGAGTGTCAAACGTTTCTTCATCACCCCATTCGCCAGGAGTACAGCCAATCACT
>Ga0256407_10006577_pt1 | contig 17869 bp, 10 predicted proteins | sample RumenRJG_04DNA_FD_193489 | JGI IMG/M metagenome (GOLD analysis project Ga0256407, IMG submission 193489) | Bovine rumen microbial communities from Lethbridge, Alberta, Canada - RJG_04 | ecosystem: Host-associated > Mammals > Digestive system > Stomach > Rumen | place: Canada: Alberta...
CTTCATGCATATTAATTTTATTAATTAAAGCACTTTGTGTTCCATTAACATTTTCTTTTAAAATAATATTAAAAAAATGATCTTCTCTAACTTCTAAAGTAGCTTCAATTATAACTTGCCCTTTTGGTTTTGGTGGAATATTTTCTAAAATACATTCTCCTAATTTTTCATTTTTTTCTGCAAGTAATCTTTCACCTTGATATACTTTTAAGATTATTTTTGGTTGATTATCTTTTATAGTTTTATATTTTAATGTTTGTATATGTGGTATTTCAGTATTTCTTGGTATCATAATATCCATTTCACCATTACTTAATTCTACTCCTAATGAAAATGGAGTTTTTTCTATTTTTTCTTTTGTTTCATTGTAATCTTTTTGTACTCCATATTCTTCATCTTCATCACTGTCTGGATTATCTGACATATTTTTAAATATTAAATAATTCTTTTTTAAGAAAGTTAAATTATTTTTTTTATCTAATAAAATAAATACCTATTTTAAAAATTAGAGAAATATTTATAAATAATATATAATATAAATTTTTTTAAATATTATTTTTTATTTTTTATAAATATTTACACTCAACATCTGGAAAAAAATTAATTACAATCAAAAAGAATTAAAATTTATTGAAATAATATTATTAACTAATTAATTATGTAATTTTATTGTTAATGACAATTTTTCATTTCTTTTAATTTTTCCTCATATTTTTTTTTTTCTAAATCAAAATTATCTTTATACCAATTTAAAATTTCATTAGCTTTTTTTTTTTGATTTTCACTACCTTTCTTTAAATATAATTCACAAGTTCTATTAAGCTCTTCTTTTATTTTATATAGTTCAGATTTTTCAAATAACTTATCAATTTCTTCATCACTTAACCTCATATATTCAATTTTTAATATTTTATCATTTTTTTCATCAAGTTGTCTAGCAGTAACTTCTAATATTCCACTAATATCTAATTTAAATTTGATTTCTATTATAATTTCTCCCTTTGGTTTAGGTGTTTTAATTTCATATTTTAATTTACCTAAAAAAATATTGTATTTTACATATTTATTTTCACCTTGATATATATTAATAATAAATTTATCTTGATTATCTTTAATAGTTTTAAATTTACAACTTTTTTCATAAGGAATTATGGTATTTTTAGGTATAATAACATCCATTTTTCCTTGAGATACCTTAACACCTATAGATAATGGTGTTACATCTAATAATACTAATTTTTCTCTATCAACTTCAATATTATATTGATTTATTGCTTGAATTGTAGCACCAATTGCAACTACTTCATCTGGATTAATTGAATTACATGGTTTTTTATTAAAATAATTTTGAATCATTTCTTGTATTTTTGGTATTCTTGATGAACCTCCTACTAATACAATATCATCAATTTGTTCTTTTTTTAAATTTGCATCTTTTAATGCTTGTTTTATTATTTCAAAACATTTGTAAAAATATTTTTGACACATCTCTTCAAAAGTTCCACGTGTTATTTCTATATTTAAATCTTTTCCTGTTGTTATATTTTCAATATTCAAAATTGTATATATAGTATTTGATAATTCTATTTTAGCATTTTCACATATATTTTTTAATCTATTAATTACTTTTTTATTATTTGATAAATCAATATTTGTTTCATTTTTAAATTCATTTATACAATATTTCATTATTTCATTATCTAAATCTTCTCCTCCTAAATGACTATTACCACATGTTGATTTAACTTCAAATATTTTCTTATTTAATAAAAGAATAGTAACATCTAAAGTTCCTCCACCAAAATCAAATACTAATATATATTTTTTTTCATTATTATTTTTTTGTAATGCATAAGCAATTGCAGCAGCAGTTGGTTCATTAATAATTATTATATCATCTAATCCTGCAATTTTACCAGCATTTTTAGTACATTGTCTTTGTAAATCATTAAAATATGCTGGAACTGTTATTATTCCTTTTTTTATTTCAGAACCACAAAAATTTTCTGCATTTTCTTTTAATTTAGAAAGTATCATTGATGAAATTTCTTCAGGATAAAATTTTTCAATTATTCCATCATCATATTTTATTTCAAATAAAGGTCTATTATTATCATCTTTAATAACTTTAAATGGCCAATATTTCATATCTTCTTGTATTTCTTTATCATCATAATTTCTTCCTATTAATCTTTTTGCATCATATATTATATTTTTATTTTTATTTTTATTTTTTGCTGCTTTACCAATTAATCTTTCATTTTTATCAAATGAAACTATTGAAGGAGTTGTTCTTTCTCCTATTTCATTTGGAACTATTTCAACTTTTCCATTTTTCCAAATTCCAACACATGAATATGTAGTTCCTAAATCAATTCCTAAAATTAATTTGTTATTTGTTTTTTTTTTTTCTGTCATTTAAAAATATTATAATTTAAATAAAAATATTATTAAATAAAGATAAATAATTATTATTATTATATTTTATGAATAAACATATTATTGTTTTAATTAATATATAAAAATCTAGTTAATAAGGAAATGTGGTCTAAAATCATTTCTTTTGATTGAATAAATAATTTAAATTTAATTTTGAAAATTGAAACAATCAAATATAAATTTATCTATGAATTCTATTTAATAGTAGATAAATTAAATTCATTTTTTAAGATATTAAATAATAAATAATTTGTGAAAATTAATATTAGATATGTTATTTTAATAGATAATTAAATTCAATATTAATATATATTTTTAGTAATAAAATTGGATAAAAATATGAATAATGTTTGATACAATTAAAAAGTATGATGATGAAAAAAAAATAAATAAAATATTTATTTTTATTTAATTATAATTCTATTTAAATAAAATAAATAAATTATAAAATTATAGAAATCAAAAATTAAAACTACTTTTTGATAAAATATTAGCTATATTTATTTATAATAATTTTTGAAAGAAAAAAAAATGCATCATATAATTTGAAATATTAAAAAATGTGAAATGATTACAAAAAAATATTTATTTATTCTTATTTTTCATAATCATAATTTTTTCTATTTTCACTTATTTTATTTTTAATAATTGTTCATTCTTTTCCCTATATTTAATAAATTCTTGTTTTGATTATTTATTACTTAGTTAACTTTTTAATTATTCTTTATAATGGTAAAATTTTTTTTTATTTTATATTTTTTTATATTTTCTATTATAAAACTAAAATTCATAATTATTTTTTTCATAAATCATTTCCAATAATTAATTTTTATTTTATATAGCAATATATTAAATCTATATCTTTATTATATAATTAATGTAATTCTTTCAATTCTATTAATTTATTTTGATATACTTCTTTTCCTTCTTCTATATTTACTTTTACCCATTCAAAAATTTCTTTTGCCTTATTTTTTTGATTATTATTACCATTATACATTAAATAAACACAATAATCCATTAACTCTTTTATTTTATTATTTATTTCAATTGTTTTTCTATCATCTTCTTCACAAATTTTTGCTCTTTTATATATATTCTCAAAAAAATCATTATCATCATTTTCATGCATATTTATTTTATTAATTAAACTACTTTGTTTATTATTAATATTTTCTTTTAAAGTAATACAAAAATAATTGTCATTAGTAATTTCTAAAGAACATTCAATCTTTACTGTTCCTTTTTCTAATTGAGGAATATTTTCTAATATACATTCACCTAAAAATTCATTTGCATTTGCAATTAATCTTTCTCCTTGAAAAACTCTTAAAACTATTTTAGATTGATAATCTTTTGTTGTTTTATAATATATTATTTTTTTATATGGAATTTCAGTACCCTTTGGAATTAATTTATGCATTTCTCCATTACTTAATTCTATTCCTAATGATAATGGTGTTTTTATTTTTTCTTCTTTTTGTTTTATTTCTTGTTCATCTTCTTCTTCTTGTCTTTCTATTCCATCACTTTCATCATCACTTAAATTTGTTGACATTTTTAATTTATTTAAAATTTTATTTTTGATATATAAAATTAAATATTATATATGTATAATGATTAATAATTAAATATATCATATTTTAATTTATTTAAATTTATATTTAATTACTTAAAATATTTTTCCATAAAAAGAAATTAATAATAAATAATATTTATTTTTATATTTATTTCAAATTATTTTTTAATTAAAAAGTAAAAAAAAGTAAATGAGTGAAATATATAAAGAAAAAGATATACTACATAAAAATTTAATTGAATTAAATACAGCATCAAGAACTAATAATAGTAATATAATTGAACAACTTAATACCGATAATTTAAATAATGAATTATTAAAAAAACAAAAGAAATATGAAAAGCAAAAACAAACAATAAAATTACTTCAACAACAAATTCAATCATGTAATAATTATAATCATATTGAAAATATAAAATATTCAATATATGAAGAAATTGCATCTCTAAGTAATCAATTAACTAGTTTAAATGAACAAAATAAATTTTTAATAAATGAAAATTATCAATTAAAAAATTGTATAATTAATAAAAATAAAGTAATTGAAGAATTTGAGAAATTAGTTATGGAATCAAAAGAAAAATTTAAAAAATTAGAACAATATAATAATGAATTAATGAAAAAATTAAGAAAATTTCAAAAAGATTTTGAAGAAATTGAAAATAAAGTTATTCAAAGAGATGATAAACAAAAAAAAAAAATAGAATATAATAAAGGATTAGTTAATTCAATTTCTGATATTAAAACACAAATTGAAACAATTGAAAATGATTATAATAATTCATTACAAGATAAAATAAATCAAATTGATTATTTATCTAGACAATTATCAGTTTATCAAAATCAAAATTTAGAATTATATAAAAATTTAGCAACAATACAAAAAAATATTGAAGAAGAAAAAGTAAATGAAAATAATTTACAAAATAAAAATAAATCTCAAAGTAAAAATCAAAATCTAAATTTAAGTAACAATCAAAGTATAAATTTAAGTAAAAATCAAAGTATAATTAAAAGTAAAAATCAAAGTATAAATTTAAGTAAAACATCTAGTCAAATTCAAAATAAAATTCAAGAACAAATTGAAAATAATATATATAATAAAATAGAAAATAAAAATCAAAATCAAATTCATAGTAAAAAACAAAGTAAAATTCCTAGTCAAAATATAAGTAAAAAATCAAGTAAAAATCCAAGTAATCATACTAGTCAAGTAATAAGTAGAAATGTTAGTCAAGTACAAATTAATAATTATTCAATACCTGAAAAAGATAATAACAATAGTTCAGAAATAAATAATATTCAAAATGATGAAAATAATAATTTAAAGAATAATAATAATTTTAATTATAATAATATAGTTAGTTTTGGGAATAGTGATAATAATGAAAATGAATTTAATCAAAATAAAATTAATGAAAATAAATTTCTTCAAAATGAAAATAATATTATTCAAAATGAAAATAATGAAAATGATTTTAATCATGAAAATGAATTTATTCAAAATGAAAATAAAGAAAATAAATTTATTCAAAATGAAAATAATGAAATTGAATTTATTCAAAATGAAATAAAAGAAAGTAATATTAATGAAAATAATGTAAATGAAAATAATGAAAATGAAATAAATGAAGATGAAAATAAGGATTTGAATAATAATATTTATAATAATAATAATGAAGAAGAAGAAATTAATGAAATACAAAATAAAGAAGAGGAAAAAATAGAATTAAAATATAAATTAAATGATTCTGAAAAAATAAATAAAGAATTAGAAGAAAAAATAAAAAATTTAAATGTTCAGATTAATTGTTTATTAAAAGAAAAAGAAATATTAATGAATGAAAAAGAACAAGATCATAAAGAATTAATAAAAATGAGATCATTATTTAATAATAATCAAATTGATATTAAAAATTATAATGAAAGAGATATATTAAAAAAACAAAAAGAATTTGAATTATATTTTAAAAATAAAGAAGATGATTATATAAAACAAATTTCAAATTTACAAAAAGTAATTTTAGAAAGGGAAAAAGAAATAGAAGAAATTAAAAAAAAATTACTTCGAGTAATACATGATTTAAAATTAGAAAATGAAAATATGTATAATACAATGGTAGAACATTTAAATATACCAAAAAATCAAAAAAGATTATATGAATTTGATGAAAATGGAGATAAAATTTTAAATTATCTTGATAAAGGAATAAATACACAAGATATTGAAGATAATATAATTATTGGACAACAAATACAAAATAATAATCAATTTCAAAATATGAATTATAATAATAATATTATATATCCAAATAATATTGATATAAATAATTATCATCATCATAATTTAATAAATGAAAATATGAATTATCCAAATTATGAAAATATTCAAATTCCAGAAAATCAATTTAATCTAGACTATTATTATAATAATCAAAAAAATAATTCTTTATATTATATTCCTGAAAATCAACAAAATGAGTATTTAAATAATAATACTAATGAATATTATTATAATTATAAACAAATACCAGAAAATATTAATGAAATTAATGATGAAAATGAGGAAGTGACAGATAAAGAAAAAATGAATGATAATAATAGTAATTATAATGAAAGTGATATTGGAGAATTTTGTAATAATATTCTTTATAATAGTAATTCAGGAGAAAAAATTATTTTAAAAAATAATAATAATGATAATGAAAAAAATATTGAAAAATATGATAATTTTTAATTTAAAAAATTTTAAATAATCAAATTCATACTCAACAAATTATTAATAATGAAGAAAATAATATAATACATTTTTTATATTTGTTGTTTTTTTTATTATTTAAAGTATTTAAATATTTTTATATAAAAATATATAATTTTTAAAAATTATAATTTATATTTCTTAAATTCAATAAATATATAAATATTATTAAAAAAGAAATATTATTCAAGATAAAAAATTAGTATTAACAATTTCAATCCTTGGTTTTTTTTCATCAAAATGATCATAAACATTAATAACAGGTTTATCTTCATAAAATTTAATAAATTCATCAGAAATAATACCAACTTTTTCAATATCAATAGGTTTAAACCAACTTAAAACATTTCTAAAATCATCCCCTCCATTAATTAAATAATCAACACTAGTAATTTTATATAATTTATTATCATCAATTTCATCACCATTACTTAAATAAACATTTAAAATTCTTTTATTAGGATTAAGTGAAACTGTAATTTTAATACCACTAATAGGATAAAAAGAATAATTACCAATTTGAATATTTTTAATTAATTTTTTTAAATCATAACCATTTAATTTAAAAGTGACAATTTGATTATCAAAAGGAAACATATTATAAATATCATTTTGAGTAATATTTCCGGGAATTAAAGTTGTTCTTAATCCACCTGAATTTAATATTGAAATATCAGATTTTGTTAAATCTTTCATAAAATCTACAAAAATATTTCCTAAGGGATTATTTGGATTTAATGTACTTGATAATGGTTTATCATATAATAAATATGATACTATTTTATTTCTAAAATTATTTAATTGATGAAAGTATTTATTATGTAATGATGATAATTTTTCATATGGTTCCATAAAATAATTATGAAAAGTAAAATTAAATAATTGATCTTTTTCTTTTATAATTTCACATTTTCTACTTTTTAAAAATAATTTTTGACAAACTGGAATAGGACTTTCAATTTTAATTTCATTATGAATTAATTTATAATTATCATTTAAATCAAAAGGTAAATACATTATAGAAATATATTTACCAAAATTAATATTAGAAATAATAGGAATATCATTTATCCATTCATGAGTTTGATAATGACTATGTGCAGAAATAATTGCATCAATTGTCCCTTTTGGAATTTTATATATTAATTTATATATTTCTGTATTTTTATTACAATCATCTGAATTTGAATTATCTTTATCCCAAATATTTAATGTCATTCTCTTCTCATTTTGAGGACATTTTAAATCTACGTGACATAATAATAAAAGAGCATTTAAATTATTATTTTTTTTTATTTCTTTTGATGTTTCTATTAAACGTTCTGCATAATCTTCAAATATTAATTCATTAAATTTACCTGTTGATGTTTCTTCTTTTAATTTATTTGATAACCCAATAACTCCAATTTTAATTTTATCATTTAGAAAATTAAATATTTTATAAGGAATAACATTTTCTAAAATTTTCCTTGAATTAGTAGTTTTATTTAAAATATTACAAGATAAATAATTAAAATTTGACAATTTTAAAATATTAAATAAATAATCTTTCCCATAATCAAATTCATGATTACCAAAAGTTGAAGCATTTAATCCCATAATATTAAAGAATTCAGTTATAATTGTTCCATTTGATAATTTTGACTCTAATCCACCTTGAAATTGATCTCCTCCATCAAAATATAAAACTCTATTATTTCCAAATTCTTTTCTTATTATTGATATGTATTTACCTAAATAATCTAATCCTCCATTTTCATATTCTAAATTGTTATTTTTTATTATTGTTGAATAATATGTTCCATGAATATCATTTGTTGATATTATTGGAATATAGTAATATTTTTCATCATTTGGTGATGGATAATTATAATATGATAAATTTATGTTTTTCATTTTGATTAGTGATTCTAATGTTGGTTCTCTACTTTGTAAAAAGGAATTTGTTCTGATTTGAATGAATAAAAATATAATATTAAAAAATTTTAGCATTTTTTATTATTTTTTTATATTTATATTATTCAAAAAAAAAATAAGAAAATGGATAAAAAAGATAAATTATCTATTTTAATAGTATCAGATACACATGAAAATATAGATAATTTGAATAAATTAGTAAAAGAATGTGAAAAAAATTTATATATACCCGATTATATATTTTTACTTGGTGATATAGTAACAATTAATCAAGGAGAACAAGATAATGAAATTAAAAATGAAAAATACTATAAAATAATAAATGAATCTTTACAAATTTTAGAAAAAATATCAAAAAATGTAATTTATATTCCAGGAAATCATGATCCAAAAACTTTATTTGATAATGATAATAAAATTAAATTTGGTAATTCATCAATAAATCTTCATAAAAAAAAATATGATTTAAATAACAATTTACTAATAATTGGAATTGGTGGAAGTATAACAAATTTAACATCAAATGAAAAAGAATATTATAAATATGATTATGATATAAATAATGTAAAATGGAAAGGTTATCCATATATTGATAATAATGAAAATCCAAATTTTGAAAAATGTGAAGAATTATTTAAAAAAGATTTAGATATTATATTTAATTATTTAAAAGATAATAATAAACAAATTATATTAATTTCTCATAATGGTCCTTTTAATTCTTCAACTTCAAATTGTTTTGAAAATGGAACATGTTTTTATGCTGGTTCGTTAATTTTAGATAAGTTTATTTATGATAATAAAAAAAGAATTTTAACTGTTTTACATGGTCATACTCATTATGGTTTTGGAGTTTCAACTTTATATGATATTAATATTTTTAATCCTGGTCCTTTGAAAAATGGTCATTATGGGAAAATTGATTTAAATTATAAAGATGAGAAATGGATAATAAAAAAAATTACAAAATTGAGATTTTAAATATTTAATTTTTTTATTTAATATTTTAATAGTTTTTTGTTAATTTAATTTTAAATAAATATTTTTACATGATTAAAAATATTTAAATTAAGATTAAGAAAAAATTAATTATATTTTTTCTTCTTGAATATCTTGTACAATATTAAAATTAGTTACTGTAACATCTTGATCACTAAATTTTTTACATAATTTAATAATTAATTTATCAAATTGAATATAATGAATCAAAAATAAAGAAATTATACTTAAAAAAAAAGATGAAACTATTTCAGGTACAGGATGAAAAATCCAACTTGTCCATAATAAAGTATATCCATTATGAATTATTAAAAAAATAGAAAAAAAAATTAAAATTTTATTAATTAATTGATAAATTCTATTTTTATGAAAAGTTAAAAATATATACATCATATTTATTAACATTTCACCTGAAAGTAAACAAGCAAAAGTATGACCACTTATTTTAAATTTTGTTTTTTCTAAAATTAATAGAATTACATAATTATAAATTAAAAAAAAATATCCAAAAATAAATAGATTAGTAATTATATAACCTAAATTAATATTTTGTAAAAAAGTAATAAATGAATTATATTCTTCTTTTATTTTAATTTTGAAATAATAAATAATGATAATAAGAAAAAAACATATACAAGTAAGGATAAATGGAAATAAAAAAAAATTGTTTCTAAATAAAGGAATTCCTGTTAAATAACTTGTTTTTGAAATATCATTTGATTTTAGTTGAAAAATATATTTGAAAATAGAACCAATTATAATGATTAAATCATAAAATAAATAATTTATTAAATAAGGTCTAAATGAAATATCTTTAAAATTTATTTCTGAATTTAATGTTTTATTATCTTCTATTGGAACTTTTTGCATATTTAGATAAAATTAAAATTTAAATTATTTAAATTAATAAAATAATAAAAAATGAACAATCAAAAGAAAGTATCAATTATTCCAGAAACTAAAATATTTGAAAACAAATTTAATTGTGAAACAACATTATTAAAAAAAAAGAAATTTGCATCTCAAGATTTTTCAAAAGAAAAAACATTAAATACAGAAAATAATATAAAAATAAGAAATAAACCAAATCATTATACGTTAAAATCAAGTTATTCAATGTCAAATTTAATGAAAAAACCTTCAATTCAAATTAAATCAATAAATAAATTTAGTTTAAATAAACCACATATTATATTAAATCCTCTAGATATAATGAAAAAAAGAATTAAATTGATTTTAAAAGAAACAAATGGAAAAATTGACAATTTAAGTTTATCAATGAGTCAAATTGAAAGTGATATTCATGATTCTTATAAAAAAATACAAATTGAATATATGAATGAATTAGATAGTATTTACAAAGAAAAATTTAATCGTGTGAGAGAAATTAAATTAAAATACGATTATGATGTATTTCAATTGCAAAAAATTTATAAAAATGATTATAAAGATTTAATTCATGAATTGAAAGAAGAAAAAGAAAGTCAAATTAGTGATGTTCAAGATGATTTTATAATTAAGAAAAATTTAGCAAAAAAAAAATTTAAAAATAAAATTAGAGAAATACAAGAAAATAGTATTAGTGAAAGAAATAATCTATTAGAAAGAGATATATTTAATGAAATGAAAGAAAAATTTACAAAATTATTAAATAAACCAATAGTTAATTTTGAATTTCCCAATGATAAACAAAAGAATAATAACATCAATAATAAAATTTTATCAATAAAAGCAAATTAGAAACAATATTTTTTTTATATAAATAGATAATTATATTATAATAAATAATTAATTTAATTATATAATATACAGTTTTAAAAATTTATAAATAACAAAAATTTAAAAAAAAATTATTTTTAAATTCATATTAATTAGTTTAAATAAAAATATTTAATATCCATTATAATTATTCTCTATAACAATAGTTTTATAATCAACATAACCATAATCTAAATCAACATCTCCATTAATCCCATCAATTTTTCCAGTACAAGAATATTGCCAAATTCCATAATATCCATCATAACTAGGTTTATCATTAGTAGTATAATGAGCAACCCAAATAGGATATTTTTCCTTTATTTCATCATTAAAATAATTTTTTAAAAAAAAAGCACTACAGTAAATCCCACATAAGTATTTATTTTCTGTTAAAATACTACAAAATTTTTCAGCAATTTGAGAAACAATTTCTTTTCCTTTATCAAATATTTTTTTTTCTTCAATATCATAATAAATTGGATATTCAAATTTTTTATTTTTAATCACTTCCAAACAAATTTTTGATTCTAATTCTGCTTCTTCTACACTTGTTGCATATGAATACCAATATAATCCTATTGGTTTATTTATTTTTTTTAATTCTGAATAATATTCTTCAAAATTTTTGTCTTTTTGTGTAATTAATCTCCCATATCCTGCTCTAATTATTACAAAGTCTACATTTTTATCTACTTTTGACCAATCTATTTTTCCATTATGTATTGATACATCTATTCCATTTAAAACTCTTTTATTCATTTAAATTTGAAATAGTTTAATTTAGTTAATGATTAATATTTTTAAAATAATTTAATTATTATTATTAAATTTACAAAAAAATAATATAAAATTGAATTTATTTAAAAAAGATCAATTTCTTCTTTTAAAAGAATTATATACAAAAATAAAAATTATTTTTTAGTATTTTTATTAATTCTATCAATTAATAAAACAGAATATTTTTCAAGTAATTTTTCCATAGTAGGATCCTTACTTTGATTACCTAATTTAATTCTAACTTTATCTAATAAACTTTCTAATCCTTTTTCTAATTCTTCTAATTCATATTGATCATCAAAATTTTCAATATCTACTTTTTTAACACTATCAATTAATTTATCTTTAATACTTATATTATGATTAAAACTAAAACTTGCGGCTTTTTCTAATCTTTTAACTCTATCTATTTTTCTTTTTGGAATTAAACTAAAATTATTTTTAGTAACTTGAATTAAATTTTTAAATTTTTTTGATTGTGATACACAATTTATATCAAAGTTACTTTGAGTTATCATTATGTTTCTTACAAATGATTGACTTACTTTACTTTGAGAATTTTCTATTATTTTTTCATTAAATTTTTTTTTTGATGATATTGATTCTGTAGATTCTATATTTTCTTTTATATCTTCATTTTCATTTATTTCTGTGTTTATATTTAAATTGGTGAATTTTTCACTTTGATTGTTTAATATTATTTCTCTTTCTTCTTTTCTTTCATTTTTTTCTTGTTTTATTTTATTATTTTCATTATTATTTATATTATTTATTTTTTTATCTTCATTTATATTATTATTATTATTAATATTATTATAATTATTATTATTTTCTCCATTTTCAAATAAATTAATATCATTTATATTTATTACTTCTTTTGATGAATTTGAATTTTTTTTATCAATTATTTTATCAACTTCATTTAATTTTTCATTCATTCCTTCAATTGCTTTTTGCATTTCTAAAAATTCTTTTTTTGATTGAGTTAAATCTTGAATTGAAGGTGCAGAATCAACATCTTGATTGTTATTTAATTCTCTTTCTGTTTTAGATATAGGAATATTATTTTTATTTTCATTTTCTTTTTTTTCTCTATCTGTATTTAATTTATTTTTAAAATTTTTTTTATCATAAGTATCAGCCAAACTTTTCCTATTAATTGACTTATTTAAATTCTTATCATTAATAAATTCTTTTAATCCTTTTTCAAATATTTTACTTCTATTAAATAAAGCAGCTTTATTATTAACATTATCTTTATTATTATCATTATTTTCATTTTCTTCCTCATCATTATTTTCATTTTTTTCTTCTTCTTTTAATTCAATTGGTTTAACATCATTTTCTTTTTTAACATTTTCATTTTGTATCATTTTAGTATCTTTAACATAAGAATCTAATTTATGTAAATCTTCAATAGTCATTTCTTCACTATTTCTACATTTTTCAATAAAATTTCTTATATTTTCATTATTACTTAAATTATTTTCACTTTCCATAAACAATTGAAGTAATTTTAACTTTTTATTAATTTTATTTCTTTCTTCAGTAGAAATAATCAAATTATTATCCTTAACAAGATTACTAACATAATCTTGATTTAATTTATAAAAATAAATATAACCTTCAACACTTGTAGCAATTAAATAATTATCATTCATAATAAAAAATAAAGAAGAAATTGATTCAGCAGTTTGAATTTTAGTTAATAATTTCCCATTATGTAAAGCTCTAATTCTAATAATTTTATCATTATTTGAAGTTGCAAACATACATCCTTTTGAATCACATGCAACTCTAAAATTATCTAATAATTTTTCTCCTTTATTAACTTGGAAATCTCTATGAATTATACATGAACTTGTTTTCCATATTGTAATTCTTCCATTATGTCCTGATATTATTTTATTTATTGATGGGCAATATGTTAAACAATAAGTTTTTAAATTTTTATCATTTATTTTTTGAATAGTTTTAAGAGAGTTATTTTCTATTGAAAAAAATGTTATTGTTGAATTTAATTCTCCTGTTACTAATTTAACTTTATTATTTTTATCTGTACAAAAAATTACACTTATAATTGAAGAACTTAATTTTTCACTTATGCAATCATCATAAAAATCAAATTTTGAATCTAAACCTCTTGTTATATCTAATACACCAATAAAACAATCTGCTCCTCCGATTGCAAGATAACTTTTATTTTTTTCTTTATCATTAATCATATCAATTGAATTTATTTCTCCATTATTAAAAGGGAAATCTTGAATTAATTGAAAATTTAGTAATGAATATATATATACATTACCTAAATTATCACCAATTGAAACGTAATTTTTATCAGGGGAAAATTTAACACTTGTTAAATTTGAAGGATTTTCATCAATATTATTATTATTAGTATTATCAAATTCTCCTTCATCACTTCCTAAAATTTGATTTTTTGATATTTTAAATCTATCAAAATTTTTCCCTATATAAAATATTTGTCTTATATATTTTGAATAAGCAATTCTTTTTGGTTCTTCTAAATTATCATTTTTAATAAAATCACTTAATTTCAAATTCCAATAAATTCCAGTACAATCATCTCCAACTGTAATTAATTTTAAAACATTTTTTTTAAAATCAATATCATAATCCATACAAGTAATACTACCCGAATGGAAAATATTATATCTAAAAACTAAACATTTTTTATTTGAATCAATATTCCAAATAAAAAGAGTTTTATCAGAATAAACAGTAATAAATTTCTTATGATATTCATTATAACTAACAGAAATAATATCAGCATATTTAGAATCAGGTGAAGATTGTAATTCTTTTGTATTAGTACTAAATTCAACATTTGCTTTTCCTAAAGGACAAATTCTATTTAAAGTTGTATAATGTTTTAATGTTTCCCCATGAAAAATTCTAATTATATTATCACCACATCCACATCCAATATAATTTGTATCATAAATACATAAAGATAAACCTTTTGAACTTTTTAAATTAACCCATCTATTTAAAATATATGAATTTGGTTTTAATTCAACTAAATAACAATCATATGTTAAAAAAAAAATTTTTTTTTCATTTTTAATTGGAAAAATTACAGTTGATACAAAAATACTTTCATTTAATTTTGATAAATCTACCATATGTCTTTCAGTACCATTTTTTCCTTTTAAAGGTTCTTCTAATAATTTTTCATAATTATATATTTTTATAAATTTATTTCCACAAAGAACCATAAATTCATCACAAGCATCACAACTTAAAATTGGTCTATTATATTTAGTTGAATAAATAATTTCTTTTTTACTTATATCATAAATATTTATTATTTTATCTTGTCTATCTCCAATTGATAATATAAAATTATCATTTTTAAAAAATAATATTTTTTCTATTCCATATTTATGATATTTATAAGAATGAAAAAAAACATGATTTTCTTCTTTTTTTTCATTATTATATTTTATTTCATAAATTGAAATTTCTCCATTTTTACAATTGCCTTCTCCAGTTGCAATAAATTTTCCATTTTTACTAAATTGAACACAGGATAAAATTTTATTATTTGGATTTTTTAAAAAAGAAACTTGTTCATCTGTTTTTATATCATAGAATATTATATATGGACCAGTAATCCATGCCATTAATCCATTTAAATTATTTTGAGATATTGAAAAATTGTTTTTTACCCCTAAACCAAATATTCTATTTAAGGAATATAATTCATTTTTTGCATATGAATCATGTGATTTTTCTTGGTTTAATGATGACATTTTTTATATATTTAAAATGGTTCATTTTTAATTTAAATATAATTATTTTTTTATTTTATTTTAGTTTTAATATTTATTATTTAGTAAAATATTTTTTATTTATTTTTGTTTATTTATTTATTTTTTTTCTTAATACTAATTTAAATTATATTATAAAAATTTATAAAAAACAAATAAACTTTTTTTTCTTTCAAAATTATAATTTCATATTTTTTGTATAATAAAAATACCTTTCCTATATGTATATTAAATAAAATTATTTTATATAATCAAATTAATTTGTTTTCCTTAAAATATATTTCAAAATATTAATCAGGATATTTAAAATAAATATAAATTTATCAATTTTTATCCAACAAATAAGAAATTAATTTTTACAATTTTTTTTTTAATTGTTTAAATTCTTTTAAATTTAATTTACCATCACCATTTATATCTAATTTATTAACAAAATCTAAAAAAATATCATGTCCATCAAAATTATAAAAATCCTCATTTCCATTATAATTATTATGATTACAAAAAAAATTTTTAATATCATCTTTAGAAACTTTTCCTTTTTTTTCTTTATCAATTAATTTAAAAATAAGAGTTAAATTTTTATCATTTAACAAATCTTTAATATTCATAGTTGATTTAATAAAATCATCATAATTAATATTCCCATCATAACTTTTAATATTATTAATAATTAAATTAGAATCATTTTCAGCTTCATTATCATTCATATTTTTTTTTAAAGCAAATAATAAATCATCCTTAGTAATTTTCCCATCAGCATCCTTATCTAAAATTAAAAAACATTTTCTTAAAGAATCCAAATCTTCAATTTTAATAAAATTATGAATAATAAAACTCATTAACCAATTTTTAATTTGATTTTTATTTTGATAATTTTTTGCATTTTTAATAGCATTTTTAAAAGCATTTGAAGTATAAATTTTCTCATTAAAATCATTATATTTTTTAATCCAAATATCTTCTAATAAAACTTTAGTATTAGGTCTATTAAAAGGATTTAATTCTAATAATTTTTTTAAAAAATTAATACCATCAATTGAAATTTCATTCCAAATTTCTCCTTCAAAATTAATTTTTCTACTATTAAAATTATTAATTTCTTGTTTAATTTCATATGAATTTTTCCCTTTAAAAGGATAATCACCACTTAATAAAAAATACATAATAACTCCACAAGACCAAATATCAGTTTTTTCACTTAAATCATCTTCAGGTGGAATTACACATAAATTTGATACTCTTTTATATCCATATGATATAATATTATTTTTAATTTTCGAATTATTATTATTTTTTTCTATTAAATTAAATGCTCCAAAATCAATTATTTTTACCCAAAGAGAATTTTTATTTGTTTTATTTTGTACTACTATATGTTCGGGGGATAAATTACATAATATTATTTTATTTAGGTGACAATAATTTAATGCTGTTATTATTTGATGGATTATTTGACGAGTTTTATTTTCGTTTAATTTACCCATTTTTGTTATATATTCAAATAAATTTCCATCGGGACAGTATTCATAAATTAAATATACTTTGTTTGAAAAATAATATACTTCGTATAATTTTATTATTTGAGGATGGGATAATGTTTTTAATATGTTTATTTGATTTTTTATATCAGTTTTTGTTATATTTGAACTGTTTTCTTCATAAATTTTCATTATTCTTATTTCGGAACTTTTGATGTGTTTTACTTTGTAAACTGTACTGTGTTTACTATGTTTGATAAATTCAATTATTGAATAAAATAAAAGTGGGTCATCATTTTCTTGAGGAATTAAAATATCTTTTTTTATATTATTTAATTTATCAATTTCATAATTATTTCTC
>Ga0256407_10006579_pt1 | contig 17863 bp, 9 predicted proteins | sample RumenRJG_04DNA_FD_193489 | JGI IMG/M metagenome (GOLD analysis project Ga0256407, IMG submission 193489) | Bovine rumen microbial communities from Lethbridge, Alberta, Canada - RJG_04 | ecosystem: Host-associated > Mammals > Digestive system > Stomach > Rumen | place: Canada: Alberta | collected...
TCCTCTGTGGTATAGGAACGGTAGGCGCGAAGCTCATTGAGCAGATACGTTCTCAGCAGCAGACGCTGATGAAGGAATCACGCTTGAAGCTCAACGTAGTAGGTATTGCATCTTCAAGAAATGCCATATTCGACCGCGATGGAATCGACCTCGACAACTACATGGAACAACTCAAGGCTTCTGAGCCTTCAAACAGCAAGAAGCTCCTTGAGAACATCATAGGCATGAACATATTCAATGCCGTGTTCGTTGATTGTACCGCTTCAAGCGAGGTGGCAGGTTTGTACCAGTCTTTGCTCGAGAAGAACGTGAGCGTGGTAGCAGCCAACAAGGTAGCGGCATCAGGCAACTATGACGACTACATCAAGTTGAAGCGCACAGCCTTGTCTCGTGGTGTGAAATATCGCTTTGAGACTAACGTAGGTGCAGGTCTTCCAATCATCGGAACTATCAACGATTTGAAGAACTCAGGCGACAAAATACTTAAGATTGAGGCAGTTCTGTCAGGTACGCTCAACTATATCTTTAACGCTCTTTCTGCTGATGTGCCATTCTCTAAGACTGTAAAGCAGGCTAAAGAACTCGGTTATGCAGAGCCAGATCCACGTATTGATTTGAGTGGTAAGGATGTTATCCGCAAGCTCGTAATCCTCACACGTGAGGCTGGCTATAAGATTGAGCAGGAAGATGTGGAGAAGAACCTTTTCGTGCCTGACGAGTACTTCAACGGTTCAGTAGAAGACTTCTGGACAAAGCTCCCTGCACTCGATGCTGAGTTTGAGGCAAAGCGTAAGGAACTTGAGGCAGAGGGTTGCCGCTGGAGATTCGTTGCCCGCATGGAGGCTCTTGAGGACGGTAAGGTGAAGGCAAGCGTTGGACTCAACAAGATTCCTTCAAACCACTCATTCTACGAGCTTGAGGGCAGTAACAACATCGTTACACTCACAACGGCACGCTACAAGGAATATCCTATGCTCATTCAGGGCTATGGTGCAGGTGCAAGCGTAACGGCAGCCGGTGTATTCGCTAACATTATGTCAATCGCAAACATTTAAAGGAGTCACAACAATGAAGCACATAATCATTTTGGGCGATGGAATGGCAGATAAGGCCATTGAGAAACTCGGCGGAAAGACTCCGTTGCAGTTCGCCAAGACTCCATATATGGACATGCTGGCAAAGATGGGACGTACAGGTCGCCTCATCACCGTACCAGAAGGCTACAACCCAGGTTCGGAGGTTGCCAACACCGCAATTCTCGGCTATGATCTCGACAAGGTTTATGAAGGTCGTGGTCCTCTTGAGGCCGCTTCCATCGGCTATGAGATGAAGCCTCTCGACCTCGCTCTTCGCTGCAACATAATCTGTGTTCGCGAGGATGGCACTATCAAAACCCACAACGGCGGTAATCTCTCAACCGAGGATGCAGGTCCGTTGATTAACCTTCTAAACGAGAAACTCGGCTCTGACCGCGTGAAATGGGTGAAAGGCATACAGTATCGTCATCTGCTCATAATTGACGGTGGCTCAAAGCATATTGTCTGCGCCCCACCACACGATCATCCTAATGAGGCTTGGCGTCCGCTCCTTGTAAAGCCAGAAGCAGGCTGGGAGAACAAGCGTGAGGAAGATCGCATGACGGCTCAGGAAACAGCAGACTTGCTCAACGACCTTATCATCAAGTCACAGGACATTCTGCTCAATGCCCCTCTCAACATCAAGCGCAAGGCTGAGGGTAAGGATCTTGCCAATATTATCTGGCCTTGGAGCGGCGGTTATCGTCCTGCCATGCAGACTCTCAGCGAGATATACCCATCGGTGAAATCGGGCGCTGTGGTATCTGCCGTTGACCTTATCCGTGGCATCGGACACTATGCAGGTCTCGATATCATCGAAGTGGAAGGCGCAACAGGTCTCTGGGACACCAACTACGAGGGCAAGACAAAGGCTGCACTCGACGAACTGAAGAAGAAGGACTTTGTTTTCCTCCATGTGGAGGCAAGTGACGAGGCTGGACACGATGGTGAGGTGGATTTGAAGGTAAAGACCATAGAGAACCTTGATTCACGTATGATAGGTCCTATCTATGAAGAGGTCAAGACATGGGACGAGCCTGTGTGCATCGCTATCCTACCCGACCATTTCACCCCTGTGGAGCTTCGCGTACATGTTGGCGAGCCAGTACCGTTCATCATCTACTATCCAGGCATAGAGCCTGACGATACACAGGTTTATGATGAGGTTTCCTGTGTGACAGGTAGCTATGGCATCCTGAAGCTTCAGGAGTTCATGCAGACAATAATGAAATACTAAACAAGATGAAATATTACAGTACAAATAAGAAAGCCCCAATAGCAACGCTCGAAAAGGCTGTTGTAAAGGGTTTGGCAGAGGATCGTGGCCTCTACATGCCAGAGAACATCAAAGCGCTCCCAAAGGAGTTCTTTGACAACATCGACAAGATGTCATTTCAGGAGATTGCATACACCGTTGCTGATGCATTCTTCGGTGAGGATGTTGACGCAGAGTCATTGAAACAGATTGTCTATGACACATTGCAGTTCGATTGTCCTATCGTACCTGTTACCGAGAACATCTACACCCTCGAACTCTTCCATGGTCCTACACTCGCATTCAAGGATGTAGGCGCACGCTTCATGGCGCGTCTGCTCCAGTATTTCCTCAAGAAGGGCGGTGAATACGTAAGTTCTGCCTCTGCTTCAGCAAAGGCTGGTGTGAACGTACTCGTAGCAACCTCAGGCGACACAGGTAGTGCCGTAGCCAACGGATTCCTCGGTGTTGACGGCATCCATGTATATGTTCTTTATCCAAAGGGGAAGGTAAGTCCTATTCAGGAATGTCAGTTCACCACCCTCGGCAAGAACATAACAGCCGTTGAGGTTGACGGTGTATTCGACGATTGTCAGGCTCTCGTAAAGTCTGCTTTCATGGACGCAGAACTTAACGCCCACATGAAGCTTACATCAGCCAACTCAATCAATGTGGCTCGTTTCCTTCCACAGGCATTCTACTATTTCAATGCATACGCTCGCCTCAAGGCTCTCGGCAAGGCTGATCAGATGGTGGTATGCGTGCCTTCTGGTAACTTCGGTAACATCTGTGCTGCCCTCTTCGGACACAGGATGGGACTCCCAGTAAAGCGTTTCATAGCAGCCAACAATGCCAACGATATTTTCTTCAAGTATCTCCAGACAGGCAAGTACGAACCAAAGGCTTCACTCGCAACTCTGGCTAATGCTATGGACGTGGGCGATCCTTCAAACTTCGCTCGCATCTATGACCTTTATGAAGGCAAGCACGAGACTATCACAAGCCTCATCAGCGGTGCTACATACAAGGACGAGCAGATTGCAGCCACAATGAAGCAATGCTTTAATGATACAGGCTATATTCTTGACCCTCATGGAGCTTGCGGATATCAGGCTCTCAAGGAACAGCTTCAAGATGGTGAGGTTGGCGTATTCTGCGAGACTGCTCACCCTGCCAAGTTCAAGGAGAAGGTTGACGCTATTCTCGGAAGCGACATCGAGATACCTGCCCGCCTTCAGGAATTTATGAAGGGCACTAAGCAGAGCGTCAGCATGACAAAGGATTTCGAGTCATTCAAGGCATTCTTGATGAACAAATAACTTTTGTTCACAAAAAAGTTAAGAACTAAAAGTGAAGAGTGAAGAATTTGAGTTTGTATTAATCCCCCAACTGCGATTATTATGTAACTTAAATTCTTCACTTTTCACTCTTCACTATTCACTCCCTAAACAAATACTATGTATCCCTTAACAGTCTATAAGGCCAGTGCCGGCAGCGGTAAGACATTCACACTTGCCGTAGAATTTATAAAACTGCTCATTCTCAATCCTCGTAAATACGAGAATATACTTGCCGTGACCTTCACCAACAAGGCTACGGAAGAGATGAAGCATCGTATAGTAAGCCAGCTATACGGACTTTCGCATGGTCTTAAAAGCAGCGATTCATATCTGAAGAAGATAACAACGGAACTCGATGTTTCCGAGGATTTCGTGCGCAAGAATGCAGACATAGCGCTCCATAACCTCCTGCACAACTATAACCAGTTCCGTGTCCAGACCATCGATGCCTTCTTCCAGAGCATACTCCGCAATATGGTGAAGGAACTCGGTCTTGGTAATAACCTCCGCATATCGCTCAACGATAGTCAGGTTATTTCCGAGGCTGTTGACTCCATCATGGAGACTCTCGACAAGGACAAGGCACTTATGTCATGGATCATCGAGTATGTAAACGAGCGCATGGACGACCAGAAGTCATGGGATATTACAGGCGAGGTGAAGTCATTCGGAATGAATCTCAGCAAGGAGTTCTTCAAGAGCAATGAGCACCTTCTAAAGTCCATCGCGAATGACAAGGACTTCTTCTCGCGCTATAAAAAGGCGATGACAGCCATAATTAAGGGGGCAGAGGCGCATTTCAAGGAGTGTGGTGAGTATTTCCTCACGATGCTATCAAACGCCGGCTACAGCGTCACAGATCTCGCCTTTGGCAAAACTGGCGTTGCGGGCTATTTCCTCAAGCTCAAGGATGGTGATTTCGTCAAGGACAATATCGTCGGTGCACGTGTTTTGGCTGCAATGAACGATCCTATGAAATGGGGCACGAAGAAGAACGCAAGCGAAATAGCACCTTTGGCAGAAAGTCAGTTAATCCCCTACCTCATCGGAATTGAGAAGGAACGTCAGGCTGAAGTTCCGAAGGTACGCTCTGCCATCATCACCTTGAAGAACATCAATAAGATGCGCCTATTGTTCAGCATCCGCGAGGAAATGGATAGGCTGAACAAAGAAAATGCACGTTTCATGCTCTCCAATACCCAGATGGTGCTCAGTCAAATGATACAGGAGGACACCAACATCGCTCCATTCATATACGAAAAGATCGGGGCATACCTCCAGCATATCATGATTGACGAGTTCCAGGACACGAGTACCGTTCAATGGAACAACTTCAAGGTATTGCTTGAAAACTGCATGGCAGGAAACGAAGAATCATCCCAGAATGAGGGCGCGATAAACAACCTTATCGTGGGTGATGTAAAGCAGAGCATATACCGTTTCCGCTCTGGAGACTGGCGATTGCTGAACGGTATTGAGCATGAATTCGGAGATGGAATGATAAAGATTCAGCCACTTGCAACGAACTGGCGTTCAGAGCGTAATATTATTTCGTTCAACAATCACTTCTTTAAGCAGGTATGCAATATAGAGGCGGATAATATTATGCCACAGGATGCAATGGCGCAGCAGGAATTCATTGAAGCCAACAATCTCTCTGCCGAAGCTGCTCAGCAGATGAACACCTACGCAGAGGCTTTACGACATGCATACGATGATGTGGCACAAGACATCCCTACATTCAAGCCCAATCGTGGTCTTGTGCGTGTAGAAATGCTCCCAGAAGAACGTGCAGCTTTCGTTGAGGCGGCAAAGATACGCACACTCGACTACATCCAAAGCCTTATAACGCAGGGAGTCAAGCCAAGCGAGATTGCGATACTCGTCCGTTTCAACCATGAGGCATCGGATATTGCCCAGTATTTTGCAGAAAACGCACCAGAACTGAGCATCGTCTCTGAACAGGCATTCACACTTGAGGCTTCACCATTGGTTACAATGATTATATCAATGCTGCGCCTTCTTCGCAATGCCAACGATAAACAGGCGGAGATAACCATTGTGAAGCTCTACATTGCCTATATCTTAGGCGAAAGCCTTACAGACGGTAGCATACTAACATCTGCCAACGCATTCCAGACCTACCTGCCAAAGGAAATTTCAAGCGAGGAGGCAATGGAACAGATGCGCTCAATGTCACTCTACGAACTTTCCGAGTACATCTACCGTATGCTAAGTCTATCAAAACTTGAAGGTCAGGCTCCATACGCTACGGCTTTCTTCGATGGTCTGAAGAAATACATGGAGGACAATATTGCCACAATCGAGGAATTCCTTGACTATTGGGATGGTGAACTCCATAGCAAGGCAATATCCATAGGAAGTGGCGATAGCATCCGCGTCATCACCATACACAAGAGTAAGGGACTTGAGTTCAGGCATCTTGTAATGCCCTTCTGTAACTGGAATATGGCATCCCGACATACAGAAACACTTTGGTGCACTATCAATGAACAGCCGTTCTCAGAACTGCCTTTCATCCCTGTTGACTACACAAGCCGTACAAGTCTCCAGAACTCAATATACGAGCCTTACGGCATAGAGGAATGGATGCAGAGCATCGTTGACAACCTCAACCTACTCTATGTGGCATTCACACGTGCTGGACGCTCTCTCTTCGTCATTGCAAGCCAGTATGCGAAGGACGACAATCGTTCATCCGCTATTATAAGTGCATTACGCAGAATTGCCGATTCCAACGAACTTGAAGGTTGCTCTTTCGAGGACAACTCATCCGAGGAAGACCAAGAAGACACTCCCCCATCCATCTTCACCTTCGGAGAGCATTATTTCGAGGATAAGGAGGAAAAGAGCAAGGAATCCGACAATGTATTCGAGCGTACTCCAACAGCTATCCCTGTAAGCGTTGAGAGCTATGACTCTGAGAATATATCATTCCGTCAGAGTAACAAGAGCCGTGAGTTTGCTGCCGATACTCTCAACGATGAAGATAGCAAGCGATACACCACAATGGGTTCTATCATGCACATGCTCTTCTCTCGTATTCATACCACATCAGACATCGACAAGGAGTTGCGACAGTTCGAGTTTGATGGTGTGATATACGACGATACAATAACCGCAGAAGAGCTTCGCAAAGAGTTAAAGCAGAAGTTCAGTAACGCAATGGTATCTTCTTGGTTTTCCGACAAATGGACAGTATTCAATGAGTGCAACATCATGCAGCTCAAGAATGGAAGGATTGTGGAAGACCGTCCTGACCGCGTGATAACCGATGGCAACGAGACTATCGTCATCGACTATAAATTCGGCAACAAGAATGCCGCCTACGCAAAGCAGGTACAACGCTATATGAACCTCATGCAGCAAATGGGCTACCCTAACGTAAAAGGCTACCTCTGGTACGTCAATCTCGATGAAATAGAGAGTGTAAAGTAGAAAGTGTAAAGAGTAATGTAGATAGTAATATGAAGTCATTTCTGAACATAGTAGCACAAGATATACTCGCTAAGTACGGCACTAACCTATCCGAGATCGTTGTCGTATTCCCAAACAAGCGAGCATCCCTTTTCCTCAACGAGGAATTAATCAAGCTATCCGACGGCAAACCCGTATGGAGTCCTAAGTATATGACCATCAGTGAGCTCTTCCGTTCACAGAGCCAGCTCGTTGTTGCAGATCAGATCAAACTCGTATGCGAACTTTACAAGCATTACGCAGAAAAGACCGGAACCACCGAGACTCTCGATGATTTCTACGGTTGGGGCGAACTAATGCTATCTGACTTCGATGATCTCGATAAGAACATGGGCGATGCAGAGCATATCTTCGAGAACACCGATGAGATACACTCGTATGATAGTGCCGACTATCTTTCTGAAGATCAGAAAGAAGCCCTAAAGCGTTTCTTCGCCAATTTCAACGATGAAACCTCGAAAATCAAGCAGAACTTTGCCCAGTTATGGAACAATCTCGGTAACATCTACACCTCATTCCGAGACAGTCTTCGTGCCCAGGGCATAGCCTACGAGGGTATGCTATACCGCGATGTAGCCGAGGAATTAAAGACTGCAACCGCCCAACACCTAACACCTACCGCCCATTACCTATTCGTTGGTTTCAACCTTATCCAACCTGTAGAACAAGAGCTTATGGCATATCTGAAGCGTGAAGGTAAGGCTGCATTCTACTGGGATTACGACAACTACTATATGAAAGACGGCAATGAGGCTGGTCGCTATATCAAGTCCTATCTCTCTGCCTTCCCTAATGAGATAACGCTTCCAGAGGCTTTCAATAACTTCACGAACAAGCCAAGCATCACCTACATCTCTGCTTCCACGGAAGATATTCAGGCACGATATGTAAGTCAATGGCTAACGGAAGAACGCATAAATGCAGGTAAGCGCACGGCAATCGTACTTTGCGACGAGAAACTGCTCCCTACCGTACTCCATGCCCTTCCTGATAGTGTCAAGGACATAAACATTACATCGGGCTATCCACTTCAGCAGACTCTCATAGCAACGCTCGTAAAGCAGATTTTCACCCTAAAGCAGCGTGGCTCTTCACGCATCAAGGGTGCTTTGCGCCTGCATCAGGTAAATACAATCCTGCATCATCCGTATATGAAATACATTTCGGATAATGCAGAAAGACTAACTATCGAACTGAACGACGAGAAAAAGAAGGTGTTCTACCCTACTATCGAGGAACTGTCACTTGACGAGCACCTTGCGAACATCTTTACTCCTATAAGCTACCATGACGAAACAGCCACACCACTTGAGGCACAACGTCTGCGTTGTCTCGACATCATAACGTGCATATCAAAGGCAATACATCGCATAGCAACCAACTGCGCCGAGCCTGATCCTCTGATGCAGGAATCGCTATATCGTATGTACCAGATAATGAACCGTATAAGCACACTTATCGAGGCAAACGAGCTTATTGTAAGCGATTCATCCCTGCAAAGCATCCTCAACCAGATAATACGCTCCACATCCGTACCATTCCACGGTGAGCCTATCATCGGTATTCAGGTCATGGGCGTACTCGAAACCCGAAACCTCGACTTCGACCACATGCTCATACTCTCTGCAAACGAGGGCAATATCCCGAAGAGCGTGAACGACTCTTCATTCATTCCTCATGTAATACGTCGCGCATACGGTCTCACAACTATAGAGAACAAGATTGCTATCTATGCGTATTACTTCCACCGCATGATGCAGAGGGCTACCGATGTCTCCATCACCTACAACAACTCCACAAACGACACCAAGACAAACGAGATGTCGCGCTTCATGATGCAGCTCATCGCCGAATCTGACCTCAAGATAAACATTGCCGAGATTACATCATCCCTGCTTGTTGGCAAAACGGAGCGATGCGATGTGCAGAAAAACAAAGAAGTCATCGAGAAGATGGAAGCGGAAAACGCCATTTCACCGACAGCCATCAACGCCTACCTACGTTGTCAGTTGCAGTATTTCTACAGATTCGTATGCGGCATCAACGACAATACTGAAAGCGATGAAGAGGAAATGGACAACCGCACATTCGGTCTCGTCTTCCATAAGGCAGCCGAACTCATATATCGACCTTACCGTGGTAAAAGCGTAACCGAATCCATGATAGATGGTATGCTCAAGGATCCATCGGTAATAGAGCGTGCAATAGATGAAGGATTTAAGGAAGAACTATTCTCCCTAAAGGATGAAGAGGCAAAGAAACGCCCGATGCCGACACTCGACGGCACCCAGCTCATTCATCGTGAGATAATAAGGAAAATGCTGCGACAGCTTCTTGAATACGACAAGAAGAACTGTCCGATAACGATTGTTGATGTGGAGAAGAATATCTATGACACAATCACCTTCGATACAGACCGTGGCCCTCGCACCCTGAAAATCAAGGGAATCATCGACCGTCTCGACATCGTGAAAAACGAGGACGGACATCTTGAGATGCGTGTCGTTGACTATAAGACAGGTTCTCGTATGCCTGGCAACGTAAAGGCGGTTAGCGACATTTTCACTTCCGAAGCCGCTAATTCAAATGCGCACACCGACTATTATCTCCAGACTCTTCTCTACTCACGCATCCTTGCCTTTCCAATGCAAGGCGAGCCACAGAACGGCACATATCCTGTCGTTCCTGCCCTTCTCTACCCTCACCGTTCCAATGCAGACGGCTACGACCCTGTACTGAAGATTGACAAGGAGAAAATCACGGATATCAAGGATCTTGCCAATGAATACAACGATGGTTTCATCCGCGTACTGAAGGAGATTTACGACTACTCCCGTCCGTTCGCTGCTACACAGAACGCAGATCAATGCGGAAGGTGCGCATATGCGGCGATATGCGGAAGACGGAAGTAAATGAAAAATGAAAAATGAAAAATGAAAAATGAAAAGTTAAAAATGAAAAATACAGGTTTGTATTTCTGTGGGTAATTATTACCAGGAAAAAGTAACTTGTATTTTTAATTTTTCACTTTTCATTTTTAATTTATCTAAACACAAGCATCCTCCACTCCCCATTCTCTCTCTTCTCTTCGAGTTTCAGACCGAGGTTCTCCGCTTCCTCCACGAGCAATGGGACATCATCCTCATAGAATCCGCTGAGGATGAGCGTACCTCCATGCGCCATAACCTCCTTGAAGGCAGGCATATCGGCAATAAGGATGTTACGGTTTATATTGGCAAGAACAACATCGAACACACCGCTTATATGCGACAACACATTGGCATTTCCCTCAAACACCTCAATCTTATCCGCAACACCGTTGATTTCGGCATTATGGCGCGTATTATCCGCACTCCATTCGTCAATGTCATAAGCTACGGCATCCACAGCACCGCATTTCAAGGCTGTAATGGCAAGAATACCAGTACCGCAACCGCAATCCAGTACCCTCTTATCCTTTAGATCCATGTCGAGCAACGTACCCACAATCATCTGGGTAGTCTCGTGCGTGCCTGTTCCGAAAGCATTACGCGCGTGGATACCGATGGTTATGGGTGATGGGTGTTGGGTGTTTGGTGTTGGTGTGTTGGAATCTGTCAAACCGCTATCACCCAACACCAAACACCCATCACCCAATTCCGGATGCAACACATCATATATCACGAGCCTGTTATCTATATTAATAGGTGCAAAGCCCTCTTCCTGTTCCCAAGTCTCATTCCAGTCCTGATCCTCCACCTCATCCGTGGTGAAGGTCACGCTCACGCCCTCCATAGGGAAGTCGGCAAGTGAATCCTCAACCATTGCCTTGTCGTAGAAATCCACCTGAACATAGCCGTCAACACCATTGTCAGTGTCGAGGAAAGTCTCATAGCCACATTCGCCGGCAATGGCAGCGGTTATCTCTCGTGCAGGCTGCATAAATTCACCATCAGCACATTGAATTGTGAAATGTGATACTAAATATTTCATAATAAAGTTAATTTTGACTGCAAAATTAATAAAATTAGGGAAAAACTCCTCATTTGATAGGGATTTTCCGTAATTTTGTAGCGAAACTTCGTGTAAATTTGCACCATAAACCAAAAGAATATCAATATTCACCCTTAAATATAAGGAGGATACGAAAATGAAAAGAATTTTAACTTTTCTCGCAATAGCAACATTTGCATCCTGCTCTATCTTTGCACAGGACGATATGTATTTCACCCCGAAGTCAAAGGCAGAAAAGGAGAAGGAAAAAGCTGCGGCAAGGGCTGAAGAGGAGAAGAAGCTGGCAGAACAGAGAGCTGCCGAAGCCAAGAGAGTGGCGAAGCTTGACTCCATTTCCTTAGAAGCAAAGAAGGAATGGTTCCGCAAGAACAGGCACCGCATCTCACAGACAGAGGACGGCAAGCTCGTATATCACCGTGGCCGTGACTGTAGCGATGATGAATACAACCACCGTGGCAAGTTTGCTTCAACCTATACCGTCGTATCCGACTCTACCGCAAGCGACATCATAGAGTTCACTCCTGGCGATGGACAATACCCAGACAGCCTCATAGCAAGCATCGACACAACAGGCGTTACCATCAAGAAGAAGTCAACCGACAGATACGATGATGAGGACGATTACTACTACTCTCGTTGCATGAATCGCTTTGATGGTTTCTACGGATCAAGCCGCTATTGGTTGCTATACAACAATCCTTGGTACTCACACTGGGCATACGATCCTTTCTTCTGGAATGATCCTTGGTACTGGAACAGCTCATGGGTTTACTCTCCATGGTACTGGAACGACCCTTGGTTCTGGAATGATCCTTGGTACTATGGCAACTACGGAGCTTATTTCGGAGGATATTATGCCGGCTACAGAACTACATACTACGTACCTGTACATCGCCACCATCACCACACACCTGTGGCTATAGGATCAGGAGTAGGCACACATCACCCTCACAATGGTGGAGGTCGCATCTATAGGAATAACGGTAGTGGCTATCGTGGTTTCACTTCTGACATAAGAACCAGTGCTCGCCAGCAAGACTATGGCTTCTCCAATCATTCAGGTTCATCAAGTGACAGACGTGGCAGGTTCGGAGGCTCACGCAGCAGCCAAACCTATATCAATGACGGTTCAAGAGGTTCTTCACGCTCTTACTCAGACTCAGGCTCATCATCAAGCAGCAACCGTGGCAGGTTCGGAGGTTCACGCAGCAACTCAAGCTATTCCAACAGTGGCAGTTCAAGCAGTTCTTCACGCTCCTACTCTACCCCAAGTTCAAGCTCATCATCAAGCAGTAGCCGTGGCAGTTTCGGTGGTTCACGCAGCAACTCAAACTATTCCAATAGCAGCAGTTCAAGCAGTTCTTCACGTTCGTACTCTAGCCCAAGCTCATCAAGCAGTTCCTCACGCTCGTACTCTAGCCCAAGCTCAAGCTCATCATCAAGTGGCAGCCGTGGCAGTTTCGGTGGCTCACGTGGCGGCAGTGGTGGTGGCGGCAGCTTCGGAGGCTCTCGCAGCGGAAGCAGATAAGGACATGTACAATTTACCATGTACAATGTACAATTTAGCAAGAACAATTTACCATGTACAATGTACAATTTGATGATTTAGATAGCATATTATAATTAACCCATAAACAATCCCGCTATAACCTCACTCCCCTCCCCCTATGGGAGGGACTGAGGTCGGGTCTCTTCTTCACTATTATGAAACACTATATTCTATATACAGTAGCTCTTACCTCACTTGCAATGCCGGCAATGGCACAAGAGACTTACGAGAGCGCAAACATCGCAACAGAAGACCTCAATGGTACAGCTCGCTACGTAGGTATGGGTGGCGCAATGGAAGCACTCGGTGCCGACATCTCAACCATCGGTTCCAACCCTGCAAGCATAGGCCTGTTCCGCAAGAGTGGTGTCAATATCACAGCCGGAGCTACATCAGTAAGTGGAAGCAATGCCAAGGTTGCCAGCCAACTCAACATAACCAACAAGAAAACTCCAATGAGTTTCGACCAGATAGGCTTCGTATATACCAACGAGAGTTCAAAGGGCAACTTCCTCAATTTCGCATTCAACTACCACAAGTCTCGCAACTTCAACCAGATCCTCTCACACCAAGCCGCCCTCGACAAAGCCTCACAAAACAAGGTAGCTTATCAGAAAGGCGCATTGGGCAATTCCTGGTCAGGTGGATATTATATTCTCGACTATCCAAACATCAAGGAACGTAAGGGATTTGAAAGCGAGAACTGCGCATACGAGTCAAACTGCTTCTCGCAGATGGACTATATGATGTGGAATGCCTTCATCGTAGATAGCCATCCTGATGATGGTGGTTTCTATTGCTACGATGGTTCTGACTATCTCTTCGCACGCAACCAGAAAGGATATATCAGCAACTTCGACATCAATATCAGCGGCAATTACAACGACCGCATCTACTGGGGCGTGACAATAGGCTTCAAAGATGTCAACTACTCTCACGAACAGGTTTATCGCGAGAACATACTTGACGCAAAAGGCAACGATGCTGGTTATATCAATACATACGATTACAGGAAAATAACCGGACAGGGATACTATGTAAGCGGTGGTATCATCTTCCGCCCTATCGACGCAAGTCCGTTGCGAATAGGTCTGAGCATCTCCACCCCTACATTCTATGAATTGAAGTCATCAAACCACACAGAGCTTACCAATAATGGATATGACGAGAATCTCGGACTCGTTATCGGAACAAGCGACAATAGCTGGAGTGATTTTGAGCACAAATACAAGGTATTCACCCCTTGGAAGTTCGGTGCAAGCGTCGGCTACACTATAGGCAAGCAGATTGCACTCGGTGCATCCTACGACTATAGCGACTACTCTGCAATTGACAACCGTATCATTACAGGCTACAACTACGATTATTACTCTGGTACAAGTGAGGCAGAATCTAAGTCTGACGACATCATGAACCGTCACACCGAAAACACACTTCTGGGTGTATCTACCTTCAAAGTCGGTGCAGAGTTCAGACCAATGCCAGAACTCGCCATCCGTGCAGGCTACAACTACGTATCACCTATGTACGAAACAAATGGTAAGCGTACCACGTGCCTCAATACCGTAGGCAGCTACTTCAGTTCAACTACCGATTACGTAAACTGGAAGGCTACCAACCGCTTCACCTTCGGTGTAGGTTTCAATATAGACGACTTCAACATCGACGTTGCTTACCAACGCTCAATGCAGAATGGTGACTTCCACCCATTCGAGTCATTCGATGAAAAGACAAAGATGGTAAATGTCCATAACGTCTATAACCTGGCTCCAGCAACAGAAGTAAAGAACAACCGCGACCAGTTCCTCATCACATTAGGATATAAGTTCTAAATTTTCACAGGGTGTGTATGTTTTTAGTTAAATTTTAACTTTAACATAATATTCAAACGTAGAGACGCGAAGACACAGAGTTTTTCATAAGAGGACTTTGGTCTTCGCGTCTTAGTTTTTTAACTTTACCTTCACAGGTAAAAACTGTCTGGAAGACAGTACTATGAGGACTCCGCGTAGCGCCTGACCATAGGGAAGAACCCCGTACATACGAGTGGAACGAGGATGTGCGGGGAGATAAGCCCATAATCATTATACTGCCTGGAGGGCAGTACATCGCGAAAGTTCGTACATGAAAGCCTATCATGTACAGCCTTCCAGGCTGATAATGAGACTGACTGTTTTATATCCGAGGGCATCCTCTCCTTCGTCGAGTATGCACCTCGGTTACTAATAGTATTGCCTTCCAGGCAATTCTATACTTCCGCAAGTTTAATCATTTCTTAATCTCCATAATAGGGGGTGTATGTTTTAGGTTAAATTTTAACTTTACCCCTACACCATAACCTTGCGATACACTCCCCTACCCAATCGCTTTAGCCTTCCCATCTTAATATAGTATGTAATAAGCGGGCGGACATTGGAGTAAAGCCCGTACCTTCTCCTCATATCCTTGAACTGCTCCAGCGTAAAGGTGTCATTCAGAAGATCCAGAATCGGCTGACTCGTCTTCCTCCTATCCTGACAACCATAGAGCAACTGCTTGGCATTGTCTATATTCATCTGCGTGCTCTTTCCGAAGAGGCGACACATGGTATAGTGCGCATACCTGCCTACCCACACGCAGAAATCCACGATCTCCTTCGTTTCCCTACCCTCAAGAGCAACAAGCGGAATAGCAGCCCTCATCATGAACTCACCACATCTATGCGACAGATCTGCTCCCGCATCACTCATCTCACCATCATGATAGCGAGCTTCAAGTTCATCATACCAATGTTCAATGGCCTTCTTCATCTTCGGAAGTCTAAGCACCTCAACCTCATCGCCAAGCGCTACATCCTTCTGGTAAAGCCTCATCAGCATCGCGTCACGCTCTGCCACCTCCTCCGCATTAAGGTAGTTCTGCTTTGGCGGACGGAATGTGCGCTTCTCCGTAGGCACAAGCACAGGGATGCACCTTTGCATCAAACCGCCCTCTCGGTTGTTTTCCGTAAACAATCGTTCAAGCATAGCCCTCACCGTACCAGCCATCAGCAACGATATTGACATCTGCACCTGAGTGTTGCAGGTTGATTCGCTCATGTAGTACTGCCTGTGCATATCCATGTCCCAACCTTTGCGCAACAGCACCGAAATATCGCTATACGACGTGCGTGTGGCACTACTCAGACCATCCACCTCCGAAAACTGCCCAAGCAGCATCCCGTTCCTTCCGAGGTTAGTCTGCAACTCAAGTATTGACGACTTGGAGGTAGTCTCGAAAAGCCTCAGCTTAGGGTGATACTTCTGCGGACGCTCCTTTGCATTGGCTTTCTGGTCGCGCTCCTCCTGATTCCTGCGCACCTTCTCCCACTCCTCTGCATCGTGAGCTGCAAGCGTGTTCTCTATCATATCCTTATACAACGCCGTGCAATTGCCTTTTCCCGAACCCGACCCGCCAATCACGCAAACGTATGTCTGTGGTCCGATGATACGGTTATCCAGATACACCGCACGGAAATGACTTGCATGAGCCGAAAGCACAGGCAACGCGGAGAGGAGCAGCATATCACGGAAACGCTCGTCGTAGTTGCTTACGAGCAATTCCATAAGTCTCGGAATCTTCTCAGGCAATACAGGCGCATCCCATTCGTCCATAAGTAGCGCCATGTCATCATCATCGTCACTCTTTCCATTGCGTGCAAGCAACTGCGCCTTGGCGTTGATTTCACGCATGGCAGGTGACAGGAACTTCGTAGAGTTGTAGTTGTCATAGAAGTAATTGACAAGTGCCTTGCAGTCGTCATACTGCGCATAGTTTGGCAATTTCTCTTCTACGACGGCAAACGCCTGTTCCCTCGACATGATCTTCAGCAAGCCGATGGAGAGCACCGCCATAAGGTTGTTATGCCAGTTGTTCTCGCCCCATACATCCATCTTCTTAGGGTCAAGACCTGCCTCCTTTGCGCATAGGTCAAAGGCAATCAGATTCTCTTTCTGTGCTATTTCTGAGACTGGAACGTTGAGGTTTCTTTCTTCCTCTTGCTTGCAATCAGGATTGCTATTTGTATTTTCTTTCATAAATTTTATTTTTTTTTTGAACGCAGAGGCGCTAAGTCGCTAAGTTTATATTTCTCTGTGTCTTCGCGTCTTTGCGTTTGGTTTATTATTAAATATTATTCAGCGCTCTCGCATGGGCCCAAATACGAAAAGCACCCAGAAAACCAACTTTTGGTTTCTGAGTGCGAAATTATACAAAAAAATCCACTTACTAAAGCTTTTGGTAAAAAAGGTAAGTCGAGGTAAAACTTTGGTAAGAATTGGTAAACGAGAGGTAAGTCTCAGGTAACGACACCCATCATTCCATAGCTTTTCTCAGTTCCTCAAACTCTTCACCGATGTCGATTAACAACAGGCGCGAGGCATTGGTTGCCGGAAGTTCCCAATAATGATATTTTCCACCTTCTATAGGATTATTCTTCACACTCTGCCTTACCGTCTCACCATCAATATCAGGAAAAATGCCATTAATCAATCGTCCAAACTCTTTCTGACCAAGTTTCTCGATATACTTGTCATCCTCAAGCACCTTCTTCACATGGCTCCATTTCCACTTCTTTCTTGCTCCAGTCTTCTCCGCAACCATTCCGAGAGCATCTCTGAACAATCTGTTCAGCACGGCATTATTACGGATTCTATTAACCACTCCAGAAGGCAGAGGCTCAACAGCATCTTCTTTCACCAGTCGTCTGATAATCTTTATGTCACTCCTTACCTTCGACTGGATTATTGCAATCATAAGGAATTTATGAAAGAACACCGTTAACTCAACTTCATTATCAAATTTCGTGAGCAAATAATGGATAATATTATCATCTGATATATCCAGAGCATGAGTGTAACTGAAACTCTCTCTTATTATTTTCATATTCGAATCATTGTCTTTCTCTGCAAGATAATCCTTCAGCATCGCCGCCCAATGGCGCGGTTCCAACGGTTCATCAAGACGGTCAACATATTTCTCGTAAAGATGTGCAACAAGACATTCCTCTAACCTAAATAATTCATAGAGGCACAAAAAAAAGAAGCGTTTTTCTTTGTCATGTCGACAAAAATTAGTACCTTTAAGTGCTTAAAATACAAGGTAATAAAAACGCTTCTTATGTGCAAAGGTACTT
>Ga0256407_10006582_pt1 | contig 17860 bp, 18 predicted proteins | sample RumenRJG_04DNA_FD_193489 | JGI IMG/M metagenome (GOLD analysis project Ga0256407, IMG submission 193489) | Bovine rumen microbial communities from Lethbridge, Alberta, Canada - RJG_04 | ecosystem: Host-associated > Mammals > Digestive system > Stomach > Rumen | place: Canada: Alberta...
GATCAGCTGAACTATATAACCAACGTAGAGGCCGGCCATGGACTGATGAAGATAGGCTCAAATCTGGTTCCATTCGAGAATGACTTTCCTAAGAACACTGAACTGTACAAACTCATGACGACAAAAATCGATGAGAGTGCAGCGTTCCGTAAGCAGGAGCAGACATCCGGAAAGAGGAGTGTGACTCCGGAAGAGGAAGCAGAGTTCAAACGGAGGATCATGGAAGTGGCCAGGAACAACGAGGGTTTCAGTGATCTCGTAGACAGATATCTCCGAAAGGAGGATTGATCCAATGAAGCGGCAGCTGCCGCTTCGGTACATCGGACGCACCTGAAAGGGTGCTTTTATAATGTCCGGATTCTGAGGAGAGGAGGGAACTAAGTGAAGGTAAATATAAAAGAGAATTCTGCAGATATAGTCAGGACTGTCGACCGTGCGGGACTCATGGCAGACAGATTCAAGGATATCTCGATGAGGACCAGAGACGACCTTGTGGAGATATTCAGTCAGGATGACGGTCAATATGAGTATGCACCTGATGTGATGGAGACGGCAATGACTGATTCCGGCAGTTATGCCATGAGGACAGGCGTTGAAATGATTCAACATGTCAGGGGAGCGTATCAGCCGGGACAGGCTTCAAGCGATGAATATTTTCATCAAAATGCGACTGAATTAGGCAATTTGGCTACCGGAGGCACCGAAAGTGATGATTATTTTCAACACAGGGCAAAAGAATACGTCAGGAACAGAGCAGAGAAATCGATCAATGATCGTAGGCTGGCAGATCGTGAAGTGATGCGTGATGCCGAAGGGCAGCGGAATATCGTGCTTGCAGATAATAATATGCTGATAAGACGCAGGCAAAAGAATACTGCCAGGAATACAGATTTGCCTGATGGCGTTAGCAGCAAGGAGCGGCTTATACAGCAGCGGCAGAAAGAGTATGCAATAAACAAGCTGAAAAAACAGAGCAATAGTACTCGCATAAGTGTATTCAGCAGGGGAGAAAGCAGGGCTGGCAACCGTGCGACCGACGGAACAAAGCACGTACTTAGGAGAATCGCAGAAGATGCAAAGGCAATGCTCACGACGTACTCTGCAGTAGGAGCAATCCTGCTGATGGTTGTGGTGATAACGATTCTGTTCAGTGCAACCTTTATGACAGTGGGAGATGAAGAGGGCAACAACTTTGCATATGACTTCTATGAGATCGGTCCTGGAGATACGGCAATAGTAAAGGTGGCACAGGCACAGCTTGGAAATGTTGGAGGTAATAAATTCTGGAAGTGGTACGGTTTCAGCAGTCATGTACACTGGTGCGCATGCTTCGTCAGCTGGTGCGGAGACCAGTGCGGATATATAAAGGCAGGAATCATTCCGAAATATGCTGTGTGTGGTACCGGTGCAAACTGGTTCAAAGAAAGACACCGATGGGCTAATAGAGGGTATGCGCCGAAACCTGGGGATATAATCTTTTTTGACTTTGACCATGACGGAGTGATGGATCACACCGGAATTGTGGAGTCCTGCGATGGAAAGACAGTTACGACAATCGAAGGCAACAGCGGAAATGCATGCAGACGGCAGTCGTATGTCAGAGGTTCATCGCAGATTGCCGGCTATGGTGTCCCTGCCTTTAATACTGCACCTGGAACTAAGAAAGAGGATAAGAAGAAGGAGACGGAATAAAGTAGTTCCAACAGGCAGGCAACATGCAGAGCTGCAGAGTGGCTGCAGAGTGCAGGTTGCGTACAAAGGCGTTGCGTACAAAAATATTGAGGTTAGTAAACTAGTAAATGACCCGATAATTGGCCGTTGAATGTTAATATTTCATTTAATTCTTTATGTTGAATAATGGCTCTAGTATAATAATTATGTATAAATATACCCTGAAAAGAGAATAATTTATTTGAAGGAGATTTCTCATGGCAGAAAAAACCAATGCAAATATAGGATTTGAGAAGCAACTGTGGGATGCGGCATGTGTTTTATGGGGGCATATACCTGCTGCAGAGTATAGGAAAGTTATTATAGGACTGATCTTTCTTAGATATATTTCAGCAGCCTTCGATAAACGTTACCAAGAACTAGTAGAAGAAGGCGATGGCTTTGAAGATGATCGTGATGCATACACGATGGAGAACGTGTTCTTCGTACCAGAAGAAGCCAGGTGGAGCACAATTGCTTCAGCAGCGCATACACCTGAGATCGGAACAGTGTTGGATAATGCGATGAGAGCCATCGAGTCCGAGAACAAGACTCTCAAAAATGTACTGCCTAAGAACTATGCAAGCCCGGATCTCGACAAGAGGGTACTTGGTGACGTAGTTGATATCTTCACTAACAACATAGATATGAGCAGTACTGAGGAAAGTGAAGATCTTCTTGGCAGAACCTATGAATACTGTATAGCTCAGTTTGCAGAAAAAGAAGGTGTAGGTGGAGGAGAATTCTACACACCTTCGAGTGTAGTTAAAACTCTAGTATCAATTCTTAGGCCTTTCGATAACTGCCGTGTTTACGATTGCTGCTGTGGATCTGGCGGTATGTTTGTGCAGAGTGCAAAGTTTATTCAGGCTCACTCTGGCAAGCGCGGTACGATTTCTGTATATGGTCAGGAGGCAAATGCAGATACCTGGAAGATGGCCAAAATGAATATGGCTATACGTGGAATTGACGCTGACTTTGGCCCGTATCAGGCAGATACATTCACAAATGATCTCCATCCGACGCTTAAAGCTGACTTCATTCTGGCACAAATCCTCCGTTTAATTATCATCCATGGAATCAGGATAAACTTCTTGATGATGTTAGATGGAAATATGGTATACCTCCGGCAGGAAATGCCAACTATGCATGGATCCAGCATATGATTCATCATCTTGCACCAAATGGCAAAATTGGTCTTGTATTGGCTAATGGTGCTCTTTCAACACAGTCTAGTGGTGAGGGTGAAATTCGAAAAAGAATAATTGAGGATGATCTTGTAGAGGGCATTATCGCAATGCCGACACAGCTCTTCTATAGCGTTACCATACCTGTAACATTGTGGTTCATTACCAAAGGGAAGAAACAAAAAGGGAAGACTCTGTTCATAGATGCAAGAAAAATGGGTCATATGGTTGACCGTAAGCACAGAGACTTTGATGATGCTGATATTCAAAAACTCGCGGATACCTTCGAGGATTTCCAGGACGGAACACTTGAGGATGTGAAGGGCTTTTGCGCTGTTGCATCGCTTGCAGACATAGCCAAGCAGGACTATATCCTTACTCCAGGTCGCTATGTAGGAATTGAAGAACAGGAAGATGATGGCGAGCCATTTGAAGAGAAAATGGCAAGACTGACATCGGAACTCTCGGATATGTTTTCCAAGTCACATGAACTGGAGGACGAAATCAGGAGAAAACTGGGGGCAATAGGGTATGAACTTTGAAACAGTAAAAATAGCTGATTTGATTTCTGAAATTGCAATGGGACCATTCGGCTCAAATATTAAAGTTGAGTGTTTTGTTGATGAAGGCATTCCTGTGTTGAATGGTAGTAACTTGAATGGTTATGCACTAAATGAGGACTCTTTTAGATATGTGACAGAAGAAAAAGCCGATTCGCTCGGCAGGGCGAACGCTCATAGAGGAGATGTTGTAATAACACATCGAGGGACATTAGGCCAGATTGTTTTTATACCGAAAAACTCCCTTCATGAAAGATATGTCATTTCACAAAGCCAGTTTCGCGTAAAGTGCAATGAAAGAATCCTGCCAGAATATCTTGTTTACTATTTTCACACTAGGATTGGGCAACATAAATTGCTTTCAAATGCATCGCAAGTTGGTGTTCCGGCCTTAGCTCGGGCATCTACTACTTTTCAGACAATAGAGATTGATATTCCAGATATGGAAAGCCAGAAAAAAATCGTTGATTTGCTTGAAACAATCAGGTCGAAAGTTGAGGTAAATAGTGAAATAAACGAGAATTTAGAGCAGCAAGCTGCTACTTATTTCTATCATCAATTTATAGCTAATGCGGATCCTTCTTGGAAGGAAGGCACTATATTGTCAAAGAATAGGTGGGAGGCAGTTATGCCAGCAATAGAAATAAAGAAAAGTGACTGGAAACTGTTCCGTGAGCGGCTTCCGGGATGGCAGGAAAAGTATATGGAACGGCTGGTAAAAGAGTACTCTGAATATCTTCAGAGTGATGCACCGGCATCTACGAAATTCTGGGAGATGGAGAAGAGACTCAAGGAAGACAAGCGGCGGCCGGGCGTGCTGCTTTCGCTCGAAAAGAAAAACGTAGATTTTGACTTGATGAGCCTGATGAAGGACGGTGCCATAGAGGCGAAAGATCTTGAAGGTTTCAGTCAGGAACTGATTGACCGTGTCATCGAGCTGTATGGAGTGGACTGGTAATAGGGATACAATTATAACAAAGATCTGTTTGAGCATTAGGGGAGACTCATACCATGAATGAAGATAGTATCAAAACAACTAAAAAAGATCATGTCGAGCCTAATACCATGAAGCGCCGTATGGTTCTCCTATGGAAGCTTTTGTATGACCAGACTGATGAGAATCATCCAGTTTCTACATATGATATCGTCGACTACATGGCGGAGCACGGGATCAAGGTCAGCCGGAAGACTATAAAGCCTGACATCGACCTTATGTGTGAGTGCGGCTTCGATATCGTCAAGGTCTCGAGCAAGCCTAATAAGTACTTCTGGGGTAGCCGGGAATTTCAGGTGCCTGAGCTTAAGCTGCTTCTGGATGCAGTATCATCATCAAGATTCATTACTAGAAAGAAAAGCGCTGATCTCAAGCGCAAGATCACTGGTCTTGCCAGTGTCCATCAGAGAAAGCAACTCAGCAGGCATATATACACTACAAGTGTGATCAAGCCGCGGAATGAGAACATCTATTACATTGTCGATGCAATAAATGATGCAATTGAGACAAAGCAGAAGATCAGCTTCAACATAATAGAGTTTGACGGTAATAAGAATAAGATTATGCGGCATAACGGAGAGCTTTACTTCATGAGTCCGTATGCTCTCTACTGGAATGACGACTTCTACTATGCTATCGGTTGGAGTGATAAACACGAGGATATCGTGGCTCTCAGGGTAGACCGAATGGAGAATCTGCAAGTCCTTGATGAGAAGGCTGTAAAGAGACCTAAAGACTTCAAAGTATCAGACTATTCTCACAAGGTCTTCGAGATGTTCAATGGTGAAGAGACCAGAGTCAAGCTCCAGTGCAAGAATGAACTGATGAAGTATGTCATTGACAGGTTCGGAGACAAGGTAGAGACAGAGCCGACTCATGAGGATAAATTCATCTGCTATGTCAATGTCAGGCTCAGCCCTACATTTTATGGCTGGGTATTTGGATTCGGCGGGGATATACGCATTCTGGCGCCATCTGAGGCTGTAGAAGAGATAATCGACATGTCACGGAAGATGATAACAGCAGAATCAATGTGATCAAGTTGGAACATAATGGATAGGATAGTTGATACATCAAGTATAAAAGAAGCTGAGAACTGCAGGTCGTTCGTTGTCTTCGATACTGAGACTACTGGTCTGTATCCTTGGCGTGACAAGATAATAGAGATAGGCGCTGTTAGATTCCGTGATGGAGAGCCGGTCGAGACTTTTCATTCGATGATTGATCCGGAGATACATATACCGGAGATGGTAACGCAGATCAATCACATCACTGACGATATGGTTGCCGGAGCTCCGACCGCAGGCGAGGTCATGGCAGCATTTGACGAATTCGCCGGAACTGATGACATTGTCGGCCACAATATCGACTTTGACCTCAGATTCATAAAGAGTGCCGGCAGCGCTTTGCCGGATAATAGCCGCAAGTATTTCGACACCGCGGAGCTGGCACGCCAGATAGTCAAGGGCCCGGACAAGGTCTATGACAAGGAGACCGGCAAGTGGAAGAACGATTACAACTCGCAATATGAAGTGAAGGGGCATAACCTCGGACTCATGTGCGAGTTTTACGGAATAGAGCATGGCGAGCTGCACAGAGCAGACGTAGATGCTCTTGCAACCGGCAAGCTTCTGGTTGCGATGATGAATGACACTGAGCGGGTAAGAAAGGCTAAGAGGAACTCAAGGATGGCTAAAGATTTCGAATTCGATATAGTAGAGCATATCGGTGTACTGGCAGAGAAGACCAAGGGATGGAAGAGAGAGGTCAATCTCATCTCCTGGGGAGGAGCAGAGCCTAAGATAGATATCAGGGACTGGTCACCTGACCATAGTAAGATGGGTAAAGGCATCAGCCTGACGGCGGATGAAATAGAGAAGCTGAAAGAATTGCTTTAAATGAGAAACTTATATGGATCAGGAAAGGTTTAGCCAAGAGCTGATTGACAGGGTCATCGAACTGTCAAGGGCATTCATGTAAAAGAGACGTCAAGGAGGACTTATGCAAGATATTATAAAAGATCCTTTTGAAGAATACATAAGACAATCAGACCCTGATAAAAGAGCACTTGGGTATGCGTGGTATACAGCTATTGGCCTGCAGGATGTTGATGGGCTCAAAACATCTGACTACCTGAGGAAAACGGCCGAGGACAATATCAATGGGCATATCACTTTGGCTGATGCAAGCAGACTGATTGAGAGCTATTATGAAGAAACTTCCAATGATGAGCCTGATGACAATAAGGAAGCAGATATAGTATCTACGCGGATAGCAAGAATGCTTGCGGAAGATGCATTCACTTTTTCAGTTCCTCAATATATAAGCATTCACAAAAGATTATTTGAGGGCATTTACTCACACGCTGGTAAAATACGTGACTACAACATTTCCAAAAAAGAATGGGTACTAGATGGAGATACTGTGCGTTACGGAAACTATTCTGAATTAGAGCAGTTGCTTGAATACGATATCCGGACAGAAAAGGAATATACGTACAAGTATGATAATATTTCGAACCTGATCAAACATCTTGCAAGATTCATTTCAAGATTATGGCAAATACATGCATTCGGAGAAGGAAATACCAGAACTACAGCTGTTTTCTTCATCAAGTATCTGAGATCTGTTGGCTTCGATGTAACTAATGACATATTTGCGAGACATTCATGGTATTTCAGGAATGCTCTTGTGAGAGCAAATTATAACAATTATCCTGCAGGTGTAAGTGAGACTACTGAATATCTGGAATTATTCCTGAGAAATCTACTTCTTAATGAGGATAACGAACTTAAGAACAGATATCTCCATATTAGATGGAACGATGTAAAACAGGACATTGAGGAGACAAAACAGGACATTGAACCGCAAAAACAGGACATTGAGCCATTGAAACAGGACATCTTTATTCCGGATGAAATAGGAAATAAGACAAAACAGCATATTTTGACTATTTTCTATGAATATGGGTATGAGAAGTTCTTTGGACGTTCCGAAGTAATGCATCTATTAGGCATCACAGCATCGCCGGCATCAGCCCTGATCAAAAAGATGGTAAATGCAGGAATTATTTATCCAATCAAAGGTAAAGGGAAAGGCAAGTATTTGTTCAGATAACCTTAGTTTTCTGAAGGACTGGAAGGGTACGAGGTATAAGCCATATGAAAACAGCGATAGTATATTACTCTCAGCATCACGGCAATACTAAGAAGCTGCTGGATGCTATAGCAGAAAAGCACGATGTAACACTTATTGATGTAGTCAGAGACAAGGATGTTGATATATCTGAATATGACAGGATCGGACTTGCATCCGGTATATATTTCAGCGCATTCGCAAAGCAGATCATTGCTTTTGCCGAAGAGAAGCTGCCGGAAAACAAGGAAGTGTTCTTCATCGCTACATGCGGCGCCGCGCCGACAGACTCGTTCTTCAATGGTATCCGCAAGATCACGGACAGCAAACACTGCCGTTTTGCCGGACAGTATATTTGCACCGGTTACGACACCTTCGGACCTTTCAAATTGGTGGGAGGCATCAAGAAGGGACACCCGGATGCAGACGAGATCCGCAAGGCAGTAGAGTTCTATGAGGGAATGAAGTGATTATCAGAGCATATAAGGACGATGACCTTCCAGAGACATTGGCAGGAAGTTGCTCTGTAGCTCTCGGATATGCAGACTGTGAACAGCCGGCAGCAAAGCCGCGCAGAGAAGGTTACACAGTAAGAGTTTAATATGAGTCAGTAGCAGGTACTGAAAATATAAGTATTCACGAGCGAATTGTCCCGATAATCGGCAATTCGCTTTTATCTTGTAAAATTATGAACATACGTTCTTGAAATTGACATAGCCATCTCCTATAATAAAGATGCTCGAGCACAAGAATAAAACATGTCTGTGATTGATCGATGTGCACTGGAGGAACCATGAAATGGAAAACTTGATAGAAAAAGCTGAGAATGCAGATAAATATGAATTGATGTCAGATGGAATTGTCGCAGAGATCGAAGATAAACTTTTTATGATTTTCACATATGGACCGGAACCAAGGTACTACCTTGCAGATATACATGCCGGGAAGATAGTTGCAGCGATCAGCATGTTTGAGGGCTGCAGATGTGTGCTTGCAAATTATGAGCAAGAGGGCTGGAGAATAGATGCCATAGATGAGAATGGAAGCGTTGACGGAAGTATAAAACTCTGCAGAACAGGTATCGATCTTAAGACAATGAGTAAGACGAGCCGTAAAAGAGCTTCTATGAAAGGGGATGTACCAAGAGTTATTGCAAGCGACTTCAAGGAGGCTGGTGATCATGGTACAGTCCATAGATGTCATCGTGATCTTCGACAAAATGATGAAAGAGCCTAAGCCCGTAAGGTTCAAGATCTATGACAGCGGGCGATGGAAATCCGTTAACGTGGATAGGATATACAATACCGAATGGATGCGGCTTGATGGCAAAGTGCAGATCGTATACAGCTGTGCTTCCAGAAGCTGCAATGGGCAGATGATCAACTATAAGCTCAGGTACATACAGCAGGAGATTCGATGGGAGATGGAAATGGATGGTCCTGTCAGGAAGTCCGGACGGAAAATATCCTGAAAGAATTAATAAAACACACTATTTGATAAAGAAGAATTGTCTGCGGCTTTTGCCACAGATCATTGGCTGGGATGATACGGGACCTTTTCCCTTGTTCCATACATCCTGGCTCATGAACATAAGGGAATTGCTGCATACGATCATTCAGAAGGGAGTTCACAGAATGAGAACGGAAGGAAGTTTGGAATCAAGAATCAATAACCTGTGCTCGATTGCGGGATACACGGAAGATGAGATGCAGAAGCTGGGAACAAAGCTACTCAGGATCTTCCGGGATGTATGCAGGAACAATAAGCTCGATGCAGACGATATCATAGAGGATCTTTGCAGTGATTCATTTGAAAGCGATGAATACAAGAGAATGAACGAGTCACTTGTCAGGCTGGAGTTCTTTGCATCAGAGAGCACACGCAGCAGATATGAGAGTGAGATCAACAAGACAATGAAGACAGCCTGGATGCTCAAAGTGATGGAAACACTCAAGATGAACGTTTACAGCTTTGACGGCTAGAGATAACAAAAGAGGCTTATGCAGGATGTTTCAGAGAAAAGACTCTTGCAAGATATTACAGAAATCTTGCTTTTTACTACTCTGAAAAGAAGAGATTCAGAGAAGCAACGGCGTGCATCATGGTATCCGGTCATTACGACAATACCTCTGCCAATATTCAGTCTGAGCTGTATTACATACAGGAAATGAATGGTGGAGAGAGAGTAAATCTCACAGGAGATGACATAGATGAAATACTGGAAGCTGAGGGAATATCACCATTTGCTGACAGAGATGTTCTGGGATTGGCAGGAAGCCTTGCAAATAACTGCGTAGCAAACGAGCAGTGGCAGGCAGCAGAATACTTTCTGGAAATTTTCTATGATCTCACAGATGATGACGAAGCTGAGAAGGAACTTGCAAAGGTAAGACGTAAGATTGCTGGCGAAGAGGAACCACTTTACAGCTAATATCACAAACAGATGAAGACGATACTGATTATTATTGGAATTATTATGGCATTAGGATTCTGTGCATTCCTGCTGCCTGCGATCATAGGTATCGCAGCAGGAATAGCGCTGTTCAAGTCCGGCCATTTCATATGGGCAATAATATGTATAGTTGGTGGCATCGGCATCAATATAGGAATGCTTGCAGGAGAGTTCTCCGGTGGCGGAGGAGGATACCATGATGAAGACTGCCCATACTGCGGCAGCGGAGATACCGATGGTAATCATTGCTATACATGTGATGATGACTTTTGATATCCTAAATGTAGGCTAGGACTTCGCGCTAAGAGAGGTAATAACTATGGATAACCAGTTTGAAAAGCAGAGTGAGCAGAAAGAAGAGTTCCGCAATTCATTTCTTGATGGCAATGAGTTAATTGAAGAGGCGATAGCAAACTTCTATAAAGAAAATAATCAGGAAACCTTTATAAACATACTCGAAACAATACGCCAAAGAATGCATGCGGATGGGCATTTCATATTCCCGGTTTTGACGGATGAAAATGATCCTGAAAGATTTGCTTTCTGCACTATCAAATCCAATGACGGAAAGATGTGGCAAGCGGCATTTACTTCGCAGGAAGAATTTGAAAAGGGAGAAAAGAGTGCAGTAATATCTTATTTTATTGACAGTGCCCTGAAATCCTGCCTTGATACAGAGAATGCAGGAATAGCTATTAATCCATGGGGACAGGCATTTCTGCTGGAAAAGGATATGATAGAAGACATTTTCAGAGCAGATGGAGACACAGAATATTCAGTCTCGGATGATCAGATAACGGCAGAATTACTTGAGGATGGCTCTTTCCTGAAAAAAGCAACAGAGATATGCAACAGGAACTCCACTCAACTTAATATGATCAAGCTGCTTAGGATCCTTCGTGACAGTTATGTGTGGGTCCCTTGTAATGCAATATTATCAAGACTTGGCAGAATCTAAGTGTCAAGCGAAGTAATAATGTATTCGATTGAAGATGTTGTGAGGATTACGAGGTGGAGCAAAAAAGTAGTACAGAATCTCTTTAATGATAGTGTAGCCTCACATCTGCTGGAATCTTATTCCTGTCCATAAGAAAACTCCCTTCGCGATTAACAGTGTTTTGTTTTTCACTGTCTCTCGTAAAGGGAGCATATCAAAGGCGAGGACTTCTCAGCTGTGTAGATTACTACTTATTGGGTTGAACCGCCGTATGCCGAACGGCACGTACGGTGGTGTGAGAGGGGCTACAAGTTAGCCCCTACTCGATTCTATATTCGTATTGAGTTAAGGTATGGTGTCAATAGTGCGTCGACACTGTCCACCAATGAATACTGGCAGTGTGAGAGCAGCCAGTTGTATGTCAGACCGCGGTGCAAAGCGGCAATGTTCCTTGCATAGTCGAGCGGCGAACGGTTATCCCTGATCTGTCCTGCCTGTATCCCTTCTCTGAGAAGCTTGTACATAAACTGGAAATACTCACGGCGCTCATCCATGATGTATCTGTTGCCTTCGGTCATTACCTGGAATCCGTACAGTGCTGGGAGGAAGGACTTATACCTGGAATTCTCAACAGCTTCTGTTGAATACAGGACGTAATCGTGGAGAAGATCGACTCTGTTGCGCGTCATGTCCTGTGTCTCGGTCCAGTCAGTATAGTTCCTGTCAAAGTACCATGCCATCCTGAAGAGCAGGTCCTCCTTGGCACGGAAGTGGTGATAGAAAGCTCCCTTAGAAGTGCCTGCGCGCTCAATGATTTCATTCAGAGTCGTATTATCGTAACCCTTCTCCATGAACAGCTCCCATGCGGCTTCAATTATCTTTTCTTTCGTGCTGATTCTCTTAGTCGCCATCTTGTACAAATCTCCTTGAATAATTGCTACAGGCAATTAGGCTCTAACAAAAAAATAACATTTCTGCACTTTCATTTAAAGAACATTTTTCAAAGCAGGGGCACGTTAACAATATTGGATTCCAAACCATACAATAATTGACAAGTTGGATGCTGAAAGATACAATGATTTTGAAAAACAGACCGCAGTCCGTACAAGAGTATGCGGTGCGGTCTGCAATTACTGAACAGTCTGATCCATGATCAGACATCAAATGAAGGAAGGAGGAATAGTTACGAATAAGCAGCTTAAAGACAAGATAAGACTTGAGCGCGGCATGGACTGGCATGCTAAGGAACTGGCAGTTGAATATGCACGCGCAACAGGCTTCCAGACAGAGGCAGCTGAATTCCCGGTAACTTCTTATACAGAAGGAACTCCGGTACCGGCAGACTTTGCGCACTTCGCAGCTATAGAGCCCAAGACAAGTCAGGTTACAGTACCTGCTGATTACGTAGCATCTTCGGACTCCGCAAAGCCTATCCAGGACTTCGACTGGCGCAGGAAGAGAGGCCTTGAGCGAGTCTTCTCCAAGGGAGCGATTCTTGAAGACAACAACATGGATCAGCTGCCGGATGAGATGAATGTACATTTCGTCATGGCAGAGGATGCAGATGACAGCATTGTCGCTGCAGCATGCAACCTTGCATTCCGCTTTGGCATGGAGACTACCGCATACAGCGGAAGACTTCTCTGCAAGGAAGAGCCTGCAGGCAACTGTATCGTCTTCAGGAACGCAGATATCTGCAGCATGGTCCAGGAGAACAAGGATGGTGGAGTAAGAGTAACAGTCTCAGGCAGTGGTGATGAACTTGTCGGATTTGTCGCTGAAATCTGTGAGACATTCCCGCAGCAGGGATGCTTTGACACATGGACTGACCGTGTAACAGAGATTGCTGACGCATTCCAGATGAGGACTCTCGACGGACAGCTCGCTGCACTCGGCATTCTGGGTGATACTGAGACAACTGCGTATGTTGATCCGGATATCAAGACAAGGAAGGCCATCGCAGAGAAGGCTTTCCCTAAGGCAGAGTTCGTAAGCTACAAGGATGATGAACTCAGATATTCCAAGGAATATGACATTGAATGGGAAGTTGATACCCTTGACAGAATGCTTGCTGAGAAGGTCTATCCGTCAGTTAAAAGTGGAGATGCTGTTGAGGTAAGGATCGCTGTAAGCGAAGACAAGACTGTCAGAGCCGAGATCGCTGATAAGATCACGAAGTCTCTGGAAGCAGCAGGTGCAGCTTCGACTGATGTACGTGTTTTCTGCTCCTACAAGCAGGGCTACTCATGGATCGATGAAGACATCCTGCCAAGACTTGCAGGCAAGAAAGTTGGCAAGTTCGAGATATCCTTCAAGCCTTTCCTGGCACCGGGAGAGACCATCTGGAAGGACGAAGATGGCGCTATTCCTAATTATAACAATGTCGGCGGCAATCCGGACCACTGGTACGACATGCCGATCAGATTCCTGCAGGAGCTGTATCCGGTAGAGGATATTATCGTTGCAACTACAGGCATTGAGGGAGATGACGTAGTATTCAGAGCCTATGAGGGCGATCAGGACATCACATATCTCGTCAGAGTTACTGACACTGATGGCAATGAGATTCTGACAGATACATACAAGGTCGCTTATTCAGAGAGACCTTACATCGACCAGTACAAGGACATGGGCAAAGTTCATCCGATGACTGGATACCTCAGGGTCAGAGTCAACGGCGCTGAGACCTTAGATGAGCGTGTTGAGTCTGATGTAGAGAAGGTCTGGGATATCATCCAGGGCGATGTTCTGACTGAGCTCCGTGCTTATGTGGATGAGCATACAGAGGGCAAAGACCTCATTGCTGCTCAGCCGTTCTTCGGAAGACTTCAGTTTGATCTCGATCTGAGTGAGCCTGACGAGAGACTCGCATCAAGAGAGGATCTGATCTCATCACTTGATGCACTTCATGAAGATATCTACTTCATGATCACTGACTACTTCAAGAACTACGGAAACGAGAAGGGCGGTGTTCTTACAGATGCTCCGGGTCTTGTATATCCTAAGATCCGCAAGCGTACTGGCAAGCCGTACATGAAGGTTTCCGTATTCGGAAGGAAGGCTGATGAGCCTTGCGTCAAATCAGCGGGTCGCCGGATTTGTGCGACACTCGGAAGAGAAGACGTCGATGTATATGTTACAGGTATCTCAAGAGGTGATGCAGGCAACCGCATTCATATTGCCGTAGAGGGAGTTCCCGAGGAATTCATCGGGAGTTATGCAAAGCTCTTTGCAGACGGAGTGCTTGATATCTCAGAGCGCATAGAGCACTTCAGTGAAGTTGTTCTTGAGGCCTGCGGCAAGGAATATGTAATTCCGGTCACAGCACCGGCAGAGATTCCTAAAGACGTAGATATCAGAGATATCGATATTTCTGAGTTCGATCTTATCGGATATGACAGGTGCATGGAGATCATCGACCAGCTCAAGCACGTCAAAGGTCTCAATGTATTCCGCACTACCAAATCCTACACAGGCAGGGAGCACTATGCTATAGAACTCAGACCTGACAGGACCGGATACATATCAAGAACCAAGAGGATCACAGCTCATCAGACAGAACTCATCATCTGCAGACATCATGCTAATGAGGTTTCGAGCACCAACGAGGCATTCATGCTGCTCAGAGAGCTCCTGACCAATGACAAGTATAGTGATCTGACAGAGCAGATGAACCTGACGATCGTCCCTATGGATAATGTCGATGGTGCGGCTCTGCACTATGAACTCCAGCAGGACAACCCGACCTGGAAGCTTCATATCGCAAGATTCAATGCTATCGGCAAGGAGTTCTATCATGATCACTTCAAGATGGATACTATCCATACCGAGGCGCTTGGTCTCAGAAGACTGTTCATGACACTTCTGCCTGATGCACTTATCGACAATCATGGCGTTCCTAGCCATGAATGGGAGCAACAGTTCGCCGGCTATACATCACCTTCATTCAGAGGATTCTGGCTGCCGCGTTCACTCCTGTATGGATATTTCTATCACATCACCGGAGATGAATACGCATACAACATCAAGCTGAATGAACGCATCCAGGATGTTATCGCTGACAACTATCTGGACAACGAGGAAGTAACCCGCGAGAACAAGCTCTGGGCAAGACAGTTCGAGAAATACGCTCACGGCTGGATGCCTAAGATGTTCCCGGCTACTTACTATAAGAACATGATCAACTACTGGATACCTAGCCCGTATAATCCTGAACACAGATATCCTTCGATCAGATTCCCATGGATCCTGAGCCTGGATTATGTTAGTGAGGTTGCAGACGAGACGGCACAGGGTGAGTACCTCAACCGCTGCGCAAGAGCACATCTTGAGCATGACAAAGCCATCATCGGCAGCCTGCGCAATGCTCACAAGGTCTATCGTGAAGAGTGGAACTTCTCAGATTCTGATGTCAGGGCTGAACTGACAAGGAAGAGACCAATCTTTGTGGATTGATCAGAGTTCATATAATCCTATCCGTTATTTCTAAATCAATATCACAACTCTACAAGATTTTATAAGGAGGAACACAATGGCACTAATCAAATTGTTGGGAGTTCTGATCGTAATCGTAGGATTCGCACTGAAGCTGGATTCGATCCTCATCGTAATCTCTGCTGCTATCGTAACAGCACTTGTAGGCGGCCTCGGTGTAACAGGACTTCTTGAGACACTTGGAACAACATTCGTTGCAAACCGCAGCATGGCTATCTTCATTCTGATCATGCTGGTAACCGGAACTCTTGAGAGAAACGGCCTGCGTAATGCAGCTGCTGCACTGATCGGTAAGGTCAAGAACGCAAGCCCTGGCAAGATCATCGGCGCATACGGAATTATGAGAGCTGTATTCGCTGCATTCAACGCAAGCTTCGGTGGTGTAGCCGGATTCGTAAGACCGGTTATCATGCCTATGATGGAAGGTTCCATCGAGTCCCGCGGACTTAAGATTAACGAGGATTACATGGACAACCTCAAAGGTATGGCATCAGGTATGGAGAACATTGCATGGTTCTTCTGCCAGGTACTGTTCGTTGGTGGAGCAGGCGGCCTGCTTGTTCAGTCCACACTCGAGCCACTTGGATATCATGTTGAACTGATCGACCTCGCTAAGGCTGAAATCCCTGTAGCTATCTTCGCTGTTATAGTTGGTATCGTATACTACTACATCAGAGACAAGAAGCTCGCTAAGAAGTACTATGGCGAGGACATCGCTAAGGTTGCAGTTGAAGAAGAGAAATAAGAAAGGAGGCTCGTACAATGTCATTTTTCACTAGTGCTGACGTAACAACTGGTCAGAAATTACTGGAGATCATCTACATCGTAATCGGTCTCATCACATTATATACAGGTATCAAGAACGCAACAGACAAAGAGAATCCTAACAGAGTAGGAACAGCTGTATTCTGGTGCACACTCGGTGTTGTACTTGCTTTCGGACGCTGGATCCCGCCAATGGTAGACGGTGCTCTGATTATCATCATGACAATCCCTGCTATTCTTCACAAGGTTAGCGTTGGTAAGACTGCAAACCCTACAGAAGAGTACTCCAAGAGCGTATTTGACAAGATCGGAATGAAGATCTTCCTGCCGGCTCTGTCAATCGGTATCTGCGCAGTAGGTTTCGCTATTTTCCTGCCACAGCTCGGAGCTATGGTTGGTATCGGCGCCGGAATTATCATCTCCATCATCCTGCTGATCGTATTCAACCCTGACAACAAGCCAGCTGTATTCCTGACAGACTCAGAGAGACTGCTCTCACAGGTAGGACCTCTGTCAATGCTCCCTATGCTGCTTGCTTCCCTCGGTGCTATCTTCACAGCTGCCGGAGTTGGCGATGTAATCGCAGGACTTGTAGGAAAGGTAATCCCACAGGGCAATGTAAATGTCGGAATCATCGTATTCGCTATCGCTATGGCACTGTTCACAGTTATCATGGGTAACGGATTCGCAGCTATCACAGTTATCACAGTAGGTATCGGAGCTCCATTCGTACTCGCATATGGTGCAGATCCTGTTATCATCGGAATGGTAGCACTTACCTGCGGATACTGCGGAACACTGAGCACACCTATGGCTGCTAACTTCAACATCGTACCGGTAGCTATGCTCGAGATGAAGGATAAGTTCGGCGTTATCAAGAACCAGCTCGTTCCAGCTGCACTTCTCCTTGCATTCCAGATCGCATATATGATCATTGCAAAGTAATAAATTCAAGAAGAGTAAGGCCCGCTTATGAGTTATGAGATTCAGGAAATTGTCAAGATGAGTGAGGGTGCAGACATTATCGCCAAGGACTGGCTTCACCTCAAGAGAGGCGAACGCTGCCTGATAGTGACCACGACCACACACATAGAAGAAGCTCACCTCATGAAACAGCGCTTTGAACTGTGTGCCAGAAGCGTTGATCTCATGGTCATGGAAGAGAAAGGCAAGAAAGTCAGCGAATTCTTTGATGAGAAAGAGACAATATTTGATGATTACAACGTGATAGTTGGCGCAGCGGACTATTCAATCGTAACCACTAAGGCGGCAAAGAGAGCAATCGGAAGGGGCAGCAAGTTCCTGTCCCTTCCGCTCTCAACTAACAATGGCAAGTCGATGCTCGGATTTGAATTCATCAAGATGGATACCAAGAAGAGCAAGATGATCGCCAATGTTATCAAGAGATATATCGACAGCGGTCAGGTCGTACACGTAACAACCAAGCTCGGTACAGATCTCCGCTTCTACAAGCGCAACCGCTACGCCGGATTCTTCAACGGCGATGTCAAAGCAGGCAGAGGATTCTCTTCCGCTTCGATCGAGATATATGTCGCAATAGAAGAAACCGAAACAACGGGAACACTGATCCTCGACGGATCGCTGGGGTATATCGGCAAGGTCGAG
>Ga0256407_10006585_pt1 | contig 17858 bp, 19 predicted proteins | sample RumenRJG_04DNA_FD_193489 | JGI IMG/M metagenome (GOLD analysis project Ga0256407, IMG submission 193489) | Bovine rumen microbial communities from Lethbridge, Alberta, Canada - RJG_04 | ecosystem: Host-associated > Mammals > Digestive system > Stomach > Rumen | place: Canada: Alberta...
TAACGTGACCACCACTACCACCACTACCTCCCCCCGCAATCGGCAATATGCTACCTGATATTGGATCTCTTGCATATCTACTCATAGTTATTCTCCTTCGTTTTCAGGAACTACCTCTTCGGATTCTGGTTCAATGGGTCTTACCCAATAGGTAGAAATGATTTCTTCACCTCTTGCGCCGACACCACGAAGCATAATGCCTTGGATTGTTTCAGTCCTCTTTGCTGTGCCGAGCTTTGCATAGTATTCTGCTTTTACATCAGATGCCACATCATAAGAAGTGTTTTCGAGTTTTTCCACGCCATTATCCCATTTAAAAGACAGGAGCTTCGGATTCATATATCCCTCTCCTACAAATTCCTGTGCAATAACAGTTCCTACATCATCGAGGATTAACAGGAAATGAAATATTTCATCAGTTGCTTTAAGTGCGTTGCTTAACTTAGTGTCAAATAATGCTTCCGCATCTCCCTGCACTTCAAAAGGATTATAGGTTTTCTGCTCGGCTGTTTCACCTTTCTTTTTGTAAAATTCATAGAGTTTGAACATTCTTATTTACCTCGCTTTCTTTTTGTTAAGCTGTTCTTTTCCACATATATACTACTAAATATGGAGGCATATTATTATGATTTTGATCTCCTCCTACGCCAGAACTAGTTAAAGTTGATCTTGAATAGTTTCTATCTACGGGATAAAATGTATACTGTGAACTAGCATAACTTCCTGCTGTACCGCCAGATTGAAGTACTGAAACAGTATGTGTATGACTAGGCATCTCATCAACAGTTAATGTATGTTCAGCCTCTCCGCCAGTATCTCCCGCTGTGTATGTGTCACCCGCACCAAGCAAGAACTGATCCTTTAACTGTTCCCAAGTACCGCCAAACAAAGTAGCAGGACTTGTACTATTAACGCTCATGTAAATTGAGCCTACCGGATATACCAAATCGGCAATTACTGCCATCTTTTCAGTAATCTCCCTATTCGTCATAGCATAAGGAACATAGGTGTTGTCAGGGTCAGATGCGAGGCGGAGCATGGGGTAGAATGTCTTGTTTATTTCATTTCCAACTTGTGCACTGCCTATATGAATTTTTGCTGCAATGGCACCATCTTCTGAATAATTAAAATAGTTAGAATCAAACTGAACGCCCGAACCCGTATCATATTTACTCGCTTTGTCACTAGCTGGATCTAGTGCAAGTCCATAAGTGGAATTTGCCCCACCACTAGGACATCCTGTTAATATGAAACCGTCTCCTTGTGCAATCGCATCTCGGACATCTGTATTTAATATAAAATCAGACACTGCCGTAGGCGTGCCACTCACAACAATACTTTCCACATTTCCTTTGCTATCCCTATTTACGGTAAGTGTTACTCCATTTTTTGTCTGAGTACTCGCTGTGATTTCCAGCAGGTTCTTCGTTCCCAACACATTAGTCTGGTCTGTTATTTGATTCTGTAAGGTTTCTATATCTTCTTCATACTCTACGGGGTTTACAGTTTCAATAACAGTAGCATCATTAGTTTCATCATCTGATACTATTGCTCCCTCAAACTGTAATTTACTTCTTTGGGACATTTCTGTGCCAGATTCGTTAAGAATGGTGTGACCGCCAGAGCCACCACCGCCTTCATCACCAAAGAAATCCATTGTGTTGTATTTAGCTTGTTCTTGTGGTGTAAGTGCTTCCCACTGTTGTTTAGTACCTATAAAATTATCGGCGGAGATACCTCCGCCGCTATCAACCCGTGTCATATTTCCTGACACAGGATCTCTTGCATATCTGCCCATAGTTTATTCTCCTTTAGTCAGCGGTTTCGCCTTTCTTTTTGTAAAATTCATAGAGTTTAAACATTTTTGTTTTACCTTGCTTTCTTTATTTTATGCCAAAAACAGCAATTTGATATATTCCTCTTACTGTAAATGTAATTTTGTTATTTGCAATCGGCTTGAATATAATTCCTACTTGACATCCAATTTGAGCTGTACCAGGTGCTCCACTTGGACGCATACTTCCAGAGTCCAACATTCCCGTGGTAACAAGTCCCGTTGCTGAAATAGAATTCCCATAAAAATAAGAAATATCTGATGCGCCCATGTGTGCATGGGTAGCCATTATATATTTATATGTGCTTACATCTGCCGCTGTAATAGTGTATGTTTGTGTTGCAGTATTTCCGGCTGCACCTCCTGTTGTATAGGCATTTGAATACCATAACCTTGTAATACTTGTCGGGTCTGTCTTAAAAGGGGTGACTGAATCTGCACCTGCCTTTATATAACCATAATTGCCGCTTGCATCTATGCCAAACTTAAATGGTATCTCTGTGCTATTATAAGTGGCTTTTAAGTTCATTTTTAATGTTCCGACATCTGCGTCAAGTGTCTGCACATCCTCCGTCAACTCCCTATTAGTCATAGCATAGGGGGCATATATATTATTGGGGTCGGATGCGAGACGGAGCATGGGTTTAAATATGAGGTTGGTGACGGTTTGTTCACTTAAAATATGAATATAAATGTGGGTATAATACACATTACTGTCATTAGGAATTTCAATATTTACCCCACTTCCGTAATCGTTTATTGTTGCATAAATATTATTTATATCATTTTGATATATTCTTGCTCTTATATAGTATGATTGAGCAGAGCCATTATTAGGACATCCAGACAATGTATAAGAACTACCATTCTTTAGCTTCACTAATGAGCTATATGCTTCAGTGTTGGTGAAAATGTAATCCGCTGTTCCTGTGGCTGTGCCATTTGCAGTTATTATTCCATCCGTATCACATGAGAACGTTATTCCATTTTTTGTCTTTGCATCACCATCTTTATATGGATACGGTATTAGGTTCTTCGCCCCCAACACATTAGTCTGGTTTGTTATTTGATTTTGAATGGATTGAGGGTTAGGAGTTTCTATCCCATATATATCTTCTTCGTATCCTACTGTCTCTACTTTGTCATCTAACTGATCTACTATAGTAGAGGAGAGAGTACAGTTAAATGTTATTGGAGTATACGAACCTTCACCTAAAACGGGTATGACTTCTTCTTTTTTACCAATCCATCCTTGTGATGCCTCTAAGTTTAAGGTATCATAAGTTATATCGTTATTTGTAAATGGATAAACATATAACGTTAATGTTCCACTAATGCCTGTAGGAACATCAAAATAACATGCTTCTCCTACTCCTAAATTTCTGTTTCCTATATACGTTGAAGAATCATAAGGATCAAAATACCAACCTCTTGAGCTATCGTGATAAAACACAACATGAGAACCTTCTTTAACGGGCATATCAGAAAAAGTGGTATATTCAACGTCATCTATAACTACCTTTGTAATATCCGTAGGAGTCGTAGCTTGTTCATATAATGTAATAGCACCAACAACTGTTGGCGTACTTTCCTCTGGTACAATATTATCCCCTATTGCTATATTATTTGTTACCTTATAAAGGTTATCATTGTAAATAAACTGTTCACCAACTTCATAAGCATGAGTTGAAGGAGATACTTCGGTTGGTGCTATAATATCGAGATTTACATCATTTTCAATCTCAACTACTGTTGTGCCATTAGTTTCATCATCTGTAACACTTGCACCTATAAACTGAAGATTACCACGCTGAGGAAGAGAGGTTCCTTCTTCATCTATTATGGTATGACCACCAGAAGTTCCACCTCCACCTTCGCCCAAAAGATCCATCGTTTTATATTGAGCTTGCTGTTCAGGAGTAAGGGCATTCCATTGTTCTTGGGTGCCTATAAAGTTGTCAGCAGTGCTAGTATTTGCAAGTTGGTCAGTAATAGTAGGAGAAAGTTGAAGATTAGTTCCAACACTCAGTTCATCACCAATAGCAATATCTTGAGTTGCTGTATATAAAAAGTCCTGATAGATTAACTGGTCATCTTTTGCGTACGCATGAGCAGAAGGTGATTTTTCTATAGGAGCTATAATATTTAAATTTATATTATTATCAATTAAAATATATTTAGTATTTATTTCATCATATCTATAAATACAATTTGTATCAAGAGTGACATAAAATAAACCGTTATGTCCACTTATCTCTGTTGTATAAGTATCTTCTTCATAAAACTTATCATTTGCTTCATTATAATAGCCTTTAACAAAAGTGTTTTTTAATATCCAATTTAGAATGTCGGTATCTCCGGCTTCGTCTCTTCCGTAGACATTTCCACTTATTGTAATTTCATTATTTATGCTATCAAAATTATCTACGGTAAACCCACTATCTGTTCCACTTGTATCACTATATACGGTATCTCCTGTAGCAGGGCTTTCCGCCAATGTATAATAATCAACAGATCCATCAGTCCATTTATAATAAGTTTCAACAATTTCATACATATAAATGTTACCACGAATATAATTATTCGTGGTAACACCTTTATACAAAACTATATCATCTTTTTCTGGACTAGCGGGCATAGTTAAAACTGTTCTCAGTTTTAAATTGACTTTGCTGGCAACTTCTTCAAGACCTTCTAAATTTAAATATTTATCAGTTGCCATTCCGCACCTCCTGAATTAATTAAATAAACAGGTCATCAATTTCAGCATTAGTTATAGGAATCATATCCCCAGCACCGCCGCCAGATTGAAGTGTCCACTCATGAGTAGTAGCATTATAAGTATAAATGCCACCTTTCTTATAAAGAGCAGACTCAGTATAATATACTTTATCAGCATCTACTGTTGTGTCTACAGAAGCAACAAAAACTCCAGTAAAGTAAGTAGTACCATCTTGTACTGTCTGATCAGTTGTGCGCTTATAGGTATCAACTTTTGCATAATATGTCTTGGAAGAATCTATTGTAGTATCTGTAGTAAGTTGATATCCATCAGCACCGTCCTCTTCATAAAGACCTTTCGCCTGAGGATCTGCAACAGGAGTAGTTGCAACATATTTAGCAGCTACATCTGTATCAACTACATAAAGAGGCTCTTGACTAGGATTAACAATAGCAGAAGGATCTGCAACTTCAGTGAAAGTTCCTTCAAAATAACTGTTATCCTTAGGACGTCCTGTAGGATCTGCAACTGCCACATAAACATTCTTATCAGTTCCAAGATACAGGAAAGCTCTGTCATCTACCATACGGGAAGCAGGACCCTGAGGGAATTCTGCACCTAACTCAAGATACTTACCTTCAAGATCGAATACGCCACCAAGAATATCCCATTTCTTTACAGTATCAGCTGTATAATAAGTCTTAGTAAGATCAGCAATTCTATCTTCAGAAAGAACATAATTATCAACAGACACTTGCTCATACCATCCGAGAGCTTTAGGATCATCAGTTACGGCGGGAGCTGCAACTGCAGTATAACCAGTAATAAGCTCTACGCAGGCAACATTCTCACCGTCACCTACAACATGACCAGGTCCTTCAATGAAATCTTCAGTTGTTCCACCGCCTATTTCAATATTATACATCCAACCAACTTTTTGATTGGCAAGGGCGGGAAGTGCTTCAATATTTTCTACAGATCCTTTAAATAAAAGAGCTGCTATCGGAGCATACTTTTTATCAATATTTTCAACTAATTTTTTCAGACCTTCATAGTCGAGATATTGTTTTATAGCCATTTTTCTTTTTTCCTTTCTATTTCATTTTTTAAATAAATAGAGCATCTATATCATTTAGCTCTATTGTAGGGGGATTTTGCACCACCCATTGAGTTCCATTCCATAAATAGAAAACACCATCTTCGATACACCAATACATTTTTCTATCGGCGGGAGTAAATCTGACAGGGAGATCAGCTGTTGTGTTTATAATATCATAATTTCCATCAGGTGAACCTATCTCATTCCATTTTGTATTATCAAATTCATTATCACTATTTTCAACAATACATCTATAGAAACAAGATTGATAAATTGCTAAATCACCATATTTATATGTGTGACCAGGCTCCCAGGTATATATTGGAGTGCCATCATCAATATATACTTTAGATTCACGAGTGTCGCCATCATCATTCTTCCATTCAAGTGTAACGATATTTTGACCATTTTCTTTTTTTACGGATTTAACTTTACATGGTGCTCCTTTAAGACCACCGAACTGGATAGCGGTTTCATCAGTGTACTTTTTTGATACCGCATATGTGACTGCTGATAAACCCATAATTCACCTCCCATTAAATTTCATGCCATTTAGGATCTTCACAGCTTAAAATCCAAACAGATGAATCTTCAATGACAAGACATGAGCTACCAGGTCCAAGGTTGGTAGGAGCATTTTCCATGTCCTCACGTGTATCGGCAACTGCTTCAACGTGAGTAGCGTTGTTTATTATTACTTTAAACATAGCTTTATCTCCTTTCTCCTCCTTGTATATATAATTTTTGTTCGATTGGAAATTATATGATTTGACCAAAGAGAATAAAAGAATAGATTTTGAGAATAAAAAAATCTAAAGGTGAAATCCATTCTTGCGGGGCTGGTTGTAAACCGCGCAAGCAGATAAAAGTTCTTTTAAATAAAAAATGCGGAATGACCTAAATCATTCCGCTTAATCTGTTTTTATAAAAACTGGCAAAAATATTGTGGGGCACAACCCCCGCCCGCAGAGCACATTTCTCTGGAGTTCCCAAGTATTTGATTTTCACTGGCTCTTGGTGGTGGGACCTCTATGGGTGCAACTCTTCCTAGAAAGATGCTGCCCCAGCCCGCGCTATATATTTTGTCGTTGCTATTCCGACTGTCAGGAATTTTTGTTTATAGTGTAACATCCAGAAAAACACTATTTATTTCACAACGTTGTTTGTGTCGGATACCAACCCGTAACGGTTCACATTACCGATGTTTTTTCCCTCGACTTTACCCATCTGTCTAGTGGGCGGAATGTCACGCCTTCCGCGGATCGGCTTATCTCTCGGTCAAAGCGCCGAATCTTTTTATTGGTTAGAGCAAGATTAACTCCAAATACAGGCGGTGAGATTCGAACTCACAATGTTTCTAATGTAACGGATTTTAAGTCCGCTCTGTCTCGCCTATTGCAGCACGCCTGCGAATCATTAATCATGCCTTTCTTAACTTGTCCGAAAACAGAGGTCTCTTCACTGTCAGTCCGAAAACTTCAGAGGGCTAAATTTACGGGAGAAAGTATGTTGCATACAAGACACTATATAAAATATTATTGCTCTACCTATTGAGCTATATTCGCGAAAGCGAATAATCAGATTTGAACTGAAAACCTATAATCTTGTTATATTTGCTGTTAGTGTCTTTAATAATTAAATAAGGTGTGCTATTACGCTAAAGGAATATTGGTCTTTTAGGTTCTACTCCGCCCTCGCAAGTATATCTACAGTAGCTCCATAGCTTCTCCCATAACTTATATAGTAGACTTATCGTTTTTGGGTTCTTGACTGACTACTCTAAGGCTAGTTTAATTTGGTTTGGCGTTCCTACCCATTCACAGGACAAACTAGCAAACTGCCCTGAACTCACTTACGGCATATCACTCACTCTTTAAAGGATGGCTGTTTTTAAGCCCACCTACCTTATTTAGATTGCGGGTCGCCGGAGTCGAACCGAGCGTGTCTTCTGCGTATGAGGCAGAAATGTAATCCGTTTCACTCACCCGCATATTATTAATATAGCGAAACTTCTTTTTTGTAACTCGTCTTTACATTCTATGTTACGTTATTGCGCTCGACGTCCACTTTTTTATCTTGATTTCTCGTCAAGGGCAGTCTTTATCTGTCGAAGTTTGTCTTAGGATCGCGATTCCCTATTCTATTTTTTGAACTATATTAATATTATTTATATAGTTTTCTCTGCCTGTTTAGATTTACTTCCTCTCTGCCACCAGAAAACCTAATCCTGTTTTGAGGAAGGGGAAGTTCCCTTTGCTCGATAGCCTGCTAGTACGGTATTTTCTCTATTCCGTTTCTCTCAGTTAAAGTTCCATGCGGTACATACGCTGAGCGAGTTAATAAGATACTCCAATCTAGTTATCTACCCTTTGAGCAATCACCGTTACTGGATTCGAACCAGCGTCATTTGGCTGAAAACCAAATATCCTAAACCACTAGACGAAACGGCGGGATGTCCTGTGAGGAACCACCTCTAACGGCTCGGAGATCATTAGCCGATGTTTTTTATCTAGTCTATCATCTGACAAGTTGGCTAGTACTATGTGTCTAGCAAACATCTAGTTCCTAACTTTTTGCCCTAGCAATGTCACTCATATGACGGTGAGACCGAACAAATTTTCTGGTTAATGAGGCTCGTCACGCCTTGATATTGCGGGTAAGGATTTGCACCTTACATAGACCATTTAATTTACGCCCAATGTATGCGTCTACCTATTCCGCCACCGCGATAATTATGTGGCAGTTTACTTTTCACACTGCCAAAGTCACCAAGTATCTCGCTTGTCAAAGCATTTATTGTTTTTTACTATCGTCTATGCTAACGAGTTTTGATTTTAGGATTTCTACCTAATATCGCGGGTAAGGATTTGCACCTTACATGCTGTATTCTTTTTGCGCATCGGACAAGGTTACAGCACACCGATAAATTATGTCTACCTATTCCACCACCGCATTTTATTTCTTTCTTAACTTTATGTATATATTATAACAAAAATTTTAAAAAAAGTCAAATAAGAATTTTGATTTGATTACTGGGGCTCGAACCCAGATTTCCGCCAAGTTGGCGACGTATTAACCACTTATTACTATAATCAAACTATGTGGATTTTCAACGGCAGCTCGACCTTGTCCACTCAAGACCGCCCATAGTGATCAAAGCTCTAGAAACTCAACGAGAACTACTGCGTTAGCCGCACCTTCCGCCTAGCAAATTTAAAGTCTTATTGCCCGAAGGTCAGTAAGAACATTTAAATTAACTTATTAGCTATTACAGACGCTAATCAAAACTGTTCGCTTGCAAACTAGCTCACTTTTATTTTGTTGCTTCCACGCGACCACAACAGGTAAAAATACAGCTTAATTAAAACCCACGGCATTTTAGAGACTCTTTTTACCTTTCTCGTTGGCGGGTGGGGATCTACAATGCTCTGCCTTCTCCCTTACGTTGTAGTTTTAATCCTCTACACAGGATATTGGTATGTTCTGTATTTTACTTCCACGGACTCCAACATCAACGAGAAGTGGGAATGTCTCCCAAAAGCTATCAGGTTGCTAACCGAATCCTCACGAAAGATTCCCGATCTGTGAATTTAGGTATTCCAAGGTTTTAACAGATTTTACTTACCTAATAATTGAAAGTGGCTTTGTCAGCCAAAAATTTTTTCTTTAACTTAGAATAGCTTCTTCCCAGCGCGGAGTCGAACCGCTTTCACTGTTTCCAGTGCGTCCCACCGCAGGACCAGCCAGGCGCCCACTATTCATATTAAAGAGCGGGTATTCAGGGACTCGAACCCCGGATCTCCTGATTAACAGTCAGGCGCTGTAACCAACTCAGCTAAATACCCATACAAGACACTAGACGCTTTTTGTTAGTATAGAGATTACTAAATCTGTCTATCAAACCTATCTCAATAATTTGATCTATAAATAATCAAATTTGTTCTCCATCAAAAAAGAGGTTTTGCTGTAAGTGTCTTTTTTTATTTGATATATATATTATAACAAAAATTTTTATAAAAGTCAAATATTTTTATTTTGCTCTCATAAGTTTATACCAATATCTATAAAAATCTTTTTCAGTAGGATATTTTTTATATTTATCGGGATTTTGTCTATAATGTTCAAGAGCTTCTTCCCAGGTCCATCTATAAACCCAATCCGCAATATCATACTGCTCATATGCTTTTTTATAAGAACCTCTTGATCCAATTTCATCAAAATCAGAATTTCTTACTTTATCATTAGCAAATTTTTTGCCAAATTTTCTCATACTTCCATCAGTATTATAAGGATTATGTTTATAACTTCTTGACATATTATTCTCCTTAAATTTGAAAATTTTTTTCTCTTGCTTTTTTATTGATGAAATTTTTCCATAATCTCATGTCCGCCTGGTTTTTCCAAGAGAAAGAAATAAAACAACTTTCTTTATCTGCATATATGCGATCTGGTTTAAAATTTTTTATCATATACTCTATATATGCGGCAGGTGTGAGATCTAGTATTCTAGCAGGAAGATACCATACTCCAGAATTATGTGCTAAATCATCTACACAGTTACAATACCAAAGCCCGCTTGAACTCTGCCATTCAGTCATTTTATAAAGCATAATTACAAACCCAGTTTTTCTATTAAATTAGAAACTTCTTTTTTTTCTTCTGGGGTTATTTCTGCATTGTTATTAAATGCACTTTCCTGTTCTGCGGAAGGTGCGGGAACTGCTGTATCATTGCCTGCCGCCACATTAGTTTTTGCACAGGTAAGAGTTACTTTAATCTGGACCTCCGCACCATCCTCTTCCATAGGTATTCTTATTTCCTTGTCATATAGAAAAGAATTTTCAAATGTAGATAAAATCTTTTCAATTATTTTCTGTTTTGATATAGCACCTTTAGCCATTTATTTTATCTCCTTTTTTATTATATAAATATTATATCATAAAATTTTTAAAAAATCAATTAAAGATCATAATAATATTTATTTAACTGCTTTCCGCAATAATTATTTTTTTCAGATAAACTATAAGAATAAAAAGGCATTTCTGTACTATTATTTAAAATTATTTTAACTTTCTCTATTGTCCGATCACACCAATCACAATGTAGTCTTTCTGTCTTACTATGTTCATCTTCATACCCAATAGATAAGTTAACAGAAGCTATTCCCCAAAAAGGACTTAAGATACTAATATCAGAAAAAGTACCATAATTAGTTTTAAATCCAAATTTATTTATATATTTTTTAAATTTATGATTATTACAATTATAGTAGACGGAATCATCTTTACCCATTCTATCTAATTCTATTAAAGATTTACATTTTAAAATAGGACACTGAGGATAATCATTAATTAAAGAGCATGCTCCAATTCCCCCCATTTCTTCTCCATTAGTGAAAATTATAGAAGGTCTATAGCCAGCTTCAATAATTTGAATTATTGCATAAACTCCTGCACGGCAATCAAAGCCCGCCCCATAGGGATTCCAAAGGACTTTCTTTTCTTTATCATAATAAAATTCATTTATAAAATATGGAAATACAGTATCCATATGAGCTATTAAACATATGGGTAATTCTCCAGAAGCTATTATATAATTATTTTTTTTATAATTATATGGATATTTATTTGCTTGTAAATATTTTATTAATACTTTTTCTAAATCAGATTCTTCGTAAGAACAAAGTTTTTTTATTAATTTTAAATTCATAGATTGTTTTTTGCTTTTAATGATTGTAAAAGCTTCTCCTTTTCTTCTTGTGGAATTTCTGATTTTTTCTTTTCTTTTATAATACTAATTCCCGCTTCTCCAAGTTTTTTAGATAAATTATAAATTTCTTGACATAAATTACATTTTTCAAGCATACATTTTTTTCTACATCCAATTCTATTAAATGCAAACCGCGGATTTAAATTAATATTATTAATTTCTAAATTTAAATCTAAAATTAAATCACTTAAATCCCCTAACCATTGCTGTTGTTTATATATTTCGTAAGTAACGGATTGCCGCTCATCAATATGAACTAATTCAAATACATCTACATATTTTTCATATAATTCAATATCTTCAGGTCTAACCCAAAATTTTGTTATTTCAGGTATTGCAGTAGCAGATCCAACCGCACTTTGAGCAATATCTGGTAAGATTCTAAATCTTATATTTTTTTCTTTTCTTATCTTTTGTAATAACTCTAAATCAAAAGCTAATGCTTCTACTATATAAATATCTTTAGCCCCTAATTTTATCATTGAATAAAAAAGTTCATAATTATTGCAATAATTTATAAACATAAATTCTAAATTATTATCTTTAAGTAATTCAATAATATCTTTTTGAGTTATTAAATCAATTTGCACTAAAAAATTAGGATGTATATTTTTTAGTTTTAATAAATAAGGTAATATATCAGGAATAGTTCCAGTTTCTATCTCTGATATATTTAAAATAATTTTTTGATTATCTTTTTTAACAATAGAAGGAATAAAATCAATAATTTGATCTCTATTTATATCTTTAAAATCAAATAAAACTTCATCTATTTCATCATAATATCTAAAAAGATTAGTATAATGTATTGCAAATTTCATTTTGTGACCTCCTCTTTTTAAATAATTTCTACTAATTATAGTATAACAAAAATTCTATAAAAAGTCAAACAAAAAAAGAAGGATTTCTCCTTCTTTTTTTGTCTGGTAAAAGCATATCTATATCACATCTTTTGGGGGGACTAATTAATATATCTAATTATTGTATCACTCAGATACTTTTGCATATGCCATGAGCTTACGTCCATCTTCAGCCTTAACGAGCTCCTTTCGAGCTACTCCAGCCTTAACAAGCTGACCAAGACGAGCTACAACCTTACTCTTTGTAACTTCAGGGAAATCAACCATAGCAGTAATATCATCCGCGGTCTGAAGCTCATCAGTAAGAACTGCTGCTACAGCTTCGCGGGCTTCATCGCCTTCCGCCTTGTTCTTTGCAGCACGCTCCTTTGCCTTAGCTGCCTTTGCATCAAGCTGATTAATAGTAGTAGAAATATAATCAGCTATATCCTCACCAGTAACAGTAACGTCATCTACGTCAATAGCTACATTCTCATCAATAAGAGTTGCGATTGCGGTGAGTATGTTCTTCTTTGTTACCTTTGCTGTTGCCTTCATAGTTTTAATTCTCCTTTTTTAAATCAAGTAAATGTTATTTGTTTATTTGTTTTTTGTTCTTTCTTTATCTTATGTATATATTATATCAAAAATTTTTTAAAAAATCAAGTTGGTGCGGAGGACTGGGTTAATTTTACATCGGACGCGGTCGCCGCATTTTTAACTACAGTGTTTAGAACCTTTTCTAAAGAACAAGATTCTAAATTTTTATATAATAATCTATCTTCATCTAATATAGAAATAGAATATTTTTGAAAACATCGAGTTATTTTTTTATTTTTTAAACGCTTAAAATATTTACTAGCGCAATCTTTACATGCACATAATGGTAAATATGTCTCAGAATCAGAAGAATCATCTATTATAAAAAAGGATCCTCGTCCTATGAAACGTTTTTCTTCTCCTTTAGGTTCTTTGTAAGCAAAAAAATACTCTCTCCAAGGGTCAATAAAAATAGGTTTATGACAATCTGGACAATATTTAATATATTTATTTATGCAATCTTTACATAACCTTAATTCTCTTCCAGTTTCCGTAAGAATAGTGAAATAATTTTCTATTGGATTTTGAGCTTTACAGTTATCACAATAGAAGTTATCTTGACAGTTAGAACAAATTGCTTCACCTACTTCTAAGTATCTTTCATTATAATCATATTCATAATCATAATTTTCTCTTATAATAGAATCTCCACAACATAAACAAGGAGCTTTTCCACTTACTGAAATAACTTTATTTTGTTTTACTTTATTTCTATAACACCAATATTTAGTATGATGATCATTTAGCATATCATTATACATTCCTTGAGTGTTCCAAAGAATATTGTGCTTTTTAGTGTTTTTATAACGAATAAAATTACGACTTCTTTCTATAGGATATTCCGAAAATACATACTTCATATCCTGATAAAGTTCAGGTCCAAATTTGTAATCCCAATTTAAATTTTTATTAGCCAATTCTTTGACTGTTAAAATTAATTGTTTAGTTATATCATCATTAGCGTAAGGATATGACTTCCCGCCCATAATAATATCTTTGGTTATATAAACCAAATTTCGCCATTTTTTATTATTCCAAGTTACATTTTCTTCTTTTCTTTTGTCTTTCGCAAAATAATAAGGATCTTTTGCTTCAAGATAACAACATAATACATTGTTAGAATTCATCATCTCTATTGTTCCTACATGATAGCAACCTGAATCTGTCCAAGACATACAAGAACTCCAATTAGAAGCATTATCGCTCATTGTCATAAAATCAAGAGGATGAATTGAAATGCAAAGATCTCCTGTTAATTTTTTATTATTAAAAATTAAAGAGTGCTGTTTTTTAAAATCTTCAAAATATTTAAAAGTATAAATGTCTTTAAAATATTCTATTATTTTTTGTATTGCTTTAATAGGTTTTGCCCCAGATTGAATTTGTAAAGTCTTTTTTTGGTCAGCTCTTTTATATTTAATACTATGTATGATTTTATTTTGTTGTATATTTAAATAATTATCTGCGTCAAGAAATCCAATCATATTATGTTTATCAACATTATTTTTTATATAATTATCTAAAAAAAGAGCATATTCTTCATTAAAAGGATGACTACGACATAGATTATGTATTTCTTTATTTATTTCTTCTTTAGGTCTTTCATATGTAAACTTAAATTTATAAATAAAAGAATTACCTAAAAGTTTATATAATTTTTGATTAGAATGGCTCCAATTCTGGAGCCACTTATCTAAACCTTCAAAATATTTAAGATTTATACCATAATCTTTTATATAGTTAGTAATTCTTTCTTTGTCAAGCGGTGTTAATTTATCAATTAAATTGATATAATTGTTCATTTAACGATAACTCCTATTATTATTGATAATTGATTCTACTTTACGAGTAATTTTTTTAATATCAGAATCAAGAAAATCACTTTTATAATAATTTCTTTCTATAAGAATCTGATTAAGAACATTATTGGGGTCCATTCCCGCCTGAAATGCTTTTTCAAAATCACTAATAACATTATCAGCTTTAGTAGAAGATTCCATTATCATAATTTCCATACCATTTAAGTGGTTTCCGCTTCCATAAACTCCATTAGTGAAGTTAATATTTCCGATTGAAAACATATTAGTCCTCCTTTTCCCAATCAATTATCAAAGCTCCATTTGATGCGTAGGGAGATGCTTCTATAATTTTTATTTTATATCCTCTAATAGATAAACTATCAATAATATCAGTTATATCTGAATTATTAATTCTTTCTTCAAAATAAAGAATACAATTAGAGTATCCTTGATTAGCAGCATTTTCAATTACAGTATTAGCTTTTTCCAAATATTTTATTCTAGGTAAGTTTTTTATTGACGCTTCTCGCGTTTTTAATCTGGCTTCATCAGCTGTTATCATCTAAAATTACCTCTTTTTATTTTATAAAAATATTATAACAAATTTTTTATAAAAAATCAAGGCGGAAGCATTTTCCGCCTTTGTTTTTAACTTATATGACACCTTGTTACCACAGTCTGTTTAATTCCGCGAAATTCTTTCTTTTCTTTCACCTTCCCGCTTAAAAAGATATTATCTCCTAATTTAATATTTTGATTGGTTGCGGTAAACCAGACTAATTCTTTTTCATCTTCTGTTTTAAATGTATATATATTTGTTACTCCAAAACGACCATCAAATGAATTTCTTTTAACAAAAGTAACAACGAGATCTTTGAAATGGTCTCCTACTTCTGTTTTTAACCATGTACTATTAGATGCGGAAAGTGGATTTACTAAATTTTTAATCTTTTCTTTAGCTCCTGTTAAATAATGTCCTTCTCCCCAAGCAGAAAATTCTAATACTTCTTCCGCTTTAATTGGAATGTTATCTTCCATTAATTCATCTAAAGGAGTGCTTCTATGCCACAAAAGAACAGGATCAAATATATAACCTTCCGCCTTCAATTCATCTTTAATAGAATAAGTTTCGCCTTTAACAAGATAGGTAACTCCATCTTCATTAAAGCCATGAGATTTAAGCCATTCCGCCTTCTTTTTGGCAAAATTTTCTTCCATTTCTTTGCGGCGGGCAGCTTCATTTCTTTTCTTAATATTTTCATTTCTTTGCTTCATAGCAAAATATTCATTTTCTGTATAAAGACGAACTTCTTTAGTTAAATATTTTTTTCCAAAACACTGATAACAAATACCTTGATCAACGGGAATTGGAATAAGCTGTCCATTCTCTATTCTGGATATTATAATACCCCTGCCATTACAACGAGGACATTCCCATTTTACTGTCTGATAAAGTTTGCCATTTTTGTCGAATGGTTTGCCTATTCTTTCATAGTTTTTGTATGTGTCTGCTGTATAATATACCATATGTTGTACCTCTTCCCGCTTAATAATCCTCAGGTTCTTCTAAATCAAAGTATTCTTCTGCGTAATCTTTAACTATATATTCTTTGTTCTCAAAAATTATTTTATCTCCAATATCACCAACAAAAGAGTCAAACATAGTTTTTCTTTCTTCTTTTGTTTCTATATCAATCAAGTCATAATAAATAAAATACATAAATATTATCACCTCTTTCTTTTATATAATTACATCACAAATTAATTCATCTTTTTGAGGAACATAAGTCCATTTGTTATGTTCAATTATTCTTTTCATATTTCTTATTCCAACTATATTTCCGCTATGAATAGAAATTGGAATATTAATTTTCATAAATTCTAGCCAATCAAGAATTTTAATATAATCTCCCCCTTCTGGATAATAATCTCCAGCATCATGATCTAAATCTAGTAAAGTAACTTCTGAACTATGTTTTTCTAAAAAAGCAATAGTTTCTTTTACAGTTTTAAACCATTTATCATATCCTTTAGGAATAGGACGAATATCATCTATCCATATTTTCATTAAAATCACTTCTTTCTTTTCTTTATTTTATAAATATATTATAATATATTTTTTTATAAAAATCAAGGAGGAGCTTTTAGCTCCTCCTTTTTATATTTATTCATCTATTACATTAATTATTATTACTGGTACAGTTCCTACGTTTCCATTGGCGTAAGTTTTTTCTTTTACAGATATATAAATAGGTTCTTCAGTGTCATCATCTTTCCTACCTAATTTATAATCTGTAAGAGACCAAGGAATATCTAAGGCACTTCCTTCAAATGCAGGAACTTCATCATCATCTGGAGTATAAATTACAACATCAACAAGAGGATCAACCATTTTAAGCCATTTCTTTAATTTCATATTATTATCTCCTTTACTTTTATTATAATTATTATATCATAAATTTTTTATAAAATCAAGTATGCGGCGATGCTTGCTTTAATGCTGCCAGGGACCTCGGTTTCCGCATTCCATATAAATTATGAGACCCCAAAACATAACGCATATAGACCAAAGGGTCCCTGCTATATAATCATGATTAATAAAATAAAATGTTGAGAGAGAGCTATTAAGTATTATACATATAATATGTAATATTAAAGAAAAATTATCTAGATTGTTTTTCCGCATTGAAGTTTACTTCCTTTCTATATTTTTGGGGTTTTCGGTTAGGTTTTTGATTCGTCCGAAATTTTGGATTAATGCGAGCAATTTCGGATTACGAAGTTTTATTTTTTATTTTCATTTATTATAACATAATTTTTTTATTTTGTCAAAGACGGAGGGATAAAGTGTTAAAATTTTATACGCATAGATAAAGTGTTAAAAAATTGTGTTAATTTTTTATACGCATAAATGAAAGTTGTGCGGGAGGATTTTTGTTCAAAAATTTTTGGCACTTTTTGGACAAAAAAGGAAAAAATTGTACCTCCGCATTTCATATACTATTAGAAAAATAAAAATAGGAGGAAAATATGGATGATTTTTTAACTTTAGAAGAACTTGCTAAAGAAATTAATAGAAGTCCATATACTTTAGAGAAACATTTTGAAAGAACTAAAGAAAATTTAGCTAAAAAAGGTGTTTTTATTGAGAGATATGGGACGGGGAAAAATGGTAAGTACACTGTGAATTATGGAG
>Ga0256407_10006590_pt1 | contig 17851 bp, 7 predicted proteins | sample RumenRJG_04DNA_FD_193489 | JGI IMG/M metagenome (GOLD analysis project Ga0256407, IMG submission 193489) | Bovine rumen microbial communities from Lethbridge, Alberta, Canada - RJG_04 | ecosystem: Host-associated > Mammals > Digestive system > Stomach > Rumen | place: Canada: Alberta | collected...
ATAACGAATATAATTCTTCATATATTTTTTCTCCTTTCTTAGCAGGAATTGGATATAAATATTTTATATTCGTTTGGAAATAACTTTTTTAACTCCATTAATTTGGAAATGAAAAATTTATTTAAGCGAATTTAAATCCTTTAATACATATGTATTGAAGGTTTTTTTCTTTTAGGTTACAATAAACCTAACAAACCTAACAAAAAATAAAACCTAACAAACCTAACAAAAAAGGAGACCGATATGGATAATAAATTTACAGTGACCTTTGGTCAATTACCATCAAGTTATATTAATAGAGAGCATATTTCTGAAAATATATGCAATGATTTTTGTTTGGATTTTCCATTGTCTCATATTTATATCATAAGTGGTGTTAGAGGATCTGGGAAAACCGTTTTATTGACTAACGTTTCTAAAAACATTGAAAAGAAAAAAGACTGGGTGGTGGTTGATATTAACCCCAATAGAGAAATATTAGAACAAATTGCGTCTGGCATTTATGAGAATACACATGTCAAGCACCTATTCCTTTCTAAATCTTTTTCATTCTCTTTCCATGGGTTTGGATTCTCAATCGAAGGAGATACACCGGTTTCTAATGTAAAAACAATTTTAGAGAAAATGTTGAATGTTTTAAAAAAGCATGGTCAGAAATTATTGATTACAATTGATGAAGCATCTAACAATATTCATATGCGTTCTTTTGTACATGACTTCCAAAGTTTATTGAGGAAAGATTACCCAGTTTTCACATTAATGACTGGTTTATATGAGAATGTAAATTCTTTGCAAAACAATAAAAACCTCACATTCTTGTATCGCGCTCCTAAAATTGAATTAGGCCCGCTTAACAAAGAATTAATAGAAAAAGAGTATTCTTCAATTTTTAAAGAAGAAAAACATGAAACAATTGTTTCTTTGGCAGAACTAACAAAAGGTTACGCTTTTGCTTATCAAGTAGTAGGGTATTTATTTTCAAAATATAGAAAAATTAATAAGATATATGAAGAGTTGGATCAATATTTATCAATATATGTTTACGATAAAATATGGTCTGTTTTGCCGAAAAATGAAAAAGAATTATTAATGTGTTTTGATAAAGATGAAATGTCAACTGAAGAGTTGCTCAACAAGATACCATACGACAATAAATCATATTCGGTTTATCGTGAACGTTTGATAAAACGTGGCCTTCTAGTCAGCAGTGGACATGGCAAGATTTCGTTTACTCTTCCAAGATTTCTTGAGTTTGTCTTAAAACAATAACAAAACGTAATAAAGGATTTAGCTAATACAAAAATTGAAAAATCGTCTTAGAAAATAAGACTTTTAATATTTAAAAAATGTTATGAAATACCACTAAAGATAAAAATTTATAGAATGATTTTTCCTTTTTATTTGTTTGGTGAAAAATGATAAATGGAATCATTTCCAAAAGTGACCAAATTGCGTTAATAAAGCTTGCCTTTAAATAGCGCACGAATCGTATAAATAATTACTTGCTACCAAGTAGCACTGAAAAAGTGCATAACATGTGCGTTATAATATAAGAGAATAGATACATAATAGAAGCGTAAGGAAATAGCAAGTATGAAATTTAATGAAAAGCTAAAGGAATTAAGATTAGCTAAAGGCTATACTCAAGAAGATCTTGCTTCTAAACTGAGCATTACTAGACAATCAATATCTAAGTGGGAACAAGGAATTAATGAACCGGATATTGATACACTTAAAAAGCTCTGCAATATTTTAGATTGTAGCATTGAAGATTTGATTGATGATGATAAGGAAATTGAAACTTCAAAAGAAGTAAAAAATATGAGAATTGCAGGTATTTTATTTAAAATTACATTGATTTTAAGTATTTTTATATCTTTATCTATGTTTATTTTCTTCGCCGTTGCAGACACAAATGTAGTCATTCACTGGGGAATTAATGGAACCATTAAATTAGGGTCTAGATGGTACATATTATTAATGATTATTCCTGTATTAATTGTACTAGGAGTATTCATCTTATTTAGATATCTAACTTATAAACATAAGGCATTTGTTAAGTATAAACTCCTATATTCAATTACGGGATTAGTTGTTATGTCTTTAGTTACGATTGGATTTATTATTACCGCGAGCTTTATGATTGCTAACCACAATAAAGGAAGTAAAACTCTATTGAATATGGTAGGAGGATTTGTGTTTGCTCTATGTTTATCTATAACCCCTTTTACACACCCAAGATTCAATAAGAGAAATCACATGTTCGGTTTCAGGACTTTCTATGCTTTATCCAGCGATGAAGCTTGGAATAAAGTAAATAGTTTTGGTTCAATTGCTTTAACTACTTCTTCATTAGTAGGTTTTGTATTAACCTTAGTATTTATAAAAGAACATTGGGCAGTATTCTTAATTTCTATCATATTAGAAGGTGTAATTGCTACTTTGATTTATGAAGAGATAATTAAAAGAAAGAAGTAATTTAGATATTACGTGCATAGAAAAAGGAGCGATTACCGCTCCTTTTTTGAATGTTTATTATAATCGATTAGAATTTACGATTAGCGAATGCTTTGACTCCGAGGAATACTGCATCTTCGCCTAATTCTTCTTCAATTCTTAATAATTGATTATATTTTGCCATACGGTCTGTTCTAGAAGCAGAACCAGTTTTGATTTGGCCAGAGTTACATGCAACTGCTAAGTCAGCGATTGTTGTATCTTCTGTTTCACCTGATCTGTGGGAGACCATACATGTGTAACCATTAGTTTGAGCTAATTTGATAGCGTCTAATGTTTCTGTTAAAGTACCGATTTGGTTAACTTTGATTAAAACGCTGTTTGCGACGTGGTTAACAATACCTTTCTTAACGAATTCTGGGTTTGTAACGAATAAGTCATCACCAACGAGTTGAATCTTGTTACCTAATCTACGAGTTAATTCTGCCCAACCTTCCCAGTCAGATTCTGCTAAACCGTCTTCAATTGTTACAATTGATGGGTAATCAGAAACTAATTTTTCTAAGAATTGGATCATTTCTTCAGTTGTCTTCTTACCTTCGCCAGACTTGACTAAGTTGTACATACCGTTACCTTCATAGAATTCACTAGAAGCAACGTCCATACCTAAGAAGATTTGTTCACCGAGTTTGTAACCAGCTTTAGCAACAGCTTCAGCGATTAATGCTAATGGTTCTTCGTTACCATGTTTACATGATGGAGCGAAACCACCTTCATCACCGACGCCTGTTTCATAGCCTTTTTCTTTAACGACTTTTTGTAATGCGTGGAAGATTTCTGTACCAGCTCTTAATGCTTCACGGAATGAATCAAAACCAGCTGGGATAATGAAGAATTCTTGGAAATCAACACTACTTTGTGCATGTGCGCCACCGTTAATGACGTTCATACATGGAGTAGGGATAGTTTTTCCGTTTGTACCGCCGATATATCTATATAAAGGCATTTTTAATGATGCAGCAGCAGCTCTTGCAACAGCGAGAGAAACTCCTAAGATTGCATTAGCACCTAAGTTTTTCTTAAATGGTGTGCCATCGAGTTCAAGCATAGTTCTATCAACTAAAACTTGATTTGTAGCTTCTAAGCCTTCAACAGCTGGAGCTAATTTGGTGTTAACGTTTTCAACTGCTTTTAAAACACCTTTTCCACAGTATCTTGATTTGTCACCATCTCTTAATTCTAAAGCTTCAGATTCACCTGTAGAAGCTCCGGATGGAACAATTGCGCTTGCCTTTGTGCCGTCATCTAATAATACTTCAACTTCAACAGTTGGATTACCACGGGAATCAAGGACTTCGCGACCATGAACTTTAACAATTTTAGCCATGTAAAATATTCTCCTTTTTAGTTCGCTATTAATTATATCAAATTAATTTACTTATTTTAAATAAATTAACTTTTTGGGAATGTCTGTAGGGTCCTTACAGTTTGTTTTTTAAACAATTTTTTATATAAAGAAAGGGTTTTTAGAACAGGGAAAATTATCATAGGAGATCTCCAATAGTGTTGTTATTAATACTATTTTTATATGCATGTATATATTATATTCAAGGAAAAAAAGCTTATTTTTAACGTTAAAATATACATAAAATCAAATATTAATGAAAAGTACCAATATTAACAAAATATGTACATGTTATACTTATTTTATATTGTTTAAGAAAAATGCAATGAAACCTATCTTAAATATATATTTTAGTATGCATGTATTATATAAAATTTTTATGAAGAATAGCTCAATTTAGTGGAAAAATTCTTCAAATTCTTCATAAATTGATAGTTATAATACTTAAATATTGTCCTTTTTGATAATCATGTAAAATTAGATTTCAAATTACTTTCTATTTAATATACATGAGTTAATTATTTAAGTTAGTATATGTTAAAATCTTAGTTCTATATATTTAAAGCTATATAAAGTGTTATGCAAAAAAAATACAAACTTTGCCAATCGAAAATTAGAATCAATAAATTTTACCTAAAAACAAGTAAATTTGTATAAATTTTCATAAACATAAAATTTGTAAAATAGATATTTGCATACATGATATACTTAAAACCTCATTTCTATGGTATTTATGAAGAGAGTGATGTGTTTTTATTTTATAGTTCTTTTTTCTTGAGGTTTAAATGAATGATAATGAATTAAAAAATAAGATTGAGTAAAATGAGGTGAGGTGTTTTTATGAAGAATAATAATTTTAAAGATTTAGTGTTCTATGAAATTTACCCAACTTCATTTTTCGATTCTAATGGTGATGGAGTTGGAGACTTGAAAGGCGTTACCTCAAAATTGGATTATGTGAAGTCTTTAGGTTGTAACGCTATTTGGTTTAATCCTTTTTTCCTCTCCCCATTTAAAGATGGTGGTTATGATGTAAAAGATTTTAAGTCTATTGATCCTAGGTTTGGAACTCTTGATGACTTTAGAGAACTTTTAAAAACTGCCCACGAAATGGGAATCAAGATTATTATCGATTGTGTAGCAGGCCATACCAGTGAAGAACACCCTTTATTTATCAAGAGTGGAGAACAATATCGAAACGAATATTCTGATTTGTTCATCTGGACAGATAGTGTTTGGAACTATAATCCTAAATATAAATTGATATCAGGTCGTCATCCTAGAAACGGAAACTATCTAGTTAACTTCTTTGCTTTCCAACCAGCACTTAACTTTGGATTTAAAGATATTGATGATCCAAAATGGCAAATGTCATATAAAGACCCAAGAACTTTCCAAGCAAGAGAATTCATTATCGACTTCTTACTTTATTGGCTAGAGCTAGGGGTTGATGGATTTAGGGTAGATATGGCAGACTCCTTAGTTAAAAATGATGATGAAAAAGAAGCTACCATTGAAGTATGGAATTATATATTTGATAAAGTTAAATCAAAATACCCTAATTCATTCTTTGTTAGCGAGTGGTGCAACCCTTGGCAATCTTTTAAAGCAGGATTTGATGCAGATTTCGTTTTAGATCACTGGGATAACTTCTATCATGCATTTATTAGAGCTGATGAATATTCAAATGGTCCATCAGTATTAAATGGTGGAGATGAAGCTTTCTTTATCAGTGATTTATTAGCACGTTACCAAGCTTCTCTTGATTTAGGTGGATACCTTGCTCATATTTCTGGTAATCATGATGTATTAAGATTAATGAATTATGCTAGTGAAGATAAAGTGAAAATATACTACATGCTTATGCTATTTTTACCTGGAATCCCATTCATTTACTATGGTGATGAAATTGGAATGAAACATGTTGATATGGACAATAAAGATGGTGGTTATCAAAGAGTGGGAAGTAGAACTCCAATGCAATGGAACCATGATAAAAATGATGGTTTCTCAACCACTGATGGAGAGTTATATTTACCAGTTAATAAAGCCTCTTCCATTACTCTTGAAGACAATTTAAAAAACCCTGATTCACTTTATTACTTCATTCAAAAAATGATACAAATTCGTAAAAATAATGAGGTTTTGCAGTCAAATTGCATGAATTTAACAAATAATTTCCGTGTTATTAAGATTGAAAGAGGTGACCTATTATTGGTCATGAATCTTAGCGATAAAGCCATTGAACATGAAGGAAAAATTCTTCTCTCAACTGGCAAAGAAGATATGCTCAAACCATATCAATCCGCAATTTATAGAAAATATTATTTTGTTAAAGAATAAATCTTCTTATAATGATATCGTTGCCCGAGTGGTGAAATTGGTAGACGCAATGGACTCAAAATCCATCGACGCAAGTCATGTCGGTTCGACTCCGATCTCGGGCACCATCATTAGTAAACTAACCCTTAAGGGTTTTTTATTTACGAATTTTGCAAAAATCTTATTTATTAATAAATAAAAGTTGATGTATTGACAATATATAACGATAAAAATCGTTTTTTATTACACTTTGTGGCACTTTTGTGACACATCTTTTGTTATCATATTTTAAATTGTATTTTTAAATAAAAAAATGCAGTTATGAGATCAAAAAGGAGGTTTAAATGAAAAAATCTAGTTTGATTAAAAAAATGACCTTAGCTCTTGCCCTCTTACTTGGTGCAGGTGGTGTTGCCACCGGTTTATCATTAAGAGAGACTCCAACACAAAGAGCTGAGGCGGGTACTGGCCCAACTTATACCATCTCCCAGAAACAGGCGTATGAAGCCTCAGGCACATCATACGGTATTTTTAGTTGGTGGGGAGGAGCAAGTTGGCAAGAATATGGCACCAAGTGGAATTGTTTCGCTTCTACTTCTGGTAAATTCATGTCTGCTTATCACGCAAATTTGAATTACGCTACTAAAGTAACAGTAAAGATTAATTTTGTTAGCTGTGATAGTACAGATAAACCAAGTCTTTATTTGAAAGTCTATTCCAAGACATCTAGCAAAAAGACACTTGTTAAAGGTAATAACACCTTAACTTGGAATCTCCCAAAGGATGTAGCAACAGATGATAGTATTGAGTTCTGTTTTGATTATCCTAACGCTACAAGTAGTGGTGTAAATTACTTATATTTCAATGGTCATGATGCTACAACCCCATTTGTTACTATTGAAACTAACGAGGCTGGCCGCAATGTAACAATGAATACTGCGACTGGTGTTAAAAGTGTTTATCTTTCAACCACAAGTACCGCTACAAGTGGTTCAGCAAGTGGAACAAAGTTCAATGATGGTGCTACAGTCTATGGATTCGTTGAATTAGCAGCAGGCTATAAACACCAATCTAATTGGACAAAAGTTTCAGGTACTGAAGATACAGAAGGTGCTAAATATCGTGTTGGTAGCATCACTGTAAGTAGTAGTGCCTCATCTATTTCATACACCGCTCCATCGGTTAAGACAAAGTCTATCGCTCGTAATGGTAACGGTGGTTCATCAGGTTCAAATGTTACATTAACTTATGGACAATCAGCGACTGTTTCTGCTTTAAGTAGAACTGGTTACACATTTACTGGTTGGAATACAAATGCCGCCGGTACTGGTACAGCTTATACAACAAGCTTAACAACCGCTCAAGTTAACTCAATTGTTCTTGGTAGTACATCTACTCTTTATGCTCAATGGAACGCAAATAAATATACCGTTTCATTAAACAAGAATAATGGTACAGGAGGTTCAAATAGCACAACTGCAACATACGCTTCAGCTATGCCAACTATTACCGCTCCTACAAGAACTGGTTACACATTTGAAGGCTACTATGATAGCAATTCTGGTGGAATAAAATACTATAATGCAAATGGAACAAGTGCAAAATCTTGGGATAAAACAAGTAATAATTCTACTTTATACGCAAGATGGACACCTATTTCTAAAAACATTACATTAAACGCAAATGGCGGTTCTGGAGATGATACAGTCGTTACTCTCACATACGATACCGCTAAAACATTAAGTCCTTCTTTCTCTAAAGTTGGACACTCAATCTCCTCTTGGAATACTAATTCTAGTGGAACAGGTTATTCCTGTGGAACAACATTAAGTCAAGAAAACGTAAACCAATTAATTCTTGGAAGTTACGATACTTTATACGCTCAATGGTCTCCACAATCCTATTTGATTAATTATAAAGATCAAAATGGTGCCTCTTTCTCAGGAGAATTCCTAGGAGAATATCCTCAATATCATACATACGGTACAACTACAGAGTTAGTTAACCCAACTAAGAGTGGTTATAACTTTGAAGGATGGTATTTTGATAGCGCATGTGAAGAAGAAGGACCTGTTACAGAATTAGACGCTGAAGACTTTACTTCCTCTCCAACTGTATACGCTAAATGGTCTTTTAAAGAAGAAGTTCAAGACGCAATTGATGCAATTGATGCAATCGGAGAAGTTGAATATACTCCTGAATGTAGAGAATTGCTCGATGAAGCTAGAGAAGCATACGAAGCTTTAGACGACTATGATAAACCAGCAGTTAGTAATTACCAAACTTTAGTCGATGGTGAACAAGAATATATTGATATTAGAGACGCTGGTGTCGCTAATGCTGAAGATAAGATTAACGCTATCGGTGAAGTTGAATATACATATGGTTCTAGAGAATTAATTAGAGATGCTAGAAGTACATGTGAAGATTTAAGCGAAGAACAAAAAAGTTTAGTGGATCCAGATATCTATCAAATCTTAGTCGAAGCTGAAAGTACATTTGATTATTTAAAATATGAAGCTGTTGATAATGTTGAAGACTTAATCAACGCTATTGGTAAAGTCAAATATAATGAAACATCTAAAGCTAAGATCAATGCTGCTAGAAATGCATTCGATAACTCTTTATTAGATGAAGAACAAGAAGCTTTTGATGAAGAAATCTATAAAGTATTAACAGACGCAGAAGAATTATATCAATTCTTAATGGACAACGCTAAAGCTCAAGAAGTTCGTGATTTAATCAATGCAATCGGAGAAGTTGAATACACTCCAGAATGTAAAGACAAGATCGATACAGCTAGAAACGCTTTCGAAGCATTAACTCAAGAACAAAAAGATTTAGTCGGTAACATTAAGACATTAAAAGAAGCTGAAGCAACTTATGCTCACTTAGAAGATAATTATTACGCTGCTAAAGCGGTTGATGAATTAATCGATGCAATTGGTGAAGTTGTTTACACTCAAGACTCAAAAGACAAGATCGATGCTGCTAGAGAAGCATACGAAGCATTAACTGAAGAACAAAAACCTTTAGTGGAAAAATTAGACGTCTTAGAAGCTGCAGAAGCAATGTGGGAAAAACTCGTTGAAGATAATGCAGCAGCAGACGCAGTTGATGAATTAATCGACGCTATTGGTGAGGTTGAATTCACTGAAGAAAGCAAAGCATTAATCGATGCTGCTAGAGAAGGTTATGAAGCTTTAACAGATGATCAAAAACCTTTAGTTGATCACTTAGATGTTTTAGAAGCAGCAGAAGCAGCTTGGGATAAACTCGTCGCTGATCACGAAGCCGCTGATGCAGTTGATGATTTAATCGACGCTATCGGTGAAGTTGAATTCACTGAAGAAAGCAAAGCATTAATCGATGCTGCTAGAGAAGGTTATGATGCTTTAACAGATGATCAAAAACCTTTAGTTGATCACTTAGATGTTTTAGAAGCAGCAGAAGCAGCTTGGGATAAACTCGTCGCTGATCACGAAGCCGCTGACGCAGTTGATGAATTAATCGACGCTATCGGTGAAGTCGAATTCACTGAAGAAAGCAAAGCATTAATCGATGCAGCTAGAGAAGGTTATGACGCATTAACTGATGATCAAAAACCTTTAGTTGATCACTTAGATGTTTTAGAAGCAGCGGAAGCAGCTTGGGACAAACTCGTTGCAGATCATGCAGCAGCAGACGCAGTCGAAGAACTTATCGAAGAAATCGGTAAGGTTACATATACTGATGAATCAAAAGAAAAGATTGATGCAGCTAGAGAAGCTTATGAAGCTTTAACAGATGATCAAAAAGCTCTTATTGATGAAGAAATATATGAAGAATTAACTGACGCTGAAGAGTTATACAAATTATATGATGATAACGCTCACGCAGAAGAAGTCCGTGATTTAATCGACGCTATTGGTGAAGTTGAATATACAGACGAAAGTAAAGAAAAGATTGATGCAGCTAGAGAAGCATTTGACGCATTAACTGATGATCAAAAAGATTTAGTTGGTAACGTTGAAGTCTTAGAAGAAGCTGAAGAAAGATATGAATTCTTAAAAGAAAATCATGAAATCGCTGAAGCAGTAGATGCATTAATCGACGCAATCGGTGAAGTTGAATACACTGATGAATGTAAAGAAAAGATCGATGCAGCTAGAGACGCTTATGAAGAATTAACAGATGATCAAAAAGAACTCGTTACTAAGTATGATGATTTAGTTGCAGCGGAAGAAGCATATGCTAAACTTGTCGAAGATACTGAAAAAGCAAACGAAGTTGAAGAATTAATCGATGCAATCGGCGAAGTTGAATATACTCCTGAATGTAAAGAATTAATTGATGCAGCAAGAGACGCTTATGAAGAATTAACTGAAGATCAACAAGCTTTAGTTGAAAATTATCAAGATTTAGTGGATGCAGAAGAAGCTTATGCTGAACTCGAAGCTGACCATCAAGCAGCAGAAGAAGTAGAAGGCTTAATCGAAGCAATCGGTGAAGTTGAATATACTCCTGAATGTGAAGAAGCAATTGACGCAGCTAGAGAAGCATATGAAGCTTTAACAGATGCACAAAAAGAATTAGTTTCTGAAGAAGCTCTTGACGCTTTAGAAGAAGCTGAAGCAGCATATAAAGAATTAGATGATAACGCTCACGTAGATGCATTCCTCGACTTACTCGAAGCAATCGGTGAAGTTGAATATACTCCTGAGTGTAAAGACGCTATCGACGCTGCTAGAGATGCTTACGAAGCTTTAACTGAAGATCAAAAAGCTTTAGTTAGTGAAGAAGCTCTCGACTTATTAGAAGCTGACGAAGCTAGATATCAAGAATTAGAAGATTTAGCATACGCAGGCGAAGTCATGGATCTTATCGACGCTATCGGTGAAGTCGAATATACAGAAGACTGTAAAGACGCTATCGATACTGCTAGAGACGCTTATGAAGCATTAACTGAAGCTCAAAAAGAATTAGTCGAAAACTATGATGTTCTTGTTGCAGCTGAAGAAAGATATGCTGAACTTAAAGCAGATCACGAAGCTGCTGAAGCAGTTGAAGCATTAATCGACGCTATTGGTGAAGTTGAATACACTGAAGAAAGCAAAGCTTTAATTGATGCAGCTAGAGAAGGTTATGACGCTTTAACAGATTCACAAAAAGAATTAGTTAATAACTATCAAGATTTATTAGACGCTGAAGAAGCTTGGGCTAAACTCGTTATAGACCATGCAGCAGCAGAACACTTCGAAGACTTAGTCGAAGCAATTGGAGAAGTTGAATATACTCCAGAATGTAAAGACGCTATCGATACTGCTAGAGATGCTTACGAAGCTTTAACTGAAGATCAAAAAGCTTTAGTTAGTGAAGAAGCTCTCGACTTATTAGAAGCTGACGAAGCTAGATATCAAGAATTAGAAGATTTAGCATACGCAGGCGAAGTAATTGACTTAATTGATGCAATCGGTGAAGTTGAATACACTGAAGAAAGCAAAGAAGCAATTGACGCAGCTAGAGAAGCATATGAAGCATTAACTGAAGCTCAAAAAGAATTAGTCGAAAACTATGATGTTCTTGTTGCAGCTGAAGAAAGATATGCTGAACTTAAAGCTGATCACGAAGCTGCTGAAGCAGTGGAAGCATTAATCGATGCAATCGGTGAAGTTGAATACACTGAAGAAAGCGAGGCTTTAATTGATGCAGCTAGAGAAGGTTATGACGCTTTAACAAATTCACAAAAAGAATTAGTTAATAACTATCAAGATTTATTAGAAGCTGAAGCCGCTTGGGCTAAACTCGTTATAGACCATGCAGCAGCAGAAGCAGTCGAAGAATTAATCAACAATATCGGTGAAGTTGTTTACACTGAAGAATGTAAAGTAAAGATTGATGCAGCTAGAGACGGTTATGAAGCATTAATTGAAGATCAACAACCTTTAGTTAGAAATTATCAAGACTTACTCGATGCTGAAGCAGCTTGGAATAAACTCGTTATAGACCATGAAGCAGCAGAACACTTCGAAGACTTAGTCGAAGCAATCGGTGAGGTAGAATACACTCCTGATTGTGAAGAAAAGATTAACGCTGCTAGCGAAGCTTATGAAGCATTAACTGATGACCAAAAAGATTTAGTCTCAGAAGGAGCTCTTGAAGCATTAAATGACGCTATTAACGAATTCGAACACCTCAAAGAAATGCATGAAGCTGCTGAAGCAGTTGAAGAATTAATCAACAATATCGGTGAAGTTGTCTTCACTGATGAATGTTGCGATAAGATTGTTGAAGCTAGAGGAGCTTTAGAACACTTATCAGACGAAGAAAAAGAATTAGTCTCTCCAGAAGCTATTGAAACATTAGTAAAAGCTGAAGAAGACTACGCTAACCTCTTAGCAGATCATTATGCAGCTAAATTGGTTGAAGGCTTAATCGATAACATTGGTGAAGTTGAATACACAGATGATAGCTGTGAAAAGATTGAACGTGCTAGAGAAGCATATGAAGAATTAACAGATGAGCAAAAACAATTAGTTGCTCCTGAATATTTAGAAACATTATTAGCAGCTGAAGAAGAATGGGATAAACTCGTTGAAGACCACGCTAGAGCTAGAGAAGTTACAGATTTAATCAACCATATCGGTGAAGTTAAGTTCGATGTAACATCTTTACACAAGATTGAAGCTGCTAGAGATGGATATGATGGATTAACTAAAGATCAAAAAGTATTAATTGATCCAGATTTAGTCACAATCTTAGAACAAGCTGAAGCAACTTATGCCGCTCTTGAAGAAGCCGCTCATAGAGCAGTTATTGAAGATGAAGCTAGTAAAGTTAAGACTGAAACAGCTGATGGTAGTGGATTCCCAGAAGACATTACATTAAAAGTTGAAGTCAAAACTTCTATCAAAGCTGAAGAAGGCACTGTTGAATATGAAAAGGTTAAGGGATTACTCTTAAGCGATGAATATATCAGCCATGTCTATGACGTTAAACTCATCCAAGTTATTGGTGGAATTGAAAGAGAAGTTCAACCTTCCGATATTAAAGAAGGAATGGCTATCTATGTCCATATCAAAGTCCCAGCAGGATTTGATATCAATAACCTTAAAGTCCTCCACATCCATAGCGAAGAAGATATCGAAGTTATCACAAACGCTCAAGTAGTTGATGGTGAAATTGTCTTCACAGTCACTCACTTATCTGAATTTGCATTCGTTTCTAAAACAAACAATGCATTACCAGGTTGGGCAATTGCACTCATCGTTATCGGTGGAGTACTCGTCCTCTTATGTCTCTGTTACCTCATCTTATTCTTCACACGTAGTGCGTGGATTAAAGAAGATGGCAACGTTTTAAGAGGTATTAAATGGGGCAATAAAGACGGTAAAGTAAGAGTGGTTCTCTTCCCTTGTAGAGTTAGATACCGCTTACCAGACCAAGTCTTTAGTTCCAAAGAAGAAGCTTGTAAATAACCTCTTCATAAATAAACCTCCATTATAGGCCGGGAATCTAAAATGGTTCCCGGTCATATAAGAAGGTGACAGATTATTTATATCTATTTCAGATTTGTAGGAATATTTGAAATAGTTGTAAAAATAGTTTCATACTGAATCATTTTGATTCAAAACATCCTTAGTAAACTCTCCTAGTCGACCTCTCTAGGGGAGTTTTTTTGCCTCTTTTGAAATAATAGTAAAAAGAAGAAAAGGCTATCTAAATCAGTCAACTTTCGTAATGGAGTAATTTTATAGAAAAATACAAAAAAATAGAGATTTGCAGTGAAAAATTGTAATTTTACAAAGTTTTTTATCTTTTTAAGGTTGCCAGAAGTAGATAAATATTTTTCGTCAAAATGTATAAGCAAAACGATTAAAAATAGAGATTTACTTTTAATTAGTGGAATATTCTTAAGAATATAATGTATAATTCGTAACGTGATAAACTTTTTGAAAGCTTATACATTTGATGTTGTGCGAATTAATTCGCATAACAAGTAAAGAAAGGAGAACTTATGTTCAAGCTATTATTCAAAAACATGAAGCCAAGAAACTGGGTTTCGCTTGTAATAATATTCTTGCTCACATTTGCCCAAGTATTCTTCATGATGCAAATTGTTAGTTACATCAGTTTGCTTACAAATGCTGTTGGCGCAAGTAGAGAAAAGGGTGTAGCTGAAATTTGGTGGTACGGCTTATACATGGTTATTTGTGCTATTTTAATGGCGTTAGTGGAAGTTATCATTAGATTCGTAGCTAGTGCAACTGCTTCAAGTACAGTTACAAATCTAAGACAAAAACTTTACGAAAGAGTTAACAACTTCGCAATGAGCGATTTTGCATCTTTCTCCACTGAATCATTAATTACTAGAACAACTAACGATATGCAAAATGTTCACCTTGCTTGGTTAACATTCTTAAAGACTGCATTCGTCGCACCTATTACCATGGTTTGGGCTATTATTCTTTTATGTCAACACGCAAGTGGATCCTTGACACTTGTTACAGTTATTTGGTTATTAGTCCTTGTCATTTCAGTTGTTGTTTTACTTTTATTGATTACTCCAAAGTACAAAGTAGTTCAAAAACTTACTGATGCATTAAACGTTTCATCTAGAGAAAACTTAACAGGTGTTAGAGTTGTTAGAGCGTTCAATGCTGAAACTTATCAAGAAGCTAAATTCGAGAAAGTTAATGCTGAATTTACTAGAGTCCAAATCTTCGCAGGACGTGTTATTTCAGTATTTACTCCTATCGTTATGTTAGTCATGATGGGTCTTTCATTATCTATCCTTTGGGTTAGTGCTTATGTTATTAACGGTTTAGAAGTTGGTGCCGCTAACGCACAATTTGCTACTACAAACGCATTCGTTATGCTTGCTAACCAAATCGTCTTATCATTCGTCCTCTTAGTTACTTTAATCGTTATTTGGCCAAGAGCTTCTGTTTCTGCAAAACGTATTCGTGAAGTTTTAGCTCACGAAGTTTCTGTTTTAGATCCAGCTTCTCCAGTCGAATTCAAAGACAAAGGTACTATTGAATTTAAGAATGTTGGATTTGCATACCCAGGTAGCGAAAAAGAAGCTGTTAGTGATATCTCTTTCAAAGTTAAAAGAGGTGAAACTATCGCATTCATCGGCGCTACTGGTAGTGGTAAGACCACAATTATCAACATGATTCCTCGTATGGCGGACTGCACAAGAGGTGAAGTCTTAGTTGATGGAGTCAACGTTAAAGATGTCCTTCAAAGTGATTTACGTGATCGTATTGGTTACGCTCCACAAAGAGGATTCCTCTTTAAAGGTATTATTAAAGATAATATCGCATTTAAAAATCCTAATATGACTCTTGAAGAAGTCCGTTGGGCTGCTCAAATCGCAGACGCTGATGGATTCGTAAGTAGCAAGAGAAACGGATATGACTCAGAAGTTGCACAAGGTGGTTCAAACTTCTCTGGTGGTCAAAAACAAAGATTATGTATCGCTAGAGCGGTTGCAACTAAACCTGAAATCTTAATCTTCGATGACTCATTCTCCGCTTTAGACTATAAGACAGATAAAACTGTTAGAGCACGTATTGCTTCTTCTCTTCCAGAAACAACTAGAGTCATCATTGCGCAACGTGTTGGTACTATTATGGATGCAGACCAAATCGTTGTTTTAGACCAAGGTAAGATGGTCGGTATTGGTAAACACAAAGACTTAATTAGAAATTGTCCAGTTTACCAAGAAATTGCCTTATCTCAATTAAGTAAGGAGGAATTAGGTTTATGAGTTCAGTAACTAATAAAACCAAGAAAAGCTCTAACAAGCTTGGTAGTCTTGTAAAAGCATTCCGCAAATACTATCTATTATTTGCTATTTCTATCATCTTACTTATCGCATCCGTTGTCTTCACAATCCTTATCCCAGGAACAATCCGTAGCTTAACTAACGAGATTTCTCCTTTCGGTAAAGGTATTCCTGAAGGCGCTTCATTCTATGTTAACTTTGCTCAAGTTACACACTTCGCTATTGTATTAGTTGTTTATATTGGTGTTTCATTCTTAACAAGTACTCTCTCTGGCTTTATCCTTAACACAATTATTCAAAAATTCTCTAAGGATTTAAGAAGAGATATCTCTGCTAAGATCAATAAAATGCCTCTTAACTACTTCGACACCACTCAAATCGGTGATATTCTCTCCGTTATCACTAACGATGTTGATACATTATCTACATCATTACAAAACTCTGTCAGTATGTTGGTTCAATCAACTGTCATGTTAATTGGTGTCTTAATTGCAATGTTTATTGCTTGCTGGCAAATGGCTCTTGTTGTCATTTGCTCACTCCCAATCATGCTCATCATCATTGGTCTTACATTCAAGTTCGCCTTACCATTATTCAATAAGAACCAAAAAGTTCTCGGTGAAGTTAATGGTGTTGTTGAAGAAAACTACTCTGGTCAACTTGTTATTAAAGCATTCAATGCTGAAAAAGCTAAGATTAACGAATTCCGTGAAAGAAACGATTTACTCGGTTCAATCCTTTATAAATCACAAGCTATCGGTGGACTTATCGAACCTGCTATGTCATTTGTTTCTTATTTAACATATGCTGCAGTTCTCGTCTGTGGTGGATTATTATTCCAAAACGGTACAATCTCCGATTTAGGTATTATTACAGGATTTATCGTCTACGTTTCATTATTCCAAGAACCTCTTTCTCAAATTGGTCAAGCTAGCTCAACCATTCAACTTGGTACTGCAGCTTGTAACAGAGTCTTCGAATTCCTTGAACAAGAAGAACTCCCAGAAGAAGGAGAAAAGAAACAACTTCTCGATCATAATAACATCCGCGGTGAAGTCGAATTCAAAGACGTTTGCTTCGGTTATGATCCTAACAGACTCACTATTAAACACTTCTCAGGTAAAATCACTCCTGGTATGAAAGTCGCTATTATTGGTCCTACAGGTGCAGGTAAAACTACCCTTGTTAACTTATTAATGCGTTTCTATGAACTTACTAGTGGAGATATCTTAGTTGATGGCGTTTCTATCAAAGAAATGTCTAGAAGTGAATTAAGAGATATCTTCGGTATGATCTTACAAGAAACTTGGGTTATTAATGGTACATTAAGAGAAAATATCGTTTATAACTTAAAGAACGTTGATGAAAATAGATTAGCTAAGATTCTTGAAGAAACTAACTTATCTCACTACGTCTCAACCTTACCACAAGGTTTAGATACAGTTATCCAAAAGGAAAGTGCATTATCCGCTGGTCAAAAACAACTTGTTACTATTGCTAGAGCGATGACTGAAAACGCTCCAATGTTAATTCTTGACGAAGCAACTAGTAACGTTGATACAAGAACTGAAATCTTAATTCAAAAGGCTATGGATTCACTTACCGCTGGTAGAACAAGCTTCGTTATTGCTCACCGTCTCTCAACAATTAAGAATGCAGATTTAATCTTCGTTATGAAAGATGGTAATATCGTTGAAACAGGTAATCATGATTCCTTAATGAAACTTGGTGGATTATATTGCGAGATTTATAACTCGCAATTCAATTAATCTTTGATTTAGTTGCTATAAAGGGAGTGTTTAAAGCATTCCCTTTTTCTTTTCTTTATATTGATATTATTTTATATGTTAGAATATCAAAAAGTTAGGAGTCCTATTTATGAGCTGGCCTCGAAA
>Ga0256407_10006596_pt1 | contig 17844 bp, 5 predicted proteins | sample RumenRJG_04DNA_FD_193489 | JGI IMG/M metagenome (GOLD analysis project Ga0256407, IMG submission 193489) | Bovine rumen microbial communities from Lethbridge, Alberta, Canada - RJG_04 | ecosystem: Host-associated > Mammals > Digestive system > Stomach > Rumen | place: Canada: Alberta | collected...
ATCATAATGATAGGGCCACCGTTCTGGATGGTCAGCGGCTTGAGTTGCTCGCCCACCTTCTCCTCGAAGATCTTTACGCGTTCCATGAAATAAGGATCGCGCTCGCGCAGTTTGATGTCCTTCTTCTTCAAGAGCCACCAAGGCAGACCGCCCATCTCCCATTCTGCACAGACATAGGGACCAGGGCGCACAATGACGTAGAGGCCGTTCTTCTGAGCCAGGCGGCAGAACTCGGCCACGTCGTTATTGCCAGTGAAGTCGAACCGACCCTCCTGTTGCTCGTGGATGTTCCAGAAGATGTAGATACACACGGCGTTCATGCCCAGTGCCTTACACATCTGGATGCGGTGCTCCCAGTAGGGGCGGGGAATACGCGGGTAATGTACTTCGGCAGCCTTTACGATAAAGGGTTCTCCGTTCAACAAAAACGTCTTGTTGCCCGTAGTGAATGTGCCGGGCTTGTTGGCTGCCTGCATCATAGCGGGGGCTGCCAGCATGAGTGCCGCAAGGGCAAAGGTTTTCAGTAGCTTTTTCATAATATCAATTCTTAATGCTTAATTCTTAATTGATACAAAGGTGGTGATGCTGCGAGGGGCCAAAGTCGTGTTGCCGTCGCAGGGGGCGATGGGCTTCAGCGTTTCGCCTTCGGTGTCGCTGGTGCGATAGGACTGCCAAGTGATGGTCGAAGGGGAACTTCGACCCACACTGAAGGAGAAAGGGTATTCTTTGTCGCTGTAGTTGATAGCCACCACCACCCACGAATCGTCTTGATTCTTGTAGGCCGATACCATCACGCCGTAGGGGTCTTCCTTCTCCTTTGAAGAGATATCGTAGCGTACGGCACCAGGACGCACAAAACGACTATAGTTGCCCAGCGCCCACATCAGTCGACTGTCACGGGCCTCGTGACGGCGGTCGAAGACGCGGATGAGGCCGTCTTTATAGTTGCCACCGCAGGCTCGCCACCACGACCAACTCTCGGCATTGGCGTAGCAGAGGTCATGATGGATGACACGCGCCACGTAAAGAGCCGTCTTCATCGAGAAGTCGTAACCGCCACCACCACCAATTTCCTTGTCGTTGTCCATGATACATATCTCCGACTGCCAGAACTTCGCACCGTATTTCCTCAGCGTCTTGTGCAGATCCATGCGAATCTTCTTCATATAAGACACGGGTGTATTGGTCCAATAGCTGTGGGCCAGCATCAAACGGGGCACCAGCGGCGTATCGCCCAGATAGGTCTGTGTACTGTCTTTCGACCAGAACGAGGCGATGGCATTGCCACGCTCCCACGAGGTCTTGTAGATGCCCAGCAGACAGCGCAGGTCGCTCGACTCGTTGACCATGATCTGCGTCTTCAAGCCCTTTTCCGTGAAGGCGGCACTCGTCTTGCGGGCCACCTCGGCAATCTCCCAGTTCGTAGCTGGCGAGCCTTCCTGCTTCGGTCCCTGCCAGTTCCAATGCCCGTCGGGCTCGTTGATTGGCGAGATATAATCGACGTGGATGCCGTGTTCGCGCTCCAGGCCTGCCATACACTCTGCCATGAACTGTGCAAAGGCATCATAGCATTCCGAGCGCAGGTTCAGCGTACCGCCTCGCCCAGTATTCGTAGCCAGTTCGTTCTCCGTGAAAAAGACAGGGGGTGAGTTGAGGAAAGCCAGGAACTTTGGCACACCACGTTCCTTAGCCATCTTCAGGAACCGCACCTGTCCGGCCTGTCGCGTCCAGTCGTAAGTACCGTCGAAACGCAGGAAGCACTCCGTGCGCGTACCTTTATTAATATAAGAGGAATCACCCTGTTCGGCACTGCCTGCACCCAGGTTGAAACGCCATAGCGACAGTCCGATACCGAGCGGCTGTCCGTTGGCATCGTTCTCGGTAGAGAAGAGCCAGTCGGCAATCTTGTTTACTTCCTTTTCGTTCTGCCATAGTCCGATATTCTGCATCGACCACGCATCTGATGCACCGAAATGCTCGATGGTCTGTTGTGGATGCTTTGTATCAATGACGTAAGTCTGTGCCTGCACGGAGAGTGCAGTCATCAGGAGAAATAATATAGTTAGAGGTCTTTTCATCTTCAGTTTTGTTGTACGTCTGCAAAGATAAGAAAAAAAACTGATATTAGTAAAATAATAAGAAAAAAGTTGTACCTTTGTAGCCGAATTACAAAAAATAGATGGAGATATTCGATTGTATACCGAAACAGCAGATATTGTTTTTCATCCTCTACGGCGTAACGGGAGTGGTGCCACTCATTGCGGCCCTCTACTTGCTGCTGCGCCGAGGCAATGCCATCGCACCTGGCGTTACGCCGCCAGTGCGGTTGCGCCGCTGGACGGCATCATTCTTTGCCGTAATGACATTGGCGCATGTGTGGTGGCTGCTCTTCTACATCTACTCCGGCAACTTGCAATCCGCGGCCTATCTGGTGCTCGTCATGGTCGATTGCATGTTGCTGTTCGTCACCTTCGCCGGCATGTTGCTGGCCATGCTTCAGGACCGCCGCCGGCCGGTGTGGCCCGCCCTCGTGACCATGATACCTTTCGTGGCACTTTGGGGAGCGGTCATGGCTTTCCCCAGTAAACTGTTTGAGCAGATTACTGCGGCATACCTCGTGTTGCTCGGCCTGCTCTTTACCGTACACATGATATTTGCCATCCGCCAGTACGGGCGGTGGCTGAACGACAACTACGCCGACCTGGAGAACAAGAAGGTGTGGCTGTGCCAGGCGGTGGCGCTCGTCAGCATGCTGCTGTTTGTACTCTATGTACTCGCTGTTGACATGGTCTTAATCTGGTTTATACATATCATCGAGCTTGTGCTTGTCGGCCTTCTGCTATGGCGTGTGGAGACGCTACCGCTGTTGGCGCAGAACACCGCTGAGCCCTCACCTAACCCCCAACACCTAACACCAACATCCACAATCTCCACCATCGACCTCGAACAGATTGACCGACTACTGAAAGAGCACTGCGTGGCCACGCAGCTCTATCTGCAGCACGAACTCTCCCTACAGGACCTGGCCCAGACCATTGGCACCAACCGCTCGTATCTCAGCCAGTATTTCTCGCGTAAGAGCATTACATACAATACCTATATCAACAATCTGCGCATCGACTACTTCATCAAACGCTATCAGGAACTCACCGCTGCCAGACAGGCCGTCGTCGCTCAGGAACTGGCATACGAGAGCGGCTTTAGCAGCTACAGAACCTTCAGTCGTGCCTTCACGCAACGCATGGGCCAGAGCGTAACTACATGGATGGGTCAATCGACAGAGTAACATACCGACATTGCATCATATCCCCGCCGAGTTATCCACAAGGATGACTCGGTTTTTCATTTTTTGACTGGACAAATTTTCAATTTGACTGGACAAATTTACAAAATGTGGACAAATCGTAAAAATCTGCACCTGACAGCGCATTTTGATTTGCACGTTTCAGAGAAAATTCGTACTTTCGTAGCACCAATCACTACTAATTTAAAGAGTGAACATTGTGTGTGACATTTATCAATAGTTAACGATATGTACGAATACAGAGGACTACAAGACATTATTTTCATCTCGCTCTACTGCGGGGTGGCTTTCTTGGCTGTGGTAGCCTGTTTGTACCTGCTGTTCAGATGGAGGAATGTCTTTGCCGACGATGTCAGGTCGAGCCGTAGACTCCGAAGGTGGACGGCGGTGCTGATGGCGACGATGGCAGCAAGTCACGTGTGGTGGTACGTCATCGGGCAGTGGTGGCTGGCCGACGACTGGCTGGTGCGCACCATCACGGTAATCATGCTCGACCGCATGACGCTGGTGCCGCTGACCATGGCGGTGCTGCTGGCCATGCTGCAGGACCGCCGTCGCCCACTTTGGCCGTGGCTCGTGATGCAGTTGCCGGTAGTCATATTTGCTATCGTGGGGATAGACGAGCGTAGTTCGTTCTGTGGCTGCGAGCTGCCGCACTACTGGCAGCTGGCCATGGTCGCCGTCTTTATTTCCTATTATATATATGCGCTGTGGCAGTACGGGCGGTGGCTGCTCGACAACTATGCCGACCTGGATCACAAGGAGGTGTGGCAGAGCCTGGTGTTCGCCCTCGCGCTGCTGGCAGTCTATGTAATCTATACCTCGAACGCCGGGGAACTCATGAGGGAGTACCTGTCGCAGGTTATCTCCATCGTCATCATCGCCTTCCTGCTCTGGCGCGTGGAAACACTACAGGAACTGCCGAGCCAAGAGGACATGAAGGCTTTTTAACACGAATACTTGGACGAGCCAAGCGCGTAGCGAGTCCCACGAATTATCATGAATAATAATTATTGAATAATTATATGGGTAATTAATGGCAATTATATGTTGAAAAGAAAAAAGACTAACAGACAATTATATGTTAAACAAATAAAACAAAACTATTATGAGAACAATTATCAGTAACATGAGAACGGTGCGGATGGCCATGATGTTCATCCTTGCCATGTTGACCACCCTGACCGTGCAGGCAGCTGCCGACAAGACAGCGCTGGACGCCGCCGTCAGCGAGGCCGAGACCTACAACAGCAGCATCCTTGAGAGCAACCCCAAGCAGGCCGAGGTGCTGACCATGCTCATCAACTCCTGCAAGACGGTGCTGAACGATGCCGATGCGACGCAAGAGGACGTTGATTTCGCTACCAAGTTCATGAACGAGAGCGTGAACCAGTGCAAGATTGCCGTGGTGCAGGCCAACTACGCCGCCGCCATCAGCGAGGCCGAGGAGTACCTGGCCACCATCAAGGAGAACTACCCCGCGCAGGCCGAGAAGTTGAACAACCTCATCAATAACGCCAAGCCCCTCATGGAGAACACTTCGGTAGAGGTATTGGAATTCTTCACCCAGGTCGTGACTGAAGGTCTCCAGCAGATTAAGATAGAGGTGGCACAGGCCGACTACGACGCCGCCATCGCCAAGGCCGAGGAGTATCTGGCCACCATCCAGGAGAAACACCCCGAGCAGGCCGAGCAGTTGACCAACCTCATTAACAATGCCAAGACCATCGAGAGCACTTCGGTAGATGTCTTGGAATTCTTTACCCAGGTCGTGACTGAAGGCATCAAGCAGATGCAGTTAGAGATAGCACAGGCCGACTTCGCCGCCGCCATCGCCGATGCCGAGGCTTACTTGGCCACCATTCAGGAGACACACCCCGAGCAGGCCCAGAATTTGACCAACGTCATCAATAACGTCAAGTCCATGGAGGGCACTTCGATGGAGGTATTGGAATTCTTTACCAAAGTCCTGACTGAAGGTCTCCAGCAGATGAAGATGGAGATAGCCCATGCCGACCTCGCCGCTGCCATCGCCGATGCCGAGGCTTACATGACCACAATCCAGGAGAGCAACCCCTCCGTCGCCGAGGTGATGCAGATGTTCATCAACGCGGCCAAGCAGGTGCAGGCCGACGACAGCTACACGCAGGCCGACCTGGAGTTCGCCACCGCCTTCATGAAGGAGCTGGTCGTGCAGGCCAAGGAGGCCGTGACCACCGGTGTCAGAAGCCTCACCCCCGACCCCTCTCCAAAGGGCGAGGGGAGTAGTAACTGGTTCACCCTCGCTGGTCGCAAGGTCAAAACTCCCTCCCTTGGGGAGGGCCGGGGTGGGCTCACTCCGGGCGTATATATAAATAATGGTGTAAAGACAGTGATAAGGTAATTTTATATTAACTTAATTTATTAACTTTATGTACAACAATCTAACAAACTTGAGGCGAGGGCGACCGTGGCTACTACTGGCGGCGCTCTTCGCGTGGCTGCTGCCACAGACGGCGGCGGCAGAGCAGTTCATACACGAGCCCGACAACTACTCGGTGACGCTGGGTGGTTCGAACATCGTGTACTTCACGGCGCCGGTCTACGACCAGAAGAACGCGGACCAGTGGGTTGAAACCGGTTACCTGCAGGTCTCCGTGGACGGCGCTGTGCCGAAGTCAATCTTCATGTGGAGTGCGGCGGAGACGGACATCGACGGCGACGCCACGGAGGTGAAAACACTCTTCAGTGCGCTGGGCGACGGCTTCTTCGACATCACGCTGGGTAACACCAACAGCACCATCCGACTGACGAAGGGCAACTACAACAAAGCGAACGTGAAGCGCAACAGCGACGGCTACTCCTTCACGTTCGAGGCGGAGTGGGTGGTGCCCTACAACCTTTTAGGCAAGAAGCTGACCTTCTCCTGGGACGTGACGCGCAATGGCAACTCCTGGACGAGCACGAAGGTGAATGGCCCGAAGTCGGTGACCATCAACATGCCGGAGGCCAGCGCCAAGCTGACGCCGTTCGTGTCGAGTCCGATGATGGACCCGAACACGCCGGGCAAGCTGCAGCTGCCGTGGTTCCTGCTCTCCGACAGCATCACCAAGGCGTACTACGAGTACCGCGATGCTGCGGGCAAGTACTTCAAGGAGGACATCGAGAACATGACCAACGGCATCATCGTGCTCGATGCCAACGTGCCGCACAAGAACCTGCGCGTGGTCTGCAACTACAAGGAGCAGGGCGACAAGGGCTCCTACCTGATAGAGGGCGTGGGGTCATCGCCGCAGAACGTGCCCTTCATCCACGGACCCGTGGGCTTGACGGCGCGCCCCTTAGACGAGCGCACGCCGAAGGTGGAACTGACGTGGAACGTGCCTTATCCCGACGATGAGGACCTGACGCCCACCGACTTCTTCGAGATTCAGCGCTCGCTGACGGGCAAGGAGGAAGACTTCCGCACCATCAGCAGCTCGGTGTTCTATGCCTACAACGACAAGAAGACGCTGTACACCTACGTGGATAGCACGCTCTTGGAGGCCATCCAGACGAGCATGCTGACGGGCGGTGGCACCTTGGACCACCTGACCTACCGCGTGCGCCGCGCCATCACCCAGAACTGGGGCTGGGGCGCCGACAACTACTGCGCCACCACGGCCTCGTGCGTGATGGACAACCTGCACCTGCTGCGCATCAAGGACTACTCGGCACAGTGGGAAGACTCGCTGTCCTACACCGCGCGTGTCTCCTGGCAGTATGCCGACGAGCATGGCGCAGTTTGGGACGACCGCGCCAAGATGATGCTACGCGTCACGATGAAGAACCGCGAGGGCGACATTGTCGATAGCCTCGTCTATACCCTGACCGACGACGAGCGCGCACAGCGCTACAAGATTGTCAACCTCACGCGCTCGTGCGTGACCTACGATATAGAGATGTATGTGGACCGCGACAAATCGCCCATCAACCAGTTGGCCGATGTGGAGCAGTTCTACTTCCCCATCCGCTCGGAGGCCGACTGGGAGGCGTTCCGTGATAAGGTACAAGCTGCAGAGGGTAAGTACGACGTGAACGCCCGCCTCTATGCCGACATCCCAGAGACTAACGTATTTATCGGATGGGGTTCGGATATTGCCTATCGTGGAACCTTCGATGGCAACGGTCACACGCTGACCGTCAAACAACCTTTCAATGAAGAGTACATGGCTCCCTTCCGCTATGTGGGCAACGCCACCATCAAGAACTTGCATGTGGCTGGCACCATCAGCACCAGCAATAAGTTTGAAGCTGGCCTCATTGCCTCAGTCCAGTCCAACTCGACAGTGGATATTGAGAACTGTCGCTCGTCTGTGACACTCAACAACACTATAAATGGCGATGGTAACAACGGTGGTTTCATAGGCATTGTAAATTCCAATGCTAATGTCACGTTCCGCAACTGTAAGTTCGACGGTGCCTTCGAGGGTGACAACAGCTCGGAGAACGGCGGCTTCGTGGGCTGGGTGGCCCGAGGCAGCACGCTGTCTATCGACTACAGCCTCTTCGCTCCCGACCATCTCTCTACCAAAGCCGACAAGAGCGATACGTGGGCAGTATTAGACACCCAGAACGTCACTTATACGCTCACCAACAGCCATGCCACCCGTGAATTCACAGGGACGTTCATGATCGGTAATGCCGATGACTGGACGACATTCAGGAATAAGGTGGAGGAAGCCAAGGGTCAATATGACGTGAATGCTATTCTTACTGCCGACATCACCACCGACTCCAGTTGCGGTGATGAAAGTTATCCCTACCGGGGCACATTCGACGGCAACGGCCACACGCTGACCATCAACATCAACTACCATACCAGTTATCAGGCTCCCTTCCGCTACGTGGGCAATGCCACCATCAAGAACCTGCGCACGGCTGGCACCATCCAGACCTCGGCTCAATATGCTGGCGGACTGATAGGCTACATCACTAATGGCAGCAATGTCACTATTGAGAACTGCCGCTCGTCGGTGACCATCAATAGTACAAATACTACTAATGGTGGCTTCATTTCCCGTTTGGGCGACAATGCAGCCGTGACGATACGTAACAGTAAGTTCGATGGTAGTTTTGAGGGTTCCGAAAGCCAAGCTATTGGTGGCTTCATTGGCTATTGCCAGAATAAGAGTTCGGCAACCATTGTGAACAGCCTCTTCATGCCCGACCATGTCAACACCGACCCCAAAGGCAGTGAAACGTGGGCACGAGGCGGAGACTTTACGCTGACCATCAGCAACAGCTATGCCACCGAGGAATTCTGCCGCATCATCAACGATGCCAATGACTGGGAGGCATTCCGGACGGCACTGAGCAACCGTGGCAGCAAGAGCGTGAATGCCATTCTGAATGCCAACTTCTCAATAGATCATTCTGCTGATAACTTCAAGGGTACGTTCGATGGAAACGGCCATACGCTGAACCTCAACGGTACTGACGGCACGTTTATTTCTGCCGAAGACTACACCATCAAGAACCTGCACGTCACGGGCAGCATGGGCGGCGAGCAGCATTCAGCCGGACTCGTGGTCAGCAGTGTTAGAGGCAATATCCAGAGTTGTTGGGTATCGGTCGGTATTCATTGTAACACCACACATGCCGGCGGTTTCATCGGTCATGCACACGATACACAGCACACCATCAACAACTGTCTGTTCGACGGTGCCATTAGCACCAAGAACGATGGAAAAGTCGATGGAACATCCTACGTCGGAGCATTCATCGGCTGGGGAGGCGGTGCTGATAACTACGTAACCAATTGCTTGGAAGACGGAAATTATTTATGGGTGAATCACGCTGGATTCTGCTATAAGGGGAGTGGCGATGCATGGGGTAATACCGGCAACAGCAAAAATAACTATACCTACAAAGACGTAAGCTGGAACGAAGTCAATTACGATGGCATCAGGCATAACAATATTGCCTATGTTGTCGAGAAACTGGGCGATGGATGGTATGCAGAAGGCAATGATGCCCTGCCCAAGATGACCCGCCGCGACCTGTGGAACAACGTCGGCTCGCTGTCGGCCAACGACCTGGCCTCTAAGCTGGGCGATGGCTGGTATGTGGAGGACGGCAAAGTGCTGCCAGTGATGGCCCTTGGCACGGCAGGTGTCAGTGAGGAAGAACTGGCTCAGTACTACGGCAACGGCTGGACGAAGGAGGGCTACAAACTCATGCCCGCCACGACCACGGAGGCCTACTATGAGTACGCCACCGTCAACGACCCGAAGCTGAAGGGCATGTTCTACCACAAGAACAACGGTACGATAGACAAGACGCTGCTGACGCAGACGCGCCAGAGTAGTGTGCTGCTGTCGTGGAGCACCGACAACAATCCCATCGACTACTTCCGCGTGCTGCGCTGCGTGCAGGGCGAGGACAAGTGGACAGAAGTGGCCACGGGCCTGACCGACATGAGCTACGAGGACACGAGCGTGTCGCCGCTGCTCACCTACGAATATAAGGTAGAGGCAGTGAACGACTGCGAGGGCCGCACCGCCACCGAGACCAAAGCCACGGTGGGCGAGTGTAAGCACACCGGCCGCGTGGAGGGCTACGTGCGCTTCAACGACGGCACAGGCGCACCCGCCATCGGCGTGAATGTAACCTATAATAATAATACGGTGGCCACCGCAGAGACCGATGAGAGCGGCTACTTCGAGGTGGATGAACTGTCGTACCAGGGCGGTACGGACGTCACCTATAGTGTAGGCCCCGCCGCCGAGAGTGGTGTCAACATTGATCCCGTGGCCGTTACCTTCGACGCCACGAGCAACAACCGCGTGCTGCGCGAGTTCACCATCGAGAACGGCCGCCGCTTCTCGGGCTACGTGATGTACGAGGGCACGAGCATCCCCGTGAAGGGCGTGAACTTCCTGGTAGATGGCAACCGCATCCACAACGCACAGGGCAAGTATGTGGAGACCGACTACGACGGCTCCTTCTCGTTCCGCGTGCTCAACGGCCAGCACACCATCCAGGCCGTGATGGACAAGCACGTGTTTACGAACGACGGCTGGTATAAGAACAGCCAGAAGCAGAACCTGACCGCCGACGTGGCTGGCATCTACTTCTACGACGACACGAAGGTGACGCTGACGGGCCGCATCGTCGGTGGCGACGACCAGGGCCTGAAGCCGCTGATGAACAACCTGTCGCAGAACAACCTGGGCGACTCGCTGACCATGGTGCTCACACTGGAGGGCGACAACACGTCGTGGCTGGTCTATGACAACCAGCACCCCAACCGCACCAAGCGCGAGGAGGTGGTGAGCCATCCGGTGAAGGGCGACAAGCACTACACTCAGGTAACTACGGAGCGCAAGCGCATGGTGGTGCAGCCCGACGCTGCGACCGGCGAATATACGCTGAAGTTGCCGCCCGTGCGCTGGAAGGTGCAGCAGGTGTATTGCTCGGGCTACGCCACGCTGTTCCAGGAGGGACAGGTGAGCGAGGTCATCGACCTGACCAACGCGCTCGACACGGTGAAGGTGAACTACGACGGCATCTACTACGACGCTGACGAGCAGCGCGTGGAGAACCCCACGGCCAAGTATCACGCCGTCTATAACCGCATCTACCACAGCCCCGTGGAGGTGACCTACAAGCAGTTAGGCTACGACAACTTCGACTACTTAGGCGACAAGACCTATGCCTCCAGCGAACTGACGGGCGAGACGGTGCAAGTGCCGCTGGTATATAGCGTGCGCAAGCCCAACTGGCCCGCCAACCGCAAGGACTCGCTCGTGGCCGTCTATACGCTGGGCCACCCCGTGTTCAGCATTGAGCGCAAGTACAACATCCAGTTGCAGGTGGGCGAGCGCTATCTGTACAACAACGACCCGCTGGGCCGCGTCGATATGGTGCCCCTGAAGGGTGGCATAGCCTACATGCAGAACGGCATGAGGGCGCTGTCGATGAACGACCTGAGCACCATCAAGGAGCCGCAGGAGTTGGACAGCCTGGGTCAGTGCGTCTTCACCCTGAAGGCCGACCAGACGTCGAACATGAGCAACTGCCTGCGCACGGTGACCTTCACCGTGGAGCGTGACAGCACCTTTATCCAGGCCGAGCCGCTGAAAGGCTACGTGCTGAACATGATTCCAGCGGGTGCCGGACAGGACATCATGACCGAGGGTGCGCCCATTCTCTACGACATCCTGCGCGACCCGCCAGGAGCCTACAGCACCAACACGCTGGCCAAGGGCGCTACCATCAACTTTACGTACATGATGAACGCGTCGATTACGGCCGGACCCGTCCTTACCCTCAAGTACGGTGAGAAACTGGAGACCGTGACGGCCTCCGTGCATACGATCAATACTTCAGAAAGCTTGTTCAATGGTATGTCCAATGGTACTGCCATCGGTCCTATCCAAGTATCCGACGCTGTCGATACCAATATCGACATGTTCGTGTACAACGGCAGCGGCAGCAAAGCCTTCTCGCACACGATGGTCGTGGGCAACAACATCAGCACCAGCGGCGACCCGTCGATGGTGGGTGCCGACGCCGACCTCTATATCGGCTCGGTGCAGAACGTGACAGTGACGCCCATGAGCACCATCCGTGCCGTGACCGACGAACAGATGACGCGCTTGGCTGCCCGACTGGGCAAGACCACCATCGAGTTGCTGAACGAAGGCGCGAAGGTGGAATCGGAAGTGGGCAAGAATGTCGATAACGGCTCGGTGTCGGTGATAGCCACCGGTTTGGATGCCAATGGCAAGCCCGTCTACCTGATTCGCGACATAGCACTGGGCTACGGTCCGACGATTCAGTCGAACTTCGTCTATTCGCAGAAACAACTGCTGACGCAGATTATCCCCGCCAAGGCGAAGGAGATTGTTGACCTGATGTATTTCGGCACGAAGGAGGAGGCGCAGGCTATAGCCAACCGCACGAAGAAGGCTGTCTATCTGTCGCTGCGCATGCCTACCGACACGATGTTTGCCGTGGTGAACAAGAAGGTGGACGGCAAGGTGGACGGCCATCCCTACAATGTGACCATCGACACGCCCCAGCCGGGCATCAACTACCTCGTGGTGCTGCCAACGAAAGCCTCTGAGCAGGACTACAGCGACGAGGTGGAGGAGAAGTACCAGGTTATCAAGGCCTGGGCCGACATGATAGCCCAGAACGAGAACGAGAAACTGCATGTCCACGACAAGTTGAACAACTTCGACATTGCCGGCGCTGCAGGAGTGAACTACAGCGAGACCTTCGACGCCAGTTACTCGTCGTCGTGGTCGAACTTCTTCCCCATCGGTACCGAGGTTGACTACTTCGGTATGGGCACGACTGGCAGTAATTTCACCTCGGCAGCCTCCATCGCTGGTACGATTGCCAGCGCGATAGGCTTCTCGTTGCTCGAAATGAAGGCATGGAGCAGCCCGACCGCGGAAAAGATTAGTGTTGATAACGGTATGAACTCGCGGGTTCAGTTCTCGGGCAAGTTGCTCCAGTGGACGCTGTTCCCCATGGCTTCCTACACGACGGTAGGTGCCGACTCGGAGGCTCGCTCCTACAACCGCACCGAGTCGTTCACCATTGCCTGCGACCCGGCGAGCCACCTGAACGTGGACGTCTATCGCGCCTATTACAAGGGCGACGACGAGACGGATGAGGTACCTATCTATGACGTCTTCACCAACGACAACTTCAACAGTATGTATGAAACGGTGAAGGACCAAGTGAACAAGTCAGTCCAGGCCGCGAAGATCAACGGCCCGCGCGGCTTCATCTTCCGCACCCGTGGCGGCGCTACGCAGAACCCGTGGGAGGACCAGCGCGTGACGAAGGTCTATGACCCGGGCACGGTGCTCGACGCCCGCACACTGAAGATTGTGAACCCGAAGATTCGTCTGGACAAGCAGAGCGTGAGCGGCGTGGCCATCGACGACGCTGCCAAGTTCACCGTCTATGTGGGCAACGACAGTGAGAAGCCTGAAGCCACCGACGGCCTGACGCTGCTGCAAGTGTTCGCTCTGGACCAGCAGAACCCGCAGGGCGCCAAGATGAGCATCAACGGCCAGCCGCTGACCACCGCCGGCATCACCGTGACGTGCACTCCCGGCACGGAGACGGCCCTGCAGATGGAGGTACGCGCCGGCCAGGGCTTCGACTACGAGAATCTGGTCATCGGCGTGATGTCGCCCACCGACCCCGAGCACACCTACGCACTGACTACGTTCGACGTCCACTTCCTGCGCGAGGCAGGCGGCCTGGCCATCGCCACACCGGGCGACAAGTGGGTGCTGAACACCAATGCCCAGATGGACGGCAAGCGCGGCTGGTACATCCCTGTGACCATCAACGGCTTCGACCGCCATCAGCACAACTTCGACCACATTGAGTTCCAGTACAAGGAGTCGCAGCGCGGCGACGACAGTTGGACGAACCTCTGCTCGTACTACGCCGACGCTGAGCTCATGGCCAAGGCCAACGGCGTGCGCGAACTGATGAAGGAGAACGCGAACATCACCACCGAGTTCTACGGCGAAGGCTGGACGATGGAGCGCGCCTACGACCTGAGGGCCGTGCTGTTCTGCCGCAACGGCAATGACTTCCTGACTACCTCGACGAAGGTCATCAGCGGCATCAAGGACACGCGCCGCCCGCAACTGTTCGGCACGCCAGAACCGAAGAGCGGCCTGCTGACCGCCGGCGACGACATCGTGTTCAACTTCTCTGAAGACATTGAATATAACTATCTAAGTGCCATCACCAACTTCGAGGTGAAGGGCGAGGTGAACAACAACTCACTGTCGGAGATGGTGAGCGTGCAGTTCGACGGCACGACGGCCAGCGTGGAGACCGAGGCCAAGCGCAACTTCAGCGGCAAGGACCTGACCATCGACCTGATGGTGAAGCCCGCCGAGACGGGACGCGACATGCCGCTGTTCTCGCACGGCGCCAACGGCCAGACGCTGCAGCTGTGGCTGACCTCAGACTTCAAGCTAAAGGCCGTGGTGAACGGCCAGACCCTGACGGCCAGCAAGGAGATGCCGAAGAACATCTTCCAGCAGGTGGCCCTGGTGCTGAACCAGACGGACAGCCTGGTGACACTCTACCACGGTGGCCTGGAGGTGGGCCGACAGAAGCTCACGTCGCTCTACACGGGCACGGGTACGCTCATCTTCGGTCGCGCCAAAGAGCAGGACAGCAACAAGAGCCAGTACTATGAGGGCCGTATGATGGAGGCCCGCCTGTGGTACAACGCCATGGACGGCACACTCATCGGTTCGACCTACGGAGGACACCATCTGACGGGCTACGAGAAGGACCTCGTGGACTACTATCCGATGAACGAGGGTTCGGGCGACTATGTCATTGACTACACCCAGGGTGCCAACGCTCAGCTGATAAACGCTTCGTGGGTCATCCCACAGGGCCTGTCGCTACATGTCGATAAGGCCGACAAGGGTGTGCTCTTGGATAAGAACGCCATCAACCGCACCGCCGAGCAGGACTACACGCTGATGTTCTGGTTTAAGACCGATAAGGACGGACGCGGCACGCTGCTCTCCAATGGTCGCGGACTGAAGGAGGACAACGGCGCTGTGAACCAGTTCCACATCGGCTTCGAGGCCGACACGCTGAAGTACCGCTCCAACGGCTTTGTAGCCAACGTTCCAGGCAACTGGAGCGACGGCAAGTGGCACCACTACGCCATGACCGTGAACCGCGGCCGCAGCGTGGCCAACATCTACATGGACAAGGAGCTCATTACCACCTTCGAACCCGACAGCCTTGGCGGCATCAGCGGCGGCTATCCGCTCATCGGTGCCAGCCGCTACGACATCGTCAACGAGAAGGACACCCTGCTGAGACAGGACGGAAAGACTCCGCTGAAGGGTAACGTCGACGAACTGCTGTTCTTTGCCCAGGCACTGCCGCAGCAGCTCATCAAGACCTACGCCTCGAAGAGTCCTAACGGCGACGAGGCCGGTCTGTTGACCTACCTGAGCTTCGACCGCCAGGAGCGCCAGAAGGACAACAGCATCGAGTTGGTGCCCTATGTCTATAGCAAGAAACTCTATCTCGATGACAAGGGCCAGCCGCGCTATCAGCTCGACCCAGAGACGAAGGAGCCCACTGACATACTGGTGCGCGACTACCTGTTCGTGGACGATGAGGATGTGGTGCTGACGCACTTCGACAAGAAGGACGCTGCACCTGTGGTGCCCTACGAGGAGGTGACCAACCTGAAGTTCTCGTTCATCGGACGCGGCAACCAGGTGCTGGTGGAACTCGACGAGCCTAACGCGAAGCTGAACCACCGCAACATCTACGTGACGCTGCGCGACATCGAGGACCTGAACGGCAACACGATGGCTTCGCCGCAGACGGCTTGCTACTACGTGACCAACAGCAGCCTGCAGTGGCTGGTGAACCGTCTGGATGCTACCGTCAAGTATGGAAGCGGTGAGAGCTGCGAACTGGTGTTCTACAACAACGGTGCGCAGAACCACACGTACACCATTGACAACTGCCCGCGTTGGCTGACACTCTCGAAGTACAGCGACGCAGTGGCTCCGCAGGCACTGGACTATGTCACGGCCACGGTCAATAAGGACCTGAACATCGGCACGTACAACGAGATTCTCTATCTGACCGACGAGGAGGGCATCACCGAGCCGTTCTACCTGAACCTGACGGTGGAGGGCGAACAGCCTGAGTGGGCCGACCACATCGACAGCGAGTTCCTGGAGAACTCGATGAACATCAGCGGACAGGTGTATCTCTATGGCGACCTGGACAGCGATGCACGCGACATCGTGGGCGTTTTCGACGACCAGAACCAGTGTCACGGCTTCGCCAATATCACGCACGACACACAGTCTGGCGAGACGGGCCTCTACCTGACCGTCTATGACAGCCAGGCCAGCGGCCGTGCACTGAACTTCCGTCTGTGGCAGTACAGCACCGGTCGTGAGATTGTGCTGAAACCAGAATCGGCCATCACGTTTGCGAAGGATGCCATGCTGGGCAGCGACACGCCCGTACGTTTCGACGGTGGCGAGGCCTTCGTCCAGAACTTCCGCTTGCAGGAGGGCTGGAACTGGGTATCGTTCAACCTGAAGAGCGACCAGCTCAGCGACGTGAACACACTGCTGGGCGGCATGAAGTGGAGCGACGGCGACATCCTGACCGAATTGGGCAGCAACCTGACGCTGACCTACGAGGCAGCACAGAAGCAGTGGATTGCCACCGGTAGCACCGATACCGTGACCATCTCGCCGAAGAATGCGTATGCCATCAAGGTCAAGAAGGATTGCACTCTGCCGGTTGGCGGCACCGTCATCAAGGATCAGAACGACCGCACCATCACGGTGAGCAAGGGCTGGAACGCCATTGGCTACACGCCGATGACCAACCTGAGCGTGGAGACGGCTCTGAGCGATTACTTCGACAATGCTGAACCCGGCGACGTGATAAAGAGTCACACCGAGTTTGCCTACTTCACCAAGACCGGCAACACCGGACGCTGGCGCGGCTCGCTGCAGTTCATGAAGCCCGGCGAGGGTTACATGATGCTGCGCAAGGCCGAAAGCGACGCTTCGTTCACCTATCCGTTCTACGACCTGAACAGCAACTTCCGTGAGGACTGGAACACCGGTACTACTCGCGCCGCTGCCGCCGCCAAGGCACGCAGCACGATGACCGTGAGCGCCGTAGTAGAAGGCTTCGAAGTGGAAGATGGTGATGTGCTTATCGCCTACTCGAACGGCGAGGAATGCGGTAGCGTAATTGTCAATTCTCCGCTCGGCCGAAGGACGCTTGCTACCAAAGGGACGCAAGAATTGTCAATTGTCAATTATCTGAGCATCGCTGGCGATGCCAGCGCCAACATCTGGTTCGCCATCGAGCGTGACGGCGAAATCGTAGCTTCTACCGGTGAGATCATGACCTTCAAGACCAATGCCGTCATCGGCAGTCCCGATCAGCCGACAGCCATCAACTTCATGAAGGCTGAATACGCAGACGGCCAATGGTACAGCGTCAGCGGTATGAAGCTGCAGAAGCGTCCAACCAAGAGTGGTGTGTATATCTTCAACGGTCGTAAGGTCGTGGTTAAGTGAGCGAAGAACTGAGCTTGCTCGAGTTCTTCCGAACGGGAACGAGCTCGAGCGTAGCTCAAGGTCGTGATTAAGTAATATAAAACCACAGATTGCGCAGATGACACAGCGCAGCCAAAATCTGTTAAATCTGTGCAATCTGTGGTCGATATTAAATATAATAACGTAAAATTATGAATAAGATAAAGTATTTATTGTTTGGAATGTTGGTGGCGTTGGTGTGCGCTTGCAGCAGCAGCGACGATGACAATAATGTCAATGATCCAAAGAATGCTGCCTGCACGGAGACCACGGTCACTGAGGCTCCCGCGTGGCAGATAGACTGGAGCAACAATCAGGAGCGCCCCAACTGGACGGAGCCCGACGGCTCGCTCTATGCGAACTGGACCATCCTGAAGGTGCAGATAGAGGATGCGCTGAAGGCCTACGCCTCCG
>Ga0256407_10006597_pt1 | contig 17843 bp, 8 predicted proteins | sample RumenRJG_04DNA_FD_193489 | JGI IMG/M metagenome (GOLD analysis project Ga0256407, IMG submission 193489) | Bovine rumen microbial communities from Lethbridge, Alberta, Canada - RJG_04 | ecosystem: Host-associated > Mammals > Digestive system > Stomach > Rumen | place: Canada: Alberta | collected...
AGGCGGGGTTGTGATGACCTCGATGCCGAGCTCACGGCCGTAGCCGACGTAGTCGTCGAAACCCTCGGCGCGGTTGTGCCCGAAGCGGTTGTCGTAGCCGATGACGAGGCGCCGCACGTTGAGCTGGTCGCGCAACACGCGCTGCATGAAGTCGCGGGCGGTGAGCGCTGCCATCTCGTGGCTGAAGTGGAGTAGGGCCACCTCGTCGATGCCCGTGGCCTCGAGCAACCGGAGCTTGTCGTCGAGGGTGGAGAGCAGCTGTGGCTGGTAGTCCTGCGCCAGCACCTGCCGCGGATGGCGGTCGAAGGTGATCACCATCGAACGCAGATGGGCTTCGGCAGCCACCTGTCTGACGTGGCGGATGAGAAACTGATGGCCGCGGTGCACGCCATCAAAGAAACCGATTGTGGCCACGCAGGGCTCCGGGGCCTGTCGTGGCGTTTCATAGAGACGGATGATCTTCATCTTGCTTTCAGTCCTGGTCGATTCCCGGACTCAGTGCAAAGGTAAGCAAAAAGCAGGGGATAAGGAGGTAATCAATATTATTTAACGTCTGAGGGGAAGGGGGTATAGAAGCTATAGACTCTATAGAAGCTATAGAAGCTATAGATTTTATAGATTTACAAAAAATGCTTACCTTTGCAGACAAAGCAGACAACAAGTGCAGACAAAGCAGATAACAAGATATGAAGATAGGCAATATTGATTTTGGTAGCAGGCCATTGTTTCTTGCACCCATGGAGGATGTGACGGATATCGGATTCCGCAAGCTCTGCAAGCGCTACGGCGCCGCAATGGTCTATACAGAATTTGTGGCCGCCGACGCCATCATCCGCGCCATTCCCGCCACACTGAAGAAGATGGTCATCGACGACGATGAGCGCCCCGTCGGCATCCAAATCTACGGCAAGGAGGTGGAGCCGATGGTCGAGGCCGCAAAGATAGTGGAGACCTTCCACCCTGACGTCATCGACCTTAACTTCGGCTGTCCGGTGAAGAAAGTTGCCGGTAAGGGCGCCGGAGCAGGACTGCTGCGCGACATTCCTCGTATGCTCGAGATCACTCGCGCGGTCGTCGATGCCGTCCATACCCCTGTCACCGTCAAGACGCGGCTGGGCTGGGACCAGAACAACCTCATTATCACCGATCTGGCCGAACAACTACAGGACTGCGGCATCCAGGCGCTTACCATCCATGGTCGCACGCGGTCGCAGATGTACACCGGTGACGCCGACTGGTCACTCATCGGTGAGGTGAAACGCAACCCCCGCATCCATATTCCCATCATCGGTAATGGTGACATCACTACGCCCGATCGTGCAGAGGAGGCCTTCGACCGCTATGGCGTCGATGCGGTGATGATAGGTCGCGCAACGTTCGGGCGCCCTTGGTTTTTCAAGGAGTGCCGTGACTACATGAATGAGCAGCAGGGTGCAGGTCAGGATGCTGCTGCGCCCTTGACCATCGATGACAAGATCGACATCCTTGAGGAGCAGTTGCGCATCAACGTGGCGCGCATCGACGAGTTGCGCGGCATACTCCACACGCGCCGCCATTTGGCCGCGTCGCCCATCTTCAAGAATATTCCCAATTTCCGTCAGACACGCATCGCCATGCTGCGCGCCACAACGGTGGAAGAATTGACCACCATCCTTGAACAATGTCGTTTGATACTCAAAGAGTTATGAAATCCTTATTTACAAACTGCGACAAACCCGTGAATTGTTTTAACAAGGTTTAACATCGGTAGAATACTGTCGCCCTATCCACTTGGTATTGAGCGGCTTGTGGTGCAGGCATCGAGGGGGTGGAAGTTAGAGTTGCGAGGGCTGACCAAAGTCGGTGAGCTAAAGCTGCGAGGGCTGACCAAAGTCGGTGAGCTAAAGCTGCGAGGGCTGACCAAAGTCGGTGAACTAAAGCTGCGAGGGTTGACCAAAACCCATAAAACCCTTGCTGTGAGGCAAGGGCTGCGCCCGTTGTTTCTTCTCCGGCTCCGCCTTGCTCCGAAGCAAGCTTCGGCACGCCGGATCCGGAGAAGAAACAGCCCTCGTTCCTCAGGCTTGCCTCACAGCAAGTAAAACCTTGAAAACAGGCTGGTGCGATGATTTCCCCTATCTTTTACCTTTTACTTTTTAACTTTTACCTTTTACTTTTTACCTTTTACTTTTTACCTTTTACTTTTTACCTTTTACCTTTTACTTTTTACCTTTTACTTTTTACCTTGTTCTGCGTCAGCCTGTTTTTAAGGTTTTCCTTTGTGTCAGCGCCAAAATCCGACGGAGGAGGATTTGCCCGTGGCGGGGTGAGGGCGGGGAGAGGCTTGGCCTCTCACAAGCCCTCATCCCACCAAGGGCAAAGGACCTGAGTCCTTGGCGCTGGCACAAAGGGTTTTATAGGTTTTGGTTTTATAGGTTTTGGTCTCAAATTTTCTTGTAGGCTTCTGATTACCGAGAGGCTGGTGGCCGGCACCAGGCCGGCCACTACACTGACACCTTATCAATACGTCCTTGTAACTTTTACAAAATATAACGTTAAATCTTTTGTGCGTTCCCAAAATGTGGTTATCTTTGCATCAGATTTAAGTATCACTTATACAAAAACATTATTATTATGAAAGACTTGAAAGGAACAAAGACAGAGAAGAACCTGCAGGAGGCATTCGCCGGTGAGAGTCAGGCACGTAACAAATACACCTTCTACGCCAGCAAGGCCCGCAAGGACGGTTACGAGCAGATTGCCGCCATCTTCGAGGAGACGGCCAACAACGAGAAGGAGCATGCGAAGCTCTGGTTCAAGTATCTCGAGGGCGGCGACATCAAGGACACGCTGAGCAACCTCAACGATGCAGCCGCCGGCGAGAACTACGAGTGGACGGACATGTACGACCGCATGGCCAAGGAGGCCGACGAGGAGGGCTTCAAGGAGATTGCCGCCAAGATGCGCATGGTGGGCGCCATCGAGAAGCATCACGAGGAGCGCTACCGCAAGCTCGTGGGCAATATCGAGGACGGCGTCGTGTTCTCTCGCGACGGCGACCGCATCTGGAAGTGCCGCAACTGCGGTCATATCGTCATCGGCCCCAAGGCCCCGAAGGTATGCCCCGTCTGCGCTCATCCGCAGAGCTTCTTCGAGATCAACGCTGAGAACTATTAAGCCTTGAGCCTCTTGGCTCAGGCCACATCAATATAAAGAAGGCTGTATCAGAGGAAATGTCCGGACTTCCGGGCTCAGATCTTCTGATTCAGCCTCTTTTGTTTTAAAACAATCTCTATAACCATGACTTTAACCTTGTCTTCCACATGCCGCGGTTGGATAGCCGGCCTTTATCGGCGTCATACGTCAACCCCTGCGGAGCGCGTCCGCCTCACCATATCGCATCGTCCTGCTGACGTTGCATCAAACCGAGTGGAAGCGCGTTGTTTGCCGCTTGGATGCCAAGGCGCAGTTGCGCATCGTGAAGGCTGCCCGCATGCTGGAGACGGAGGATATCAACCGCGTAGCGGTTGCAATGATCAGCCACGGAGAGTTAATCAACCGCGGAGCGGTTGCGGGATATAGCCCGGGGTTGAGCGCCAGCGAAACCCCGGGAAGAGAGGTTTGTCGGTGAGCTTATTCATTTTACCCCGTAGGGGTTCCGGCGCAACGATTGCAGAGATACGGCATTCATCGTCCGAAAACCATTCATTTACAAAATTATCTATCGTAGAACTTTGTCTTGCCGCAACCGCTACGCGGTAATATCAATAATGTCACCGGCGAACCCTACCCCCGGGGAATCGCTTCGCTCATCCCCGGGCTATTTACCGCAACCGCTACGCGGTTGGTAAACTTGAGAAACTTGAATCATGTAACCTTTTGATTTTCCGCACACGAAAAATCCCCAAGCGCAACAACATGCACTTGGGGATTATTAATTATCTATGGTAGGGCTCTTTCCTCCCTCCCCTCGGGGGAGGGCCGGGGAGGGGCTTTTCTTTCCTCCCTCCCCTCGGGGGAGGGCCGGGGAGGGGCTTTGGGGAGGGGCCTTTCATTCCTCCCTCCCCTCGGGGGAGGGCCGGGGAGGGGCCTTTGGGAGGGGCTTTTGGGAGGGGCCTTTCTTTTATTCGTCGTCTTCCTTTGCTGCGGGGAACTTCATGATGGCGAAGCCACTCTCGGTACGGCCGACGTAGAGCCACAGCACGCTGTCGTTGCCATTAGCATCTTTCTCGATGTAGTAGTTGGTGTTGATGCCAGGCTGACTGATGCCGCTGCCACCCACGAGGAAGCGGTAGACGGCGTTGTGGGTATCCTGGTCGTTGAAGTTCTGGAAGGCTTCCTGCACGTTGCTTCCCTTCGAGAGGTCGTAAACGAACATACCCGGCGTTGCCGTACTTGCACTGCCGAAGCAGATGGGCGCGGTGAGCAGGTAGCGTGAGCCGTTGAACGAGAAGAGACGGGCGTCATCGCTCTCGGCGGCTACGGTGTTGGTGCTGAGGCGGCTCTTCGAGTTCAGACCCTCGTCGCAGAGCGAGAGGTTGACACCACTCAGCTTACCCGTGCTGCCCAACAGGTTGACACGTGCACCACTGAGGATATAGTCGTCGGTTCCTTCGATGCGGTTGATGTGCATGCACATACCGGCCCTGTCGGTGGCCTGCAGTTCGATGCGTGCAGGAGTGCCAATCGTCTTATAGCCCGATACCGGCAGACGCAGCACCTCGGTGTAGTCGTTGGACGGCAGGAAGATGAAACCATTGCCGTTCTGGTCGAGGTCGACCGACATGGCGTCACCGTGGCGGGCTGCAGCGTCGGTAATCTGGCTCACATCGATGTCAGCAATGCACTCAGGCGTCGACTCCGGCGTGTCGTAGTAATAGATTTTCAGCGGAGAAGCCTTTGCACCCGAGAGGTTGGCGAGATAGATGTGTCCGCCGGCCAGTGCGCCGCAGTTGTAGGGGAAGGTGCCGTCGCTGATGCCCTCGAGTGAAAGCTTGATGGGCTCAACCTTGCCTTGCTCCAAATCGGATACGCGCAGCAGATGAGCGCCTGGTGCCGATGGGTCGTCGGCTGTAGGATTGCGGTAGCAGAACAATACGTAGGTGCCGTCGAAATCGGTGCAACGCGTCTGGGCGTCGGAGATATACTTATAGATATTGAGTCCGGTGTAGTCGCATACGACGGTGCCCTTCTCGAAGTTGGCGCCATAGACAGGTACGCGCTTGCGCACGGTCATGAAGTAATCCTTGTAGCGGTTGTGGTTCTTCACACGGATGGTCTTGGTGACCTGCGTGGTCGCGTCATCCATCGAGAAGTCGAGCGTGTCGCTTTCCGGATCGAGGTGGGCGCCATCAGACATTGTCGCACTGACGACGAGGTGGGCGAAGTCGGAGCTCTTGTCGAGCTTGGGGAACTTCACGGTCTTGGCGTCCTCATCGATGGTGCCTTCCACTACGGTGTTGCCATCAGCACCGGCATTGAGAATCTTGATGCTCAACAGGTCGTTGGCATAAGGATTTTCCGTGGCCGATGGATAGTCATCGGAGCAACCAGCGAGCATGAAGCCGGTGGCCAAGGCCGACAGCATGATATAATGATGTATCTTTAGCATAGTTGTTATCTTTTAGAAGTTAATTAAAGTCCGAGTCCCATTAATTGTTGGTTGACGGCCAGCCCTCGGTCTGGGTCAGCGTGTAACCCTGAATCTTGTAGTCGTTGATCTGGTTGGTACCAATCGGGCAAAGATAAGGATTGACGTTGGTCATGTTGAGGAACTGCTGACGCGGCTCGGTGGTCTCAGCCTGGAACCAACCTCTGATCTGGCGGTGGTTGCTGCCATTGTAGACCACGTACTCATTCTTGCTGTTGAGCACACGCATCTTTCCGACATACTTCTTCAGGTCGCCTAAGAGGCTGTTCTTACCCGAGCGGCTCATGTCGACGTAGGCGCCGTAGAGCAGGTCGGGGTTCTCGGTGGTGTCCATGTAGTTGAGCTTATGCCAGCGACGGAGGTCGATGATACGGCCCTGTTCGAAGGCAAACTCCATGCGGCGCTCGCGGCGTATCTCCCACAGCAGCTTCGGCACGTCGCTGTCGCGGTCGGGGTCATCGGGCAGATCGTCAAGCTGCATGTGTGCGGTTTTCTTCACGCCTAAAGCCTCCTGTCCGGAGTCAAGTGGGCGGTCGCGGATGGCGTTGATGGAGATGTCGATATCCTCCTGCGTTACAGCCGGTCCGCCTAAGGTCTCCAACTCGGCCTTAGCCTCAATCCAGTTGAGCAGTACCTCGGCGTAGCGTATGACGGGGTATCCGGTGGTGTTGTTGGTGCCGGTCCATTCGTTGGCCGGTGCGCCGCCAGCCTGAGACAGATAAGAGAGGGCGGAACGTGGAATGAACTTCACGACATAGAGCATGCTGGCGCGTGCGTTGGTCGTCAGTGAGTCGTAGAACGTAGCCTCGAAGCGCGGGTCGCGGGTCTGGATGAGCTTCTCTAAGCGGAAGTCGGTGGCGCTGGTGACCTTTGACTCCTGATAGTCCTTGCCGTCGACGCAGATAAACGACTTGATGAGATCGGCCGTGGGACCGACAGCCATTGACTCGTTGACGTTGCAATAGGATGCGATGCAGTGGGTCTTGCCCAGCGAGCTGTCGTATTTGCGGTAGAGCAGCACGTCCTTGGCCGACGAGAGGTCGGTGGAGCAGAACAGGTCGCGGAAAGGCGTCACGATGGCGTATTTGCCGCTGTTGATGACCATGTCGCCTGCGCTCTTGGAAAGCTCGAAGAACTTCTTGGCGCGCTCGTTGTTGCCGTAGTAGTATTTCTGCCAGCTGCCCTCATACAGTGCGTAGCGGCAGACGAGCGCGGCTGCGATGTAGCGGTTGACGGTACCGCTGCCGTCGCTCTTGCGGATATTGTTAAGCGCGTAGGTGAAGTCCTCGTACACGCTGTCCATCACCTCGTTGCGCGGTGTACGGTCTTTGTAGACCTCGTCGCGGTCGAGATTGGTAATCTCGTGGTTGTAGTAAGGCACGTCGCCGAAGACATTGACCAGACGGGCGTACTCAATGCCGTGGAAGAGGCGGGCAAAGCCCATCCAGTGGTTGTAGGCCTCGGTGGAGAGTACACCTTTCATGCGCTGCTCGAGGCGGTCCTTCATGATGTTGATCTTGCGGATGTAGGCAAAGTCCCACGACGGACCCTGGTACTCGCTCTGGTAGTTGCTGGTGCTGGTCGATGTGCTGCCCTTAGCGAGCGGCACCTGACGCGTGAAGTTGGATTGCGAGGAATTGCTAAGCACATCGTCGCTGAAGCTGGTATTGTTGATGCCAGGTGCGTAGTAAACCGTCCATCCTGTACCGTAGCCGGGGAAGAAGTAGTCGTAGAAGTCATTGGCATAAAGACGCACCTTGTCCTCATTATTCCAATAGTTGTCATCCTCCTCTGTGGTCTTTGACGGCCGGTCAAGCACGTCGCTGCAACTGGTGAAGCCTAAGAGACATGCCAGCGCGACGGCAGCGATAGGAAAAATATAGTGTTTCATGATTGTTGTTGTTTAGAATGAAAGTTGAACACCGAATGACAGCGATTTAAACACGGGCGTTCCGGTACCGGTGCGTCCGAGGTTATAGTTGCTGGAGAACATGGAGTAACCCGAGATGGCCTCAGGGTCGATGGGCAGTCCACGCAGGTGGTCAAAGGTGAAGAAGTTCTCAAGCGACATGTAGATACGCAGGTTGCTGACGTAAGCCTTCTTCATCCATTTCTGCGGGAAGGTGTAGCCGAAGTTGATGTTCTTCACGCGGAGGTAAGCCATGTTGAGCAGGTATTTGCTCTGCACCTGCATGGTGTATCCGGTGTTGCTGCCACCGAGGTCCCAGGCACGGGGGTAGAAGGCGTTGGTATTGTCTTCTGTCCAGTAATCCTTGCAGAATGTCTCCGGCATAGCGCCTTCCTTGGCGTTCCATCCGGGGATGGCAAGCTGGCCGGCACCCCAGATCTTACGTTTGCCGATACCCTGGCAGTAAACGGAGAGGTCGAAACCCTTGTAGTCGGCACCGATGCGGAAGCTGTACTCATAGCGGGGCGTGGTGTTACCAATGACCTTCAGGTCGCCATGGTCGCCGTTGGTGTTGTTGCCGTTGTCGATATAGCCATCACCGTTGAGGTCGACGAACTTCACGTCGCCCGGTGCGCACATCAGTTTGTTGTTGTCCTCGAAGAGAACCTGATAGACGGGGTATTGAGTATTCTGCACGTGAGTGGTGCGGGCCGTACCCTTGTAGATGACGGTGGTCGTCTTGATGTTGCCGTTGTCGTCATAGACGAAGTCATCCTTCTGGAACAGACGGTCGGTCACATAGCCGTAGATGTCGCCATAGCGGCGGCCGGTAGAGAACGTGGTGCTCAGTGAGCGGTTCTCCCACGGTGTGAGGTAGTCGGCGCCACGGATGGTCTTCGTGGTGGCATCGGAAATCTGGAAGTTGGCCGTAATGCCCAGGCCGTTGGCGAAGCGATGGCGGTAGTCGACCGAGAGTTCCCAACCGCGGGTCTCCAGTTCGCCGTAGTTGCCTCTCGGTACGCTGGTGCCAAGGGTCACAGGCATGCTCTCACCCGGGATAATCATATCCTTCGTCCTGCGGTTGTACCAGTCGAACGAAGCGCCCAACTCATTGTTGAAGAAGCGCAGGTCGATACCTAAGTCGACGGTCTCGATGCGCTGCCAGCCGATGTTGGGGTCGACGAGCGACGGTGTGCCGAAATAGGTCAGCTGCTTGCCGTCGGCGCCAATCCAGTTGGTCTGACCGCTGCTGAGAATGGATTTGTAGAGGCTGTTGCTGACCGACTGGTCACCAATCGAACCCCACGAAGCGCGGATCTTACCGAAGCTCAGCACCTTCTCGACAGGCTTCATGAACTTCTCGCTCGTGAACACCCAGCCACCGGAGAAGGAGGGGAACCACTTCCATCTCAGGTCCTTGGGGAACTTTGACGAGCCGTCGCGACGCAGGTTGGCCTCAATGAGGTATTTGTCCATGAAGGCGTAGTTGATACGTCCGAAGTAACCTAACTGGCTGTCCCAGTTGCGGCCAGCGCTGATAAACTGGTCACCCGAAGCCAGGGCGAACTGCGGGTTCTCGGGGTCGATAAGGTTGGTCTTCCTGCCGGTGTAGGAACTCCAGTTGCTGGTCACGAGGTTCATACCGAGCATGAACTTGAACGCATGTGCCTTTTCCGGTCCGAGATAGAGGCGGTAGGTGGTGTAGGCATTGAGTGTGTTCTCATTGCCTTTATAAGTATAGTTGGAAACAGAGCTGATGGTATTGTTGGAGTAATAGCTCTGATAGGGGAAGCGGTAACCCGGCATAGCGCCTTCCGTACCGGCATCCACCTGATTGCCCTCACTGTCAACATACACTTGCTGCCCGTTGTCGTCGAGCCATTCTGTCGGGGCATACCATGTCTGACCGCCGTTGTACTGTATCACGGAGTTGTTGCGGTCAGTGGTCTGATGGTCGTAGGTGTAGTCCACCTGCAGGTCCCAGTCCTTGGTGAAGTTGATGGTAGCGCCGATGTTGACATTGAAGTATTTGTTCTGCAGATTATCGGTGTTGCTCTGCGCCACCTCGGAAACAGGCTCACGCAGGTTGTTGCCGAACTGGTCGTTGACGCCTTCCGGCATCAGACGGCTCCAGCGGTAGAGATACAACCATGGGTCGGCCACCGTCGTACCTACGCCGGGGTAACGCTTGTTGCGGTCGGAGTAAAGTGCACCGGCACGCAGGGTGACGTACTTGTTGAGCTCTGACGATACATTGATCTTGGCGTTGTAGCGGCGGAAGTCATCGTGCTTGGCCGTACGCATCATACCATCCTGATTGAGCAGACCTAAGCCGATGTTATACGAGGTCTTGCCGCTCTTTCCGTTGACCGAGAGGTTGTGCTGTGAGGTCGGCGCCCAATCGCGTATCATGGCCTTGACGCCGTCGTAGATGCGGTAGCCGTATTTGTTGGTGCCATCATAGTACCAGTCGCGGCCGTATACGACGGGGTCGTTGTACTTGACCGTGCCGCCATATTTCTCCTGCCATTCCAATGCTTTCTGGTAGCTGTCCTCGTCGATACGCCAGAAGCCGCCGGCAGGCATGGAGGCGCCGCGGTTGATTTGCGCATCGAGGGTGTAGCGCAGGCCGTCGATGCCGGCCATGTCAATATCCTTGGCGATATGCTGGAAGGAGAAGTTGTTGGTATAGCTGACTTCGAACTTATCGGTCTTGGCGCCTTTCTTTGTCGTAATCAGCACCACGCCGAAGGCAGCCTTGGCGCCGTAGATGGACGATGCGGCGGCATCCTTCAGCACGGATATCGACTCGATGTCGTTGGGGTTGACCATCTGAATGCTTGGTATCTCAACGTTGTCGAGCAAGATGAGCGGGTTATTGTTACCGCTGATGGAGGCCACCTGTCCACGAATCTTGATGATAGGGTCGGAGCCCACCTCACCGGTCGGCACCACCACGTTCATGCCAGGTACGACGCCCTGCAGACCACGGCCAACATCGGCGATAGGTCGGCTCGAGAGGGCTTTGTTCACATCCACCGACGTCACGGCACCCGTCAGGTCGACTTTCTTCTGCGTACCATAGCCGACGACCACCACCTCGTTGAGCTCTTTATCATCCTCTTGCATTTGAATGGCCATGTTGGATGATGCCTGTACGGTCTTGTTGGCAAAGCCTACATAGCTTAGCTCTACCTTAGCGTTGGGACGGACCGAAAGGGTGAAGCGGCCATCGATATCGGTGATGGTTGAATTCTTCGTTCCTTTCTCGGTGACGGTCACGCCAACGAGGGGCTCACCATTGGAATCGGTCACGCGACCTTTCACGGTGCGGTTGGATTGCTGCACAACATTTGTGGTGTACGCTGTACTCGCAATGTCTTTGGCAGCATTATTGTCTGCGGCCATTGCACTGGCAGGAGACAGTAAACCGAACATCAGGCATGCGCAAGCTGTTTTTCGAATCGGTCGGCTCGGTAGGTAATACCAATGCTCTCTTCGATTAACAATAGAAGTAACTTCACTCATGTTAGATTAGTTAAAGGGTTAATATTAATTATATTAGTTATTTATTTATCTAATTTTGGCAAAGATAAGTAATTTTTACGTAACCGATGCCAAATTCGCCATCTTTCTAAGAGTTTTCTTTTCGCGGCCCATGGCAGGTCGATTGGCGGGAAAAGGAAAGGCGCTATTAGAACGAATGAGCCCGGTACAAAGCCGGGCTCACTGTTATTAGGAACTTATCGACGTTGGATGTAACGTCTGATGTGTTACTTGATGACCTTCACGACCTTCTGCGTACCGTCGGCATACTTGGTGACGACGATGTTGAGGCCCTTGACGGCTGTTCTGTTGGCTACGCCGGCAGGAGTGTAGTACATTGTGGAAACAGCCTTTGCAGCGGTGTTCTCAATGCCCTTCACACCGGTTAAAACAGGTGTGTCGGCACCGTCGATGGCGATACCGTATTCGGCTGCATAGCCGCCGACGAAATACTGGTAGAGCTTGGCCTGCTTGTCATTGAGTACCTCCACGTTGAGCCAGTTGCCCTGGGTTGTCATTTCTCTGGATAACGTCGTGTTGGCGGCCTTGGTATAGACGGTGGTCAGCGTATTGTCGCTGCCAATCTCCGCGATGGTGAAGCCGTCAAGATAGGTGGGTGTGGAGTTGTTGCCATAGACGATGAATTTGCGGCTGCCAAGCACGAAGATGTCGCCGCCGTTGCAGACACCCTTGTTAGGAGTACGGTCCTCCGGGCTGTAGAGCTGCTCGGTGCTTACCTGGCCCTCATCAAAGGTGAAGTCGGTAAGGGGTTTCTGGCGGTTGACATAGACGTAATGGTCAGTGTTGTCAGCATCTTTGTAGTAGTTGTATGTGTCCCATGTACCTGCTCCAATATTGTTGTCAGGGTCCCATACGTTGCCGTATTCCACGGTAGGACTGTCACCGCCCGTGAAAGTATAGGCGACGATACCTGTGTTCTCAAAATCCTGGGCGCCTCCATTGGCCAGCAGCACGGCACCGTTTGTGCCAAACACATTGCCTTTGGCACGGCCGAGGAAGTCGGCACGGCCTTGTACACATTGTACCTCATTGGTTGTCACTTTCTTCTTGAGGTCAGCACTGATAAGGGTGAATGTGGTTTTCTTTCCGGCTGCATTGCTGCTCGCCCAGCCCCAGTTGGCGATAATGGCGTTACCGGCCTCGTCGTAGCCCGTGGGCTGATTGGCACCAATATCGACCTGACCAATCTCTTCCTTCGTGGCGAGATTGAACACGCGCAGCTGCTGGGCGGCACGGTCATTGAGATACAGCTTGTCGCCGTAGCCATAGGCCGTGCGGTTCGTTAGCTTGGCATAATTCGTGATGGCACTTACTGGCAGAGAGTCGAGCAAGGCTACCTTGAAATCGGTTTGTGCGCTGGCTGTCATTGCAGCAGCCATCATAGCAGTTAGAAGTAAACTTTTTTTCATAAGCCTAAATTGTTTAAGGAATTATTGATAATGTTACGTTTGATTATTGCAAAGATAAGTAACTTGTTTATAAACGCCAACGTATTTTGGTTAAATTTTTATAAGTTAACACGAACTTAATGATTTAATGCATTGTCGGGCATTACCGCATGGGCATTGCGGTAACAACTGTCCGCCTATTTCATAAGTTCTTTGAAGAAAATCGTCTTCCCGGTTTCTGAGCCGGGAAGACGATGATATCGGGTTAACGGCTACGGTTATGGCTTGACCACCTTCTTGGCAGGAAGCTGATTAACCTTGACCATGTAGACACCACAGCCGAGCTGAGAGGCGTCGACCACAGCCGAATGACCGCGGGCCACGAGGGCGCCGTTGACAGCATAGACCTTGACGTCGGTCACGGTCTCGGGAGCCGTCACGTAGAGGTTGTCGCCTTCGAAGCGCACCTGGAGCTCGCTCTCGGTCGTCTCGACATTGTCGATACTTGACGGCGTACCGTTGCCCTTGACGACAGTCAGCGACTTAGCGGCAGGCGTGATGGTCTCGTTGTTCTCCGTCGGAATGGCGAATACGCCCAAGCGGTTGCCCGTGCAGATAAGGTTGCCGGCATAGTCGAAGTTCATCTCATAGATGTAGCCGGAAGCATTGGCCACGCCCGAGGTGTAAGAGCCGCGATGCTTGAGCGTAGGCACGGAGTCGGACGTCCAGCTCAGGTCGAAGAACTGCAGCACGCCCTTGCTGTCGTTGATTACGAGCATCTTGCCGTCGTTGCTCACGGCAAAGCCTGCGCCACCCGTAGCGTTGAACAAGTCAACGTTTTCGGTAGTACCGCTGTTGAACGTGATGTTGCCGTTGCGTGTGACATAAACCAGCGAAGGAACGGCCTTGGTGTTGTTGCCGCTGCCACGTATCTGCGATACCCAAGCGCCACCATCACGACCGGGAACGATATGCTCGTTGCCATTGACCATGTGATTGCCGATGCCTAAGGTGTAGGACGGTGCTTTATTCCACTCATTGAGCAGAGAGCCGTCGGCCTGACCGATGTTGTAGACGCAGACCTCATTCTTCGGTGTCCAGTCCTCATTGGTGATATAGACCTTCGTATCGGCACCGGTTCCGCTGAAGGCGATGCCCACAGTAGAAGAGCCCACGGATACACCGTCATTGGTGAACAGTCCGTTCTTGTCTCTCGTTCCCACAAAGAACTGCTGGTATTCATAACCCGTATCTGCAAGTTTGGCGGGATCGGCGATATACACGCCCGAAGCACCATCCGACCACTCGGTCATCCACAGCTTGCCCTCCGGGTCGGCTGCCATACGGTAGTTGCTGGCCGGCGAGGTATAGCCGCGATACGGCGTGTCGTTGACGCGGTTGAAGTTCTGGTCGTAAGCGTAGATACCATTAGAGGTGCTCGTACGGGAGACGCGGTTGTTGATGTAGATGTAGCCGAAGTAAGGAGACTCCGGAGCCTTGATGACAGCGTTGCCGCTGACGAAGCCGCTATAGGCCTTGCTGTCGGCATACAGCTTGGTCACGTTGGTCACGGCCTCACCGCGGACGCGTACCGACCAGTTGAGCGTCACATTATCGGCGCCAGGAAGCTGATCCTGGGTCAGGGTGATGGAGTTCTCGCCCTCCTTGACTTCCATAGGCGTGCTGCCTACCTCATTGCCAGAGGCATCGGTGAAGATGAGGTCAGCATCGGTGGCATTCTCGTTGGCCTTGAACGTGAAGGTGTAAGCGCCATCGTCGCCACGGACACTCTTCAAGTCGTAAGCATAGATATTCTTGACAACGGGCTGGGTCACACCTTCAGAGGTGAAGGCCGTCAGCGTGGTGCCATGGAGCAGATAGAGCGTGATGCCGTTGGCATTGGCCTTGGCGCCGGCTGCCATTGCCGTCGTAGCGTCAGCCTCGGCAAGCGTCGTCGTGTCAGTCTTTACGAGTGTAGCAGAGTCGAGTCCGTTGGTGATGTCGTACAGACGGACGCCGGCCACCTTGTCATTGTCAACGAACGGGGTGACCATGAACTGGTGCTTGGCATACTTGAAGAACTGAATGCCCTGTGCGGCAACGTCCGAGGCTTCCTCTGTGCACTTGCCCACGACGGAGGCATCGGTGTTCTGCGCACCCTCGCCCATTGTAAACTCCAGCGGCATGCCTGCCTCACCATCGATGACGTAGTTGTCGTCGGTGCGTGGCGATACGGCTATCTGCATGGCCTTGCCCTGTTGCTTCTCGCCAAATGTCGTGCCCTTTGAGGAGCCACGATAGGCGGTCGAAGAGAGCTGGCCGTCGGCAACATTCATTATCAGGAAACGCACGGCCTTGCTTGAGCCCGACGTAACGGCGGTGGTGATAACCTGACACTCGTCTGACGTGCCGTTGACAGCCAGGCCCTGGCCCATGTCGGCGCGGTAGAAGTTGCAGGAGCTCTGTGTGGTGAACCAAGCCTTTGGAACGGTGTCGAGCGATTCCCAGATGTAATAGCGCAGCACGCCACGCGTGTAGCCGGAGTCAACCTGTTGAGCGCTGAACTGCGAACGAACGCTGTTGACGCCGACCAACTTTCCATCAGCCGTGAAGGCAATGTCGTTGAGGCTTGAGTAGAAGCCCTTGTCGCCGTCTGCGCCAGTGGTGATGCCCTCGGTGGAAATCTCTTTCTCCACCGTGCGCGACGTATTATTAATAAGGTAGAGGTGCGGGGTGCCGGTGTCATTGGTCAGCACAACCGTAGAGTCGCCGCGGACGAGCATGCGCTTCAGCGTACCCGTGATGTCTACCTTGCCGGAGGTCTGCGTAAGGGTGAGCTGTGTGGGCGCGAGCGTCATACCGTCGATGACCGGCTCGTCGTAGTTGTGGTAAAGCACCACAGGTGCCACGTAGTCGGTGGCCTCAACATGCAGTTTAGCATAGGAGGTCTCATTGGCCTTCACCTCAACCGTCATGTCGTCGTCGCCAAACAGAGGCTTGTAGCCGTCTTTCTCCACCTGGAAGGTGTACTTGCCCGGCTCCAGACCGCTGAATACGAACACGCCGTTGTAGAGCGTATCCACCTGATAGGTCTGCACGACCTTGCCGTCTTTCAGCAGGTTGACCTTGGCGCCATTGATAGGCTTCCACTGGTCATCGGTTCCGGGAGCATAGTGATAGAGGCTGTTGGTCATCTTCTCGTGCAGGTCCTTCACGGTACCCATGATGTAGCCTGTGGTCTCCGGTTTGAGTCCAAAATAGGCGCAAACGCCGCGTGCCACGCGCACGCCCTCCTGACCGCACCAGTCCTTGTTGAGCGCCCGGTGGCGCGCAGGCTGGTAGGTATGGAAGTAGCCCTCGAGCAGGAAACCCGGTGTGGCATGCTTCAGTACGCCTAAGTAGCCGGTGTAGTTGCCATAGGTGCCGTGACGCGTAGACGAACTTCCGTAGAACGAGATGTCGCCGCGCAGGTTGGGGTTGTTCTTGCCGTAGTAGCTCTGCGGGTCGATGCCGTCTTCCCAGTGGTATGTCCAGTTGGCGTTGGCCATATCCCGGCTGCCGGCCACATAGGCACTGTCGTCAGTACCGCGGAAGAGATAGAGCGGATAGTTGGTGCTGCTGCCCTCACTGGCTGAGTTGGAATGGATGGAAATGAACATATCCATGTTGTTGGCATCCACCTCCTCGCATATTTCCGACAGGGAGCGGTTGTATTTTTCCTCGTCGGCGGCACCTTTCACGTAAGGGTACGGGCCGTTCTGGGTACGCGAATACATGATGTTGCTGTGCTTCACGCCCATGCGCTCGAGCGCGCGGCCCAGTTCGAGACACTTCCACAGGTTGGTGTTCGACTCATAGAAGCCGCAGGTGTCGGGGCGCCCGTTATCCAATGCGGGATAGGGAATGGTAGCCATTGGTCGGTCGTTGGGTCCCCATGATCCATGACCGGGATTGATATAAATACGCAGTTGGTCAGCCGACTTGGTCTGTGCCAATGCATTGCCTGATGACAATGACATCGCTGCCATTGCCGCACATAGTAGTAAGAGTCTTCTCATGGTCGTGGCTATTTAGAAACGTGAATGATGTAAGCCTTGCCCTCAGGAGAGGTAAAGGCAATCTTGCCAGCCTGCTGCGCAGGTTTCGGATACTGGGCAATCACCGAGTCATCGGTGAGCGCCTGCCGCTTTCCGTCAAGCGTAACGGCAATGATGGAGGAGGAGAGAATCACCTCGCCGTCATCTTTGTCGTTCATACCCACGACGATGTTGTCGTCATACCATTTGGGAGCCCTCAGCTGACCGAGGCTCTTGATGTTCTTGCCGTTGAGGTCGCAGACGAAGGCGCCTACGCCACACACATAGTATAATACATTCTGCCCATTAGGCGATAGCGACGGCCAGATGTAGCTGTATTGCTTTCCATTGGGCGAGAAGGTCTTTGCCTTTCCGCCTTTGGTCAGCATCAGTTGGCGGTTGTTGATGCTCAGCGTCGGCAGAGCCTGTACCTTGACGCCGTTGAACGACTTGGCACTTGCCTTGCCATTGTTCACCACCGTCGCCTCGTTGTTGCTCAGGCGCACGCCTTGCAGGTTGCGCGTCGGTGCCTGCAGCACTTGTTTGCTGCCCGTCGTCAGATCAATGGTGTTGAGCGAGGTCTCGCGCAGGTGCTGCGGCGAGTAGGTCGACTCCCTGTACACCACCGTCTTGCCGTCGGCGGCAAAGCGGGCATCATAACCCGAGCCGCTGCCATTGGTCAGCTCAACGGTCTTGCCTGAGGTCAAGTCGAAACTTTTCAGTCCGTGATACGTACCAGTGGTCAACAACAGACGGTTGCCATCCGGACTGATGTCTGCAACCATCTCACTGCCATTGGGCAATGCCACCTGCTCAACCTGCTGCACGGTCAATACCTGCGCAAACGCTGAGAACGGCAGAAACATTGCCAACATAAGTAAAGGTTTCCTCATAATACGTTCGTTTATATTAAATTGTTTAGAAAAAGAAGTCTCAGTTAAGGATAGAACTCTGTGTAAAGCAATGCCCAAAAATAAGCAAAATACATGACAAAAGCAAGGAAATCGCCTATTAATTAAGATAATTTAGTAATACCATGAGGAGGCATCCCGCTTGGCGATAACATCCGACGGAGCTCCCAATAGCGACGATGCCGGAGCCTCAAGCAGCCGCAGCGCCGATTTGGGGGCATAATTTTTGTTAATTAACAGGTATGCGGCTTTAATTATAAAATGTTTTTGTAACTTTGGCCGGTTAATAAACCATGCGGGATGTTAAGACGGCATCCTTGGCCATTGACTTAAATCTACGTATTATGACGCTTATGCAAATGAAAA
>Ga0256407_10006598_pt1 | contig 17839 bp, 17 predicted proteins | sample RumenRJG_04DNA_FD_193489 | JGI IMG/M metagenome (GOLD analysis project Ga0256407, IMG submission 193489) | Bovine rumen microbial communities from Lethbridge, Alberta, Canada - RJG_04 | ecosystem: Host-associated > Mammals > Digestive system > Stomach > Rumen | place: Canada: Alberta...
CAGCCGGAATTCAACAAGCTTTATTCCTGAAGCAAGATAGAAAAACGGATCCTGAAAGGGTAAATGCCCTTCAGGATCCGTTTTTTACTGGAAAACTATCAGATAGTGCTTTGACGGGCCTTCTGACGTGTCTTATCGGAATCATTTTTGGTTGAATCTGATTGTACATTGTCCTGGCCCTTGGGCATTTCCGGTAAATCGGACTGTCCGTTTCCCGTAATGCCGCCCTTGGGGCGACCCTGCATCTGACCGCCTTCTGGCTGGCCCTGCATCTGGCCATTGCCGCCGTTCTGCGGGCGGTTCTGCATCTGACCGCCTTCACCGCCTTCCGGCCGCATCTGGCTGTTGTTGCCATCCGGCTTCATCTGGCTGCTGCCATTGCCTTCCGGCCTGGCCTGGCTGCCATTCTGTCCGCTGCCGTTCTGTGTAGCGCCGGAGACAGCATCTGCAGAACCTTCCGCATGCTTTCCGGCTCTTGCCTGCTTGCGAGCCCCGGCCTGGTCAGATGAAGCATCCTTCTCCTTGTAGTGCAAACTGATACATTTCGTCATGCGGATATCTGTTCCGCGGATTCCGGGGGAAGCCCGGAACATCCGATATATGAATCAGTATAGCGGCAAAATCTGATGAACCTGTGTTGGAAGTGTCAAAATTGTGTGAACAGAAACGGCAGTGCATGGTATAATCTCATTGACGCAATAATCACGGATATCATCGTTACAGATATCATGGTTACAGGAGTTTCAGAAAGAAGGAGAACAGATATGGCAGACAGCGGAAGACAGACTTCTGAAAGCTTCCTATTGAGCGCGATACTGTCGTTTTCAGGAGGACTGCAGGACGCTTATACATACAACGTAAGAGGCGAGGTGTTTGCAAATGCGCAGACCGGCAATGTGGTGCTGATGAGCCAGCATTTCATGCTGCGTGAATGGGATGAGGGAATTCATTATCTGTTTCCGCTGATGGCCTTTGCGCTGGGAATATTCATCGCCGAAAACATAGACCACAGATATAAGATGGCCAGAAGAATTCACTGGCGGCAGATTGTGCTGCTGATTGAGATTGTACTTCTGGGAGCAGTGGGATTTTTGCCAGCGCAGTTTGACATGGCGGCCAACATGATGGTTTCTCTGTCCTGTGCGATGCAGGTCCAGTCCTTCCGCAAGGTGGCCGGATACGGATACGCCAGCACCATGTGCATCGGAAACCTCCGTGCCGGGACGGAAAGCCTGGCAAAGTATTTCCATGACGGAAAGAAGGAAACGCTCCGGAAGTCCCTTCATTATTTCGGAATTATATTGATATTCGCCCTGGGCGCGGGCTTTGGCGGCGTAATGTCCCAGCGCATGGGAATCCGGACCATCTGGATATCGTCTCTGCTTCTGCTCGTTGACTGCATGATGATGCGCCGGGAAACGATCTGAGGACAGCAGTGCGGCATAAGAGTGCCGGGAACAGAGCAGACTGCAGGATGCCTGAGAGTGCGGGAAGGAGGAAGGCCATGCTGTTTGGAAAAAAGAAGAAGGAAGAAACCATTTCATATGATCCTGCTGCGATGAAACCGGCGATCCGGGCAAGCATCTGCACCGGGGAGAAGGTCGGCGGCCTCCTGGACCGGAAGACCGGGAAGTTTACTGAGCTTCGGTTCCTGCGGGATGAGAAGGACGTGGAAGCCTTCGCCAGAGCCTGCGGCGTGGAAAAGGTGGAAACTATATACTGATGTGGCCGAAGGCCGTCGGACCGGGAAAGAATGAACCGGAATGACCGAAGAACGATAAACCGGGAAAGGACAGATGAAAATGGATGTGGATGAAGTTTTCAGTCGCCTCAGGAAGATGGCTGCGGCGGATCCGGAGGTGCGGCGGGCGCTTTTGGCCGCCGGAAAGGCAAAGGAGCCTCTCCGGGCCTTCTGCGAGTACAGCAGAAGCTGCGGCATGCCGATCTATGAGATGGATATCCTGGAATACGGGGAGTCCTGCTATGCGGCGATGAAGCGCAGCACCAACGGCGGCGGGGAGAATTCACCGCTCCTTGAGGGGCAGGATGACTATTTTGATATGTTTATGGCAGAGCTTCAGATGATGGAAGGAGAGAACTGATATGGCAAAGAACGTACCGTCCATGGATGCATGGCTTGCAGAGGCGAAAAAGGATGAATCCGCCGCAAAGGTCGGAATGTATCTGGTGCACAACGGTGTGGTCCGCGAGGACGCGAAGGCCAAGGTTCGCCGGGGAGAGGAAGGGACAAAGCCGGTTACGGGCATGTTCTTTTCTTCCGATGAGGAAAAGATCAAAAAGGCGGTGGAAGAAACCTACAAAATGGACGGCATTTATTACATCCGCACCTGGCTGAACGAGGGAGAACTGACGGTGGGAGACGACATCATGTACGTGCTCATCGGCGGCGACATCCGGCCCCATGTGGTCGACGCTCTCCAGTTCCTGGTAGGAAAGATCAAGAACGAGTGTGTTATCGAGACAGAGAAGTACTGATACCTGCGGGGATGCGCGGGGACAGGAGCGCCCGCGCGGAGCAGAGAAGCCCGGACCGGGACAAAACTGACAGAGGACTTAGAACATGACCATAGAATACCCGGATTATTATGAAAAGTTCCGCTGCATCGGCGGAGCATGCCCGGATACGTGCTGTGCGGGCTGGGAAGTGGATATCGATGAGGAGACGGCGGAGTATTATCTTCAGCAGGAAGGGGAATTCGGAGAGCGGCTCCGGTCCCATATGCGGCGGGAGGCAGAAGATGACGGGGAAGCTGCAGATGAGACCTCCGGCTGGTATTTCCCCCTGACCTGCGAGGGGCGATGCCCCTTCCTCAACAGGGAGAATCTCTGCGACATCTATACCGCGCTGGGGGAGGAAAGCCTCTGCCAGGTCTGCACGGAGTACCCCCGCTATTTTGCCGGGGCCGGCGACTACCAGCAGGTCGATATGAGTCTCTCCTGCATGGAGCTGGGCCGGATTTTCTTCGGAGAAAAGGACCGGATTCATTATTACCTGTCGGAAAATGATGCCGATGGCGAAGACATTTCCCAGGAGGACCAGGAAAGGCTGGATGACATCATCGGACAGCGGTGCGACTGGACGGACCTGCTGCAGCAGGGCGAGGGGTCGCTGGAAGAAAAGCTTGGGCAGATTTTTGCCGAGGCGGAGGCATCGGAGCTGCTGGATGAGCCGGATGAGGCGATGCTTTCTGTGATGGAATCCCAGGAGGTTCTGGACCACCGCTGGGAGGCGGTTCTTTCGGAAATCAGGGCCGGACTGGAGAAGCTGGAAGAATGGAGACCGGAGCGGGACCTGCCGGAAGAGCAGGCTGCGGATTATGAGCGGTATTTTACAAAGCTTGCGGTCTATTTCCTGTTCCGCTACGCCATCGATGCCTATGCGGACGGCGGGATGCTGCCGGAGCTTGTCATGCTTCGGCGGAGCCTTCGGATGATTCATCTGATGTGCGCGGCGAGGGCAGTGCGGCAGCAGGGAACATTTAACATGGAAGATATGATCGACATTGCGCATATCTATTCCCGGCAGACAGAACACTCCCTGGAAAATGTGGAACTGGTCAAAAACCTCGGGTAAAATTGGGGAATTGTAAAGAAGACATAATTTGCTTATAATATTACTGAGAACAGCATGGACGGAACGCGGAAAATGGCCGGGTTCCGCATGCGAGTCTTGAAAGATACGGGGAGGCAGAGATGGCGGAACGGAATACCTATCTGAAACGGATATTGATTTTCGCTGCGGCGGGCATCCTGCTGTTTGCGCCCTTCGGCCTGAACCTCAGACCGTCGGATGCGGGCGTTTTCCGGGGCGGATTCGCGCTGGCTGCCGGCATAGTGATTCTGGCCGGGCTCATCTACAACGGGGTAAAGCTTTCAAAGATTAAGCCGGTGCCGGTGCTGACGGAAAACAAAAAAGAAGAAATCCGCATTCAGAACCTGCTTCGGGACAGCAAGAGCAGGGCGGTGGTCGGAAAGACGGCCGAGAAGGCCCTGGACCAGCTGGAGAGCACCTCGAGAAAGGCCGAGAGCTTCCGGCAGATCGTGGGCGGAAAGTTCGGAGAGACGTCTCTTACCTACGGCCGCTATGCCGGCGTTCTGGACCAGGGCGTGGAGACCATTGTGACCAACACATCCCTTCTGGCAGCGCGGATGCAGGCATTTGACGAAAAACAGTACCTGAAACTGTCAAAAGATGTTTCCAGCGGCACCTACCGGAAGGATGCGGTGGATGATTCCCTGCAGGAGGATCAGCTGGTGCGGATGCAGAAGAGTCTTGCGGACATGAACGCGATTCTGGATTCCAACGAGCATCTGCTGAACATGATGACGACCTGTGTAAACGAGGTGGCGGCTCTTGGGGAGAAGGACAATACCCAGGCCAATGAGGACATTATCGAGGAGATACAGCATCTGATCGAAACCACAAAGTATTATCAGTAAGGAGGAAAAAACATGAGTTTTAACCTGGAATTACCTGATGTAGAAGAAGTGAAGGAGAAGGTGGCTGAAGAACTGGCTGTCACCGATGAGCGGCAGCAGACCGTGGACGAGACCGCGAAGCAGAAGGTGGAGGAGATCATGGGCACCGACATTTCGGTGTTTGAGGACAGAAAAAACCTGACCACTGCATTTGAGGAATTCGGCGCGGACGTCATGCGCAAGACGGAGAACAAAAACAGTATTCTTTCCAAGCGCATGGGCGAGCTCTCGAAGGCGGGCTCCGAGTCCGGCGAGGTCGCAAAGGGCCTGCAGGAGCTGGCGGAGCAGATGAAAAGCCTGGATCCTTCCCTGGTGGATTTCGACCAGAAGGGACTGTTCGGCAAGATTTCCAATCCGGTAAAACGGTATTTTGACAAGTACAAAACGGCAGATGCGCAGATTGCGGACATTGTGAAGTCTCTGGAAAACGGCAAGAAAATGCTGAAGAATGACAATGTCACCCTGGAGATTGAGCAGTCCGACATGCGGGGCCTGACCAAGGAACTGAACGAGAAGATTGCCATGGGCAATGCCCTCGACCAGTATCTGTCCAACGCCATCGAAAATAAGAAGGCAGAGGGCGGCGACGAGGAAAAGGTAAAGTTCGTGGAGGAAGAGGTGCTCTTCCCGCTCAGACAGCGCATCATGGATTTCCAGCAGATGCAGGTGGTTTCCCAGCAGGGCTGCGTGGCCATGGATGTGATCCGCCGCAACAACAACGAGCTGATCCGTGCCGTGGACCGGGCCGAGACCGTAACCGTATCTTCCCTGCGGACCGCCGTGACGGTGGCCGGTGCCCTTTACAACCAGAGAATCGTGCTGGAGAAGGTAAATCTTCTGAATGAGAGCACCAACCGTATGATCGCATCTACAGCAGAGATGCTGAAGACCCAGGGCGTGGAGATCCAGAAACAGGCTTCCGAGGCGATGATCTCCACCGATACACTGAAGAAATCCTTTGAAGATACACTGCAGGCCATGAGTGATATCAGCAGCTACAAGACGGAGGCGTTGCCCAGAATCCGTCAGACCATCGAGGAGTTCAAGGAACTGGCCGATATGGGAGAAAAGAAGCTGCAGCAGATGGAAGAAGCAGGGGCTTTCATGCCTTCGGAGCAGAAAGAAGCCATCGAAGAGAAAAAGTGATGCAGAAGATGCGGCGATTGCCCGGAGCATCGGATTCGAACTGACAGATACAGGAGGAATTGTCCATGGAAGGAAAGCCGGGATGCGGTACGATATTTCTGGCAGTGCTGGCGGTATGCGCAGTACTGTATTACGGGTTTAATGTGACCAGCGTCGGCTGGTTCCTGAAGCTGGTGGTCGCCCTGTTTCTGCTTCTGGTTATCGCCGTTGTCGGACTGGTGACGTGGATTATCATGGATAAGCTGAAGAAGGACAAACTGGCGGAGGAAGAGAAGGCCAGGAAGGCCGCTGAGGAGAATGCGCACCGGTTTGAGGAAGAGAACAGGTCCTGATTGCAGAAAAGAAAACTTAGCCCGGGGCAGTCATGCCCCGGGCAGAAATATATCCCGGGCCGGGAAATATCCTGGCAGAACAAAACTTCGGGCAGGTAAACCGGGCCTGCGCATCTACGGTTTACCGGTGCGGGAATATATGCAGAAAAGAGCACAATAAGGCGGTATGGGATATAATTATTCATGTATTTAAATAATTAATCATCGTACAGAGGAAAACGTAAACTGTCTGTGCAAATTATATACGAATTCTGCGTTTTAGACAAAAAAACTGTGAAAAATTATAAAAAGATAGTTGATTTACTATTCATCGTATGGTACAATTTTATTAAGTTAATAGCTGCCTAGTAGACGGAAGCCTGGCATTAAAGCAATGGGAGTTGCTTTAGTTTCGCCATGCTTTTTTTTGTAGAAAATTGACAGTTATTATAAAGATATCGGAGGATTTTACTTGAAACACCACGAGTTTATACAGGCTGTTGAAGCAAATCCGGTGATTGCTGCAGTAAAGAGTGACGAAGGACTGCGGCATTGCCTGGACACGGATATCGGAATCGTGTTCACCCTTTACGGAGATCTCGGAAGCATTGAGAGTATCGTAAAACAGATCAAGGACGCCGGAAAGATTGCCATGGTGCACATTGATCTGGTAAATGGAATGCAGCCGAAAGAGGTGTCTCTGGACTTCATCCGGAACCGGACCGGTGCGGACGGCATTATTACCACGAAGTACAGCCTGGTACAGCATGCAAAGAACCTGGAACTCAACACCATACTCCGCATGTTCATGCTGGACTCCACGTCGATGGAAACCCTGGACCGGTACAGCCGCCAGGACAGCGTGCAGCCTGACATCATGGAGCTTCTGCCGGGAACGCTTCTGCCGGATGTCATCCGGAGAGCAAATCAGATCTGCCGGGTGCCGGTGATGGCCAGCGGTCTCATTTCCCGGAAAGAGGAGATTATGAATGCACTGAAAAATGGTGCCATCTCCATCTCAACAACCAATGAAACGCTGTGGAATGCTTAATGTGTTAATTTTGTCGGGGAGGAACCCGACCAGAAGATAAAGGAGGTATTACTATGGCAAAGTATGTAATGGCACTGGATGCAGGTACAACCAGCAACAGATGTATCCTTTTCAATGAGAAGGGTGAGATGTGCTCGGTTGCTCAGAAGGAGTTCACCCAGTACTATCCGCAGCCCGGCTGGGTAGAGCATGATGCCAGCGTAATCTGGCAGACACAGCTCTTTGTTGCCCGCGAGGCTATGAAGAAGATTGGTGCTACTTATGAGGACATCGCTGCAATCGGTATTACTAACCAGCGTGAGACCACCATCGTATGGGACAGAAAGACCGGACAGCCTGTTTACCATGCAATTGTATGGCAGTGCCGCAGAACTGCTGATATGAAGGACGAACTGATTGCCAAGTATCCGGGCATCGCAGACGACGCTTATCATAAGACCGGTCTGGTATTTGACCCGTACTTCTCCGGCACAAAGCTTCGCTGGATCCTGAACAATGTTCCGGGCGTACGCGAGAAGGCTGAGGCCGGCGAGCTCTGCTTCGGTACCGTTGATACATGGCTTATCTACAAGCTGACCAAGGGCAAAGTACATGCAACGGATTACTCCAACGCATCCAGAACCCTGATGTTCAATATCAATACACTGCAGTGGGATGAAGAGCTGTGCAAGCAGCTGGAAGTTCCGATGTGCATGCTGCCGGAAGCAAAGCCGTCCAGCTGCGTATACGGCGAGACCGATCCGGAATTCTTCGGCGGCCCGATCAAGATCGCAGGCGTGGCAGGCGACCAGCAGGCAGCTCTGTTCGGACAGACCTGCTTCGAGCCCGGTATGGCAAAGAACACCTACGGCACAGGCTGCTTCATGCTGATGAATGTCGGCGACAAGCCGCTTTATCCGAACAACGGCCTTCTGACCACCATCGCATGGGGTCTTGACGGCAAGGTTGAGTACGCTCTGGAAGGTTCCGTATTCGTAGCCGGTGCTGCTATCCAGTGGCTCCGCGACGAGGTGAAGCTGGTTGACCAGTCCCCGGATTCCGAGTACTTCGCAACCAGAGTAAAAGATACCAACGGCTGCTACGTTGTTCCGGCCTTCACAGGTCTGGGCGCTCCCTACTGGGATCCGTATGCAAGAGGCGCTATCACCGGCCTTACCCGCGGCGTCAACAAGTATCACATCATCCGTGCAACCCTGGAGTCCCTGGCATTCCAGACCAACGATGTTCTGGCAGCCATGGAAGAGGGTTCCGGCGTTAAGCTGAACGCTCTGAAGGTTGACGGCGGCGCCTGCAAGAACAACTTCCTCATGCAGTTCCAGTCCGATATCATCAACGCTCCGGTACACCGTCCGGTATGCGTAGAGACCACCGCTATGGGCGCAAGCTATCTGGCAGGTCTGGCAGTCGGATTCTGGTCCAGCAAGGAAGACGTTATCAAGAACTGGGCTATCGACAAAGAGTTCGAGCCGGCTATGGATGACGCGCTCAGAGCAAAAGAGCTCAAGGGCTGGAAGCAGGCTGTAAAGGCTACCTTCGGCTGGGCAAAAGAGGACTAAGGTGTAAGGAGACCTTATTCCGGATTCCGGATTATCATTGTTCGCACCGCTTCGGAGACCGGGCTCCGGTCCCCGGAGCGTGCAGATAAAAAAAGGGTTATTACTTAAGGAGGTAATGGTATGCAGGCTTATTTAGCAGAGTTTATCGGAACGATGTTCCTGGTTATCCTGGGCGACGGCGTATGCTGCAACGTTAACCTGAACAAGTCGGGAATGAAGGGTGCGGGCACCGTTCACATCCTTATCGGCTGGGGTATGGCAGTTATGGTACCGGCATTCACCTTCGGCGCAATGTCCGGTGCTCACTTCAATCCGGCAGTAACCATCGGCGCAGCACTTCGCGGCGGCATGCCCTGGGCACAGGTTCCGGGCTATATCGTAGCACAGATGCTCGGCGGTTTCTGCGGCGCAGCAATCCTGATGGTTCTTTACGGCGATCACATCAAGGCAACCGATGATGATGCAACCATCCGCGGCTGTTTCTGCACAGGACCGTCCATCCGCAACACCGGACTGAACTTCCTGTCTGAGTTCTTCGCAACCTTCATGCTGGTATTCACACTGGCAGCCATCCCGGGCAACGCCGGTGAATCCGCAGTCAGCTGGTTCCTGGTATACGGCGTCATCGTATCCATGGGCGCTTCCTTCGGCGGCCTTACCGGATATGCAATGAACGCAGCAAGAGATTCCGCTCCGCGTTTCGCTTATCAGCTCCTTGCTCCGAATAAGGGCAAAAAGGATCCTGACTGGGCATACGGCTGGATTCCGCTGATCGCTCCGATCTGCGGCGGTATCGTAGCATCCCTGCTTTACATGGCTGTCTTCGCAGCATAATGGACGGCATGTGCCAAGTGCACATAAACTCGCAACTATAAATAAAAAATGATGTAGAGGGAGGAGACATCAATCAGAGTACGGAGCCCGTACGGTTGGTGGCCCCTCCCTTTTCAAGCGAGAGGAGTATTAACGTGGTTTATGATGTATTAATTATCGGCGCCGGCGTGACCGGAGCGGCCGTGGCGAGGGAGCTTTCCCGCTATAAAGCGGAGGTCTGCGTTCTGGAACGCGGCGAAGATGTCTGCTCCGGAACCTCCAAGGCCAACAGCGCCATTGTCCACGCGGGATATGACTGTGTCCCGGGTTCCATGATGGCGAAGATGAACGTCCGCGGCAACGAGATGATGACAGACCTGTGCAGAAACCTGGACATTCCCTTCGAGAGAAATGGTTCCCTGGTCGTCTGTATCGACAAGGACAATCTTCCGGGTCTGCAGGAGCTCTATGACAGAGGCATAAAGAACGGCGTGCCCGGCATGAAGCTCTTAAGCAGAGACGAAGCCAAGGCGATGGAGCCCCACCTGTCCGACAACGTACAGGGCGCACTCTATGCCGAGACCGCAGGCATCATCTGCCCGTTTAAGCTGAATATCGCCATGGCGGAGAACGCGAATGTAAACGGCGTGGACTTCTTCTTCAACACCAACGTCGAGAAGCTCTGCCGGGACGAAGAGGGCATCTGGCATCTCCGGACCTCCAACGGCGAATATAAGACAAAGTGTGTGGTCAATGCAGCCGGCCTCTATTCCGACTATTTCCACAACATGGTAAGCGAAAAGAAGATTCATATCACCCCGCGCCGCGGCGACTACTTCCTGCTGGACAAGACCACGGGCGGATTCGTGAAACATACCATTTTCCCGCAGCCCACCAAATACGGCAAGGGAATCCTGGTAGCTCCGACCATCCACGGCAACACCCTGGTTGGTCCGACGGCCATCGATATCGATGACAAGGAAGACGTTGCAACCCGTCAGGGCGGCTTCGACGAGATTCTGGCGAAGTCCTCCATGTATGTGGACAATGTTCCCGTCCGCCAGGTTATCACCAGCTTCGCAGGCCTCCGTGCCCACGAGGACAATCATGAGTTCATCCTCGGCGAAGTGGAGGATGCACCGGGCTTCATCGACTGCGCCGGCATCGAGTCTCCGGGACTTACCAGCTCCCCGGCCATCGGCGAGTACATCGGCGGCATGATCCGCGACAAGATGGACCTGCAGGCGAAGGAAAGCTGGATCTCTACCAGAAAGGACGTGCTGAATCCGCAGCATCTGTCCCTGGAAGAGAGAAACGAGCTGATCAAGAAAGAACCGGCCTACGGCCGCATCATCTGCCGCTGCGAGTCGGTCACAGAGGGAGAAATCCTCGATGCGATTCACCGTCCGCTGGGCGCAAGATCTCTGGATGCGGTAAAGCGCAGAACCCGCGCCGGCATGGGAAGATGCCAGGCAGGCTTCTGCAGCCCGCGTGTCATGGAGATTCTGCAGCGTGAGCTGGGACTGAAGATGGAAGATATTCATAAGAATGATTCCGGATCCTGGCTTGTCCTGGAACGCACAAAGGAGGTGACAGAATGAGCGCACAGATGAAAGACCATTATAATATTGTCATCATCGGCGGCGGTCCGGCAGGACTTGCAGCAGCTGTTTCCGCAAAGGAAGCGGGAGAGGACGACATTCTGATCCTCGAGCGTGACCATGAGCTGGGCGGCATTCTGAACCAGTGCATTCACAATGGTTTCGGCCTTCACACCTTCAAGGAGGAGCTGACCGGACCGGAGTATGCCTGGAGATTTGAAGAAAAAGTATATGACCTGGGCATTGAGTACAAGCTCAACACCATGGTTATGGATATTTCCGCGGACCGTGTCGTCACCGCGATGAACAAGGAAGACGGCATGTTCCAGATCAAGGCGGGAGCCATCATCCTCTGCATGGGCTGCAGAGAGCGTCCGAGAGGCGCCCTGAATATCCCGGGCTACCGTCCGGCAGGCATCTTCTCCGCAGGAACGGCGCAGAGACTGGTGAACATGGAGGGCTACATGCCCGGCCGTGAGGTCGTCATCCTGGGTTCCGGCGATATCGGACTTATCATGGCGAGACGTATGACCTTCGAGGGCGCAAAGGTTAAGGTTGTGGCAGAGCTTCTGCCTTACTCCGGCGGCCTGAAGAGAAACATCGTACAGTGCCTGAACGACTATGATATCCCGCTGAAGCTTTCCCACACTATCGTGGACATCGAGGGCAAGGAGCACATCTCCGCCGTCACCATCGCGGAAGTGGGTCCCGACCGGAAGCCGATTCCGGGAACCGAAGAGCGCTACACCTGCGACTGCCTGCTTCTGTCCTGCGGTCTGATCCCGGAGAACGAGCTTTCCCGGTCCGCCGGCGTGGACATGAACCCGGTCACCAGCGGCCCCGTGGTCAACGAGAGTCTCGAGACCAGCATCCCGGGCATCTTCGCCTGCGGCAACGTCCTTCACGTACATGACCTGGTAGACTTCGTATCCGAGGAAGCTACCCGGGCCGGCAAGAACGCGGTGAAGTTCGTAAAGGGCGAGCTGGACAACACCGAGGGTAAATGCATTCAGCTGGAAGCCACCAGCGGCGCCCGCTACACCGTGCCCTCCACCATCGATCCGGACCGCATGGAGGATCTCCTGACCGTCCGTTTCCGTGTGGGCGATGTCTTCAAGGACAGCTTCGTCAGCGTCTACTTCGATGACGAGCAGGTGCAGCACAGAAAGAAACAGATCATGGCACCGGGTGAGATGGAGCAGATCATCCTGAAGAAGGCTGATATCCAGAAATATCCGGACCTGAAGAAGATCACTGTTAAGATTGAGCAGGCTTAAGGAGGGAAGCAGAATGGAGAAAAGAGAACTGATCTGCATCGGCTGCCCCATGGGCTGCCAGATGACAGTAGAGATGGATAAGGGAGAGGTCATTAGCGTTGCCGGCAACACCTGCATGCGCGGAGACATCTATGCCAGAAAAGAAGTAACCAACCCGACGAGAATCGTCACCTCCACAGTGCTGGTTACCGGCGGAAAGAAAAAAGACCGCGTAGCATGCAAAACCGCGACAGACATCCCGAAGGCAAAAATCTTTGACGTCATGCACGTCATCAACCACGCAAAAGCTGCGGCACCGATCAAAATCGGCGACGTGCTGATCAAAGATGTGGCCGGAACAGGGGTTAATGTGATTGCGACGGCAAACATTGATTAAAACAGCACCCCCGGAAGTGAAGGATAAGCCCGCCTGGCAAGCTTGCTTGTCAGGCGGGCTTTTTCTGAGCTTCCGGGGTGGACAGGGCGCGAAGCGCCCCTGTCCACCTCAAACGAGGATTGCTTTGCAATCCGAGTGTGAGGTGGGCTGATTTTAAAAAAAATATATACAATTCCTGTGACCGGAAGCCCCGGCTTCCTGTCTTATAGGATGTAAGCGGCTGGAGGAGCTGCCGAACATCCGAAAAACGGGCATGGCCATGAGTATGGCAACGACGATGCGCCCGTATTCACCCCGGAGACGATGTCTCCGGGGTGTTTTTGCGCCAATTTAACGTAATGCAGGTTTATTTTGCAAAATAGTGACGATTTCCGATTCCTTTCTGTCTTATAGGATGTAAGCGCAAAGCGAAAAGAAACGAAGACCGGCGGCAATAAAGCCAAGGGAACTTCAGAACATAGAAGAACAGATGGAGGAACAGATATGAAGAAGAACAGAAGAGAAGTCCGAATCGGTACCCTGCTGCTGGCCGGATGCATGGCCCTGTCTGCTCCCCTTGACACGTTTGCAGCGGTTTATCTGGATGAGGGTGAGACCCGCCTTTTCAACGACCTGTTTGGACGCGAGAGCTCCAAAGAGACGATATTCGAGAATATCACCTCCGATTATTACGGCGAGGGATTTGCCAGCAAGGCTTCTGCTTCCAATCTGAAAGAGAACGCAGCGGCAGCGACCGACAGTGACCTCAGAAAGGCCAGCGATTCTGACCTGGCAACCGGAAGCAATCTGAGAAAGGCCAGCGCCAGCAGCCTTCGTAAGGCCAGCGGCAGCGACCTGGACAGAGAAGAAGAGACGCCCGGAACCCTGAAGAAGGCAGCCATGTTCTTCCTGGGCGGCCCGGCAGAAGAGACCATTACTCCCGTGGAAAAGACCGAAGTTCCGGAAGAAATCATCGAAGAAGTCCTTCCGGCAGAGCAGTCCGAGGAAATCGGCCAGTTCGCCGTCACCTCCGACAGCGCAGAGAATTACTCCTTTGGAAACGGAATCCTGACCGTAAACGGCGGACGACTTATCATAAGCTCCATCGGCGATACTCACACCGACCGCATCATCATCGCGGACGACGCGGAAGTAACCCTGGACAATGTCACCGTAACCGCAGACTCCGGCGCAGCCCTCTATGTGGAACCGGCCGCGGAAGCGGAGATCATTCTGGAAGGCGACAATACTCTGACCGGCGCTGCAGGATATGCAGCCCTGGAAGTAGGATATGTAAACGGCAGCGAGATGGCAGACCTGACCCTTTCCGGCGACGGAAGCCTCACCGCCAGCGGCGGCAGCAATTCTGCAGGCATCGGCGGCAGCAAGTCCGGCAATAACTCCGGCGTGTACGGCAACATCACCATCGAGAGCGGAAGCTATAACCTGAACGGCAGCAATAACGCGGCAGGTCTTGGAAGCTCTGACAATCCGGCCAACGGGACCAGCTCCGGTTCTTATAAATTCGTAAACGACCAGTGGGGAACCATCACCATCAACGGCGGTGACATTAATGCGAAGGGCGCCGGAAGCGGCACCGGCATCGGCGGCGGAAACCACAGCGACAGCGGAAAAATCATCATCAACGGCGGCAGAATCCGTGCCACCGGACACGCCGGCATCGGCGCTGGCCTCGGAAGCAATAAGCCGGGTTCCGGCAGCACCAAGGGACCGGGATACTATTTCGCAGATGTAACCATTAACGGCGGTACCGTATACGCAGCAGCCAACAGCGGTGCAAACGGCGCCGGCATCGGCGGCGGAATGTACTCCGATGCCATCGTCACCATCAACGGCGGCAAGGTTACCGCCATCGGCAACACCCAGAGTGACAACTACCATCACGGCGGCGCCGGCATCGGCGGCGGATACCTGGGACACGGCGAGATTGTCATCAACGGCGGAACCATCGATGCACAGGGCGGCGGCTCTGCAGCCGGCATCGGCGCAGGCGGCTCTGCCAATGGAAATGATACCCGCGGCAGCAGCTCCCGCAAGGGTGAGACAACCGTAGAAAAGACCAGCGTTGCAGTCACCGGCGGCAGCGTTCATGCAGCAGGCGGCCCGAAGGGCGGCGCAGGCATCGGCGGCGGGGCAGGTGCAGATGAAGTTATCGTCACCATCACCGGCGGAAACGTGAAGGCATACGGCGCAGAGAGCGCAGAAGATATCATGGAAGGCGGCGCCGGCATCGGTTCCGGTTCCAACGCAAAAGACATCACCAAAGAAACCAAATACATGGTTGACACCGATACCGACATCGAAATCACCGGCGGAAACATCCTGGCTGTCGGCGGCTGGGGCGCAGCGGGCATCGGCTCCGGCGCAAACAACGTAATGGCAGACACCATTTCCGTAAGCGGCGCAGACGTGGAAGCATACGCAGACGGCACCAAGTTCGCCATCGACACCAGACTCCTTCTCGAGGACGGAATGACCGAGAGCAGAGAAGACGGAAGAAACGTGGACGGAAACATTTTCCAGGGAACCTTCGTACACCGCTACACACATACCTGCGATGACGAGGAAGTTACAGAGAACGCGGAAGGTCTTCGTTCCTTCGATATCATCTGCAATGACAGCGGAAGCATCCGCACCCTGACCGGCATGCCGGCTAAGTACCGCTCCTTCGCAGCAACTGTGAAGAGTGCAGGCTTACACAGCGTCTACACCAGAGAAGCATCCATCGGCAACGGAAACGGCCGCTACTTCGGCACCACCGCAAAGGACATCTGGGCGGCAGAAGAGATGAACGGGACCGATGTGGAATATACCGTAACCGGCAGCGCACTTTCCGATAACTTCTATCTCTGCCCGGTGACCGCAGCTCCCGCAGAGAGAATTACAGAAGAAGAGCAGGAAGTCGAGATTCCGGCAGAAGAAGTAAAGCAGGAAGAGATTCCGGAAGAGACTCCGGTTGAGGAAGTAAAGCAGGAAGAAGTTCCGGAAGTGAAGCCGGCTGAGGAAGTAAAGCAGGAAGAGATTCCGGAAGTGAAGCCGGAAGAAGCTCCGAAGGCAGCTCCGGCGGCTGAGAAAGCAAAGCAGGCAGAAGCTCCGAAGGCAGAGACCCCGGCAGAGAAGACAGCAAAGGCAGAAGCTCCGGCAGCAAAGGCCGACCGGGAAGCAGATGCGAACGAAACCGTCACGAAGGCAGCAGAACCCCATACCACCGTACTCTACAGCACGAACCTGAACGAGCAGGAAGAGAGTATCCCGGAGGGGGAGGTTCTCGGCGCAGCCCGTGAAACCGTAAACGAAACCCGCGGCGCAGTCCGCAGAGGCGGAAACGAGGAAGCAGTTCTCGGCGCAGTCCGCGGCATGACCGCAACCGGCGACAGCAGCAGGATGGTTTTCTGGGCAGTCATGATGATGATGGCAGCAGCAGGACTCCTTACCCTGATTCGCAGACGCCGCGCAGCAAGATAATAACAGACACAACGACGGACCGTCGCATGGAGATGCGGCGGTTCTTTTTTTGCGTCGGGGCGGCTATCCGAAGGTGTACACCGGGGAGTGCATGGGATTTTCTGCGGGCTGCAGGTATTCCCAGGGAGGCTGCATAGTGCTTTTCAGGCGGAATTGAGCCGGATACAGCTCTCGTGTCAGCGTCAAACCTGTCTGAGATGTGTTTTTGAGCTATGTGAAAGTTATATTTTGATATTTACATCTATGAAGAAGCATATGAGAGCTGCAGAGATGTATTTCCGGAGAAAAGAGAGAAAACGAAGGGAAAACCGGGGAAGCAGAGCTGATGACTATAAAAATACAGCTCAGCCCCGGTTTTCACAATACAATGGACTGTATGCTCCCGGAGACTCGTGGCTGGAATGGGGGAACATACATCCTGTACAGGGAGAGGAAAGAGAAATGAGATGTATTCTGTCCGAAAAGGCCTGAAAAGGCACAGAAAGGCACTCAACAGAAAGGCACTTGCATTCTTCCGGGAGATGCGTTACAATACAATAAATAGAACACGTGTTCTGTTTTACGCTGTTTATAAAGAATTCCGGGATTCGGAGTGCCCGGACTTGCCCGAAGCAAAAAAGAAACCGGGCAGAACAGCCGGGAAGCCAAAAAGAACAGGCAGAGGGCGGGAAGATATATGACGGAATGGGGTGAGAATGATGACGGAAAAATACAGTATGGGTGAGGCCGGCGGGAGTCAGAGGTCCGGTGCGGGAGAACCCAAAAGCCTGAAGGTCTATGTGGGCGTCGGGGCGGAATTTACGGAGGAGGGGTATGTCAGGCCCTTGTGGATTCGCTGGGAAGACGGGACAAAATATATGATTGATAAAGTGCGGGACTGCCGCAGGGCGGCCAGCCGGCGGGCCGGCGGCGTGGGAATCCGCTACCTATGCACGGTGCGCGGGCATGACGTGGAGCTGTTCTATGAAGAGAACAATCAGTGGTTTGTGACCCGGGCGTAGGCGATGGACAGGGTAATACTGCACTCCGACATGAACAGCTGCTACGCCAGCATCGAGCTTCTGCACCATCCGGAGTGGCGGGGGCGGCCGCTGGCGGTGGGCGGAGACCCGGAGACGCGCCACGGCATCGTGCTGGCCAAGGAACAGCTGGCAAAAAAGGCGGGGGTGAAGACGGGGATGGCCCTGTGGGAGGCAAGACAGGTCTGCCCGGACATCCTGTTCGTGCCGCCGCACTACGACCTGTATCTGCGGTTTTCCAGGCTGGCCCACAGCATTTACGGGGAGTACACGGACCGGCAGGAGGCCTTCGGCATCGATGAATCCTGGCTGGACTGCACGGAGAGTACGGCCTGCCGGGGCGACGGTATGGCCATTGCGCAGGAGATCAACCGGAGAGTCCGGGAGGAGCTGGGCATCACCGTCAGCATCGGGGTGAGCTGGAATAAGGTCTTTGCGAAATTCGGGTCCGATTACAAGAAGCCGGATGCGGTGACGGAAGTGAACCGGGAGAACTATAAAACCATCGTGTGGCAGCAGCCGGTGGAGGAGCTTCTGTATGTGGGACCGGCCACAAAGAAAAAGCTCTGGCGGTGCGGTGTGCGGACCATCGGGCAGCTGGCACAGACAGACCCGGCCATCCTGCAGAGACTTCTCGGGAAGATGGGACTGGTCCTAAGCGTTTTTGCCCGGGGCGAAGACCGGACGCCGGTGAGCCTGGAGCAGGAAGAAGCGCCCATCAAAA
>Ga0256407_10006599_pt1 | contig 17839 bp, 5 predicted proteins | sample RumenRJG_04DNA_FD_193489 | JGI IMG/M metagenome (GOLD analysis project Ga0256407, IMG submission 193489) | Bovine rumen microbial communities from Lethbridge, Alberta, Canada - RJG_04 | ecosystem: Host-associated > Mammals > Digestive system > Stomach > Rumen | place: Canada: Alberta | collected...
TTGCCAAGGTTGAGGTCGCGGGTCCGAGTCCCGTCTGTCGCTCAAACAAAGAGTTCTCTTAATTGATTTGCGACAGTAGCTCAGTTGGTAGAGCGCGACCTTGCCAAGGTCGAGGTCGCGGGTCCGAGTCCCGTCTGTCGCTCAACAACAATTGCGACAATAGCTCAGTTGGTAGAGCGCGACCTTGCCAAGGTCGAGGTCGCGGGTCCGAGTCCCGTTTGTCGCTCAACATGATGAATTGTCCAGGTGGTGGAATTGGTAGACACGCTACTTTGAGGGGGTAGTGGCCGTAGGGCTGTGTGAGTTCGAATCTCATCTTGGACACCAAATTTTGCGAGTCGCTGAATTTCAGCGACTCGCTTGTTTTATACCCCTATTTCAGCACCGATTGCCAGACTTCGCCACTTTTCCTGAAATCTGATAGCAGCCATTGAATATCAGCAACTTATTCACAAACAAAGTGGGTGACGCAGGGTGACCCAAGCAAAATTTATCCCATGTTATCTTTCCCCATTCATGGATTTTAAGAATTGAGATTCCTCGTTATCAAATGTTACTCGATTTGATGGATTGCATGTCCATTTAATATTATTGCTTGTATCCTCATGATGTTTGTTTGGCACTCAGCATCATAGTGAATAAGTTTTATTCTCATCTAACCAGAATTTATTAACAGACAGTATAAATTTACCCCGTAAGGTATTGTTTATCTCAAATAAAAACTATATCTTTGTAGTCGAAAGTTGATAACATTTCTAGGTTGTCATCAGTATTTCTATCTATTTGCGTGTTTGCCAATGACTTAGGTATTTTGCTGTCATTCTATATGTAACGTTGCGCTTTCGCAAAGGTTTGGCAAAAGAAACTAATCTTTGTCTATGAAATTAGAATCACGATTGTGAATGGTAATAAAACAAAAAAATATATTATCTCTCAATAGTAAAGGTGCTCTTGACTTCTTCATGAAGTCCGAGCAGTTTCATGGTTTCGAGTTGCCGGAATATTTCAATTTCGACAAGGTGCTGAAGGCTGTGGCAAAGGCTGTCGGTGCCAAGAGTTACGACCAGTGCTTGAGCAACCTGTCGCCTGATGAGTTGGCCGATGTGAACCTGGACATCTTGCTCAATAAAGATGGTCATTACGCAGTTCGTCCTATCATATTGGCGAATCCGTTCCTGTACTACTTCCTTGTGAGGGAAGTATGTAATCCTAAAGGGTGGCAAACCATTCTAGAATGCTTCGATAAGTTTACGCTGCCGCACATCGCATCATGCGCACTGCCGGTTGTTCCCGATAAAACGGAGCCATTCCACAAGTCGACTACCATCTTCAACTGGTGGAATTCGATTGAGCAGCGCTCGTTGGAGCTGTCGCTCGAGTACCGCTATATGTTCGTCACCGACATCACCAACTGCTATGGCTCCATTAACCCAGAAACCATAGATTGGGCTTTGTCGATGAAAGGAACAGAACATGCCACCAACAAGAACCATGCTATGGCGCAAAACATCATTCGTTATATTCGCGCTCTACAGCAAGGGCGCAACATTGGCATTCCGCAAGGTAGCACCATCTTTGACTTTGTGGGCGAAATCATCCTTGGCTATTCTGACCTGCTGCTTCACAACCGCTTGCAAGAAGTAGGTGTTGAAGGATATGAAATCCTTCGTTATCGAGACGATTACCGCATCTTCTGCAACGATATGGACACGCTTGAGCGCATCTCTTACATCCTGCAAGATGTGCTGGAGTCGCTCAACTTCCGCATGAATAGCAACAAAACCCTCATCAGCCAGTCAATCGTAATGGACTCGCTGAAAGCTGACAAGTTGTGGTATATCGAAAACACACCCATCTTTAACAAGAAAGGTGTGGATTTTGATAGCTTTGAGAAACACCTGTTCTACATATTGATGTTCGGGCGCAAGTTCCCCAATGGCGGACAACTGAAAGTCATGCTCTCCGATCTTGACAAACGCATCGAGGAGCATCTTAAGCCAGAAGAGAAAGAAGAGGAATGGATTGACCTCGAGAGTGGCAAGGTTGAGAAACGCACCAAGACTATTCAGCACAGATTACCAGGTGGTTCGGTACGAGCCATGAGTGCCGTCGCTACTCAAATAGCCCTCGAGAACGTTTCTGCCAGCCACTATGCTTTGCGTGTCCTGAGCCGTATGGTTGAATCTCTTAAAAGCGATAGGGAGAAAGTTGACATCATCGCAAAGGTGTATGCCAAACTTCGCAACCAGCCGAATTCAACCTATAACCAGCTTTGGCTCCAGAACATCACCTATCAGCGTGACAAAAAGCAGCGCAAGTGCCCTTACGACATGCGCCTATGCCGCCTCGTCATGGGCGAGAAAGTCGAGCTGTGGAACAACTCATGGCTAAAGTCTGCACTTACCGCCAGCCTCCCTCTCGCATCAATTGTCGACAATGAGACTCTTAAGAAAGTGACTCCTGTCATCACATTCCGAGAAACTAGAGCATATGAAGAGTTGTAAGTTTGAATAATCTATGAAATATGTGAAAAATTTCATAAGCGTTTATCTTAATATTCATTATTGGATTGATAATTAACAGAGGTGCAGATATTTATAAACAAATATGAACGACAAGATTTCCATAGAGCAAGCTAATCCGTTTACTGATAACGACATCGTAATCAGTTCAATCGATAGTATAAAAAAACATACCACCAAAATTGAATTCAAGTCTGATAATAGAATTATAGTGGCTCTGCCAGATGGTGATACAAGTTTATTATTGAATACCAACATAGAAGAAGCGTCTTTATATGAGTCTGATGATGCTATCGAAGTATATACAGATTCCGAAGGCTATGTTTATAAAGCCAATGAAAAATATGATATATACAAGAACATTATATCAAAAGCAAAGAATGGTCATGTTTTCAATGGAAAAGTAATTGATGCGACAAAACAAGGTCTTCTTGTGACTATTGATGGATTGCAATCTTTCATGCCAGAAGGTCAAATCGGCAATGATAAAAGTGAAGATTTACAATCGTATATTGGAAAAACCATTGATGTTAAACTTATTAGTATTAAACTTAAAGAAAAGGAAGGAAACAGATTTCTCCCAGTTGTATCTCATAAGGCTATTGAAGATGAGAAGAACGAAGCATTAACACAAGAAAAACTGAGTTTGTTAAAAGTTGGCGATACAGTAACGGGTAAAGTAAAACAAATTGCTAATTACGGAGTATTTGTCACACTATTCCCTTCTGTCGATGGCCTCATTCACATCACGGATTTATCTTGGGAAAGAGTTTCGAATCCCGCTAAGATTGTTTCTGTTGATCAACAAATTGATGTTGTCATCTTAGAAATGAAACGAATGAACGACGGTAATCACAGAATTAGTCTTGGGTTGAAACAATTAACCCAAAAGCCATGGGAGCGTTTCGACAAGAACTTAAAAGAGGGTGATTTAGTGTCAGGAACAATTTGTAATATAGTTGATTATGGTATTTTTATCATGCTTCCTTGCGGAGTGCAAGGCCTTGTTCACAGAACTGAATTGTCGTGGGATACAACAGTTACCTCAAAATCATTTCAAAAAGGAGACACCATAATATCCAAAATCATTAAAATTGATTGGGAAAAAGAAAAACTTCTTCTTAGCATTAAACAGACTCAACAAGATCCATGGACGAATATAACAGATAAGTATTCCATTGGAGATATCATCGATACAACTGTAATCAATATAAAAAACTTTGGATTATTCGTAAAGATTGCCCAAGGCATTGAAGGGCTAATTCATGTTTCGGAACTATCATGGACGGATAAAATACAAAAGCCACAATTGATTTATAATATTGGAGATAGCATAAAAGCAATTATTCTAAATATTGACACGAACAAAAGATCATTTGAGCTTAGTAATAAGCGTTTACAAATGGATCCTTTGGAAAAACATCAAATTGGCGAGCATGTCAATGCTATTGTCGTAGATACAATCAAAAAAGGGATTCAGTTGAAACTAGAAGATGACGATTTGTCAGCTTTTATCCCTAAGCATAGCATCCCAAACGGGGAATCATTCACCGCTGGAACGACACTTAATTGTGTCATTAAAGATATTTACAAGGGCAAAAGAACAATAATTGTAGCTGTCGAGTAATATGGAATATAATACCGATTTTCAGAAAGATATATGGTTGAAACATATTGAAGTACAAGAACGTGTTCTTCAGCTTAATTCTGCACCTGTCATTATCGAACCAGATTCTATTCAGATATTTGGGAAAAGGATGCATCTAAAGGTATGCCAAACAGATGAGATTGATGCAAAAATAAATAGTATCAAGGCATTCTTCAATATTTCTGACGACGACATCGATTATGACAATGACACATTAACTTGTGACAACAATATTGTGACTGATATTGATGCTATTTCAAGATTAGCAGAGGACTGCCAAAAGTATTATATTCAATTATCTAAAAATCCGATAATAGATGGAGTCATACGTTCTCAAAAATCGACTTTTTCCAAATGTGTTAAAGTCCTAAAAGGATTAAATGAGCAATATGCTGTTGATAACAATGGTCGATTACAAGTTACAGTAGAAGCCCTACGTAAATTGGACAACGATTCATCATTACCCAAAAACGCCCTTCCTGATATAGCAAGTGGCATATTTGGTATTTCTCCAACCCCAGCATACTTTCTTAGGAAGTGGCTCTCTATTGACTGCAATCATAGCCTAAAATATGAAATGATTAAAGTCAATGGTGTCGAAGAACGTAGATTAAGAAGGATGCTATCATTGAATGACAACTACCTGAACGAATCCTCACTTCAAAAACTTAATCAACTATGGGGGGTACGTTTTCTGTCGTTTGACGTTGCTGTTGAGGTTTCTCAAGATATACTAAAACACTTCAACAACAAAGATTCTTTATATGATTTTTCCGATCCAAAGAAAGGGATTTATTATTATCACTTCAATGTAAAGTCTCCTGAGAAACAAGACAACGCATCCATAATAGATGCTAAGTGGCAGATTGATTTACTTAGGGACATCTATGATACAGAATTTGGTAAGAATAATTATCATCTCCATATAAAATATAATTACATCTATGATAATCGGTTGTTCCATCAATTTGCTGATGGAATAAATTACTATGAATTCTTCCAGGATTTGAAAAGCACCATTCACGATGAAAGAATCTCTATAAGTGAATCCAAGCAATCAATAGGTGTAGATTTCGACTGGAGATCAACAGGCCCAGATAATCTTAGAATTGAGCTCAGCAACATGTACGACGACATGGAAGTATCTATTTTTTCTAGCCACAAATGTAATGTGGACATTTGTGACAAGAATGCGGACTGGGAAAAGATAGAGAACTTTCTGAAACAAAACTATTCTTCCTTAAAGACATATATTAGTTCCAAAGATGGTTCAATGCACTATGTTCAAGAATATCATACACAAGAACAAGCCTCACAATTCAGGTATTCTCTTTCTGCTTCTTTGGGCCAATTAAACACAATGGGGTGTGAATGTGAAGTACACACTTGCCCTGCAGGGAAAAAGAAATATCTACTTCGTATTGACCATAACAAAATTTCCGAGAACAAAGAGAATGCAGTCAATAGCCTTCGAGGCGCAGAGTTTACTGTTGGAGGACGCTCTATTGGGAAATTATTTAAAGTGATTTTCCCTGAATTATTATTCGATATATCTTCTGCAGAGTATAATTTTTCTGAGGAAGGAGCCTTATCTTTTAACAAAATCACACCGAATCTGGAAGGCGACATAGAAAAAATAAAGCGACTAAAAGATGCCTTTGACAGTATCGTTTCTGGAAAAGGTGTCAAAAACCCCAAGATTAAGGACTTCATTTTTGATGCGAAAAAAGCAACACCCACAAAAGACATTGATTATTTCACAAACGAGTCAAGTGATTATTATCGAGATATCAAAAGCAATCTACTCAATAGACATATAAATCCTTCACAATTAAATGCGATAATTAAGTGCTTGAAGGCTGATGACATCTCTCTTATACAAGGGCCTCCTGGCACTGGCAAATCAACTGCAATAGCAGAATTAATCTGGCAACATATTAGGTTGAATCCAAAAGAAAGAATTCTGTTGACATCAGAGACCAACCTTGCAGTTGATAATGCTATTGACAGGACTGTCAATAGTACTCACAATCTAGTCAAACCTATACGTTTTGGTTCAGACGACAAACTTGCCGTCGAAGGAAAACAATTCTCTGTTGCAGCAATGGAACAATGGGTTGCTACTGGAAAATATGAGTTTGTAGATGAATTTGAAGAGTCTTTAGAAGATGAAAGCAATTTGGTCAAGTCTGGCAAGATGATTCTTGTTAATTGGTTAGACAATATTAAAAAGCGTATTGATTACGATAAAATGGATAAGAAATCCGCTTTATTGTGGGAACAATACTTGGCTAATCCAGACAAACAATTAAGGGAACTCATATTCGAAGAATATAAGTCGCATTGCAATGTTATTGGTGCGACATGTAGTTCTATAGGAGAGAAGAATACAAAAAACAGGCCAACAAAGTTCTTTATGAACTATTGCACCGTTTTTGGAGAAGTTAGTACCAAAACAGTATTAAAAAAAGATTCTGATGCTTTCGATGATGAAAATGAAATAGTCATCACAAATTATAAAAGCAAAGATGGCATTACCTTTTCTACTGTAATACAAGATGAATCAAGCAAAGCTACTCCCGCAGAGTTGGCATTGCCCTTAATCTATGGGAAAAAGAACATAGTGATTGGAGACCATAGGCAATTACCACCTATGCTCGACAAAGAAGAGTTTATTAACACTCTGGATTTTCTGATAGACAATTCAAATGGAGAAACAGAAATACGTCAATTAAAGAAGTTGAAGTCATATGTTATTAGAAATTTCAAAGAGATGGAGATTTCACATTTTCAGAGAATTTTCGAGAACATAGATGAAAGCCTAAAAGGGGAGTTTACGTTACAATATAGAATGCATCCTGATATAAACGAAGTTATTAAACAATTCTACACAGAAGACAAAGGGCTTGAATGTGGGCTCATTCACCCTGTGGATCTTGGAGTTAATGATACCGACATGTCAAATCCATTCTCTAGATATCATGGTATATCAATTGATGATTTTATATGTGGTGAGTCGTTAACGCCCGATAATCATGTTATATGGATTGATGTTAACTCTCCTGAAATGGTTGAAGGTACTTCTAGAATCAACGAAGGCGAGGTAGATGTTATATCACATATCCTTGAGAAATTCTCATTGTCGGATTCATTCAGAGAATATAGCGAAAAATGGGCTGAAGACGATGACAAGGAAATTGGTATTATCAGCTTCTATAGCAAACAAAGAAACAGAATTAAAAAGATGTGCAAAGCATTCAACAATTTACCATTGAAAATTGATGTTGTTGATAGATTTCAAGGAATGGAACGAAACATTATCATCGTTTCTATGGTTAGGAGTAATACCATTGTATCTGACCCACAACAAAAGCCAGATTTTTCCGAATATGAACATGGATATCCAGAACAGATCGATTTGGGATTTGCACAATCACCTAACAGGCTAAATGTGGCACTGTCTAGAGCGAGAAGGCTATTGATTATAGTTGGTAATAGCGAACTTTTCAGGCAGAAGGAGATTTATAATAATGTATATCAAATAATTGAAGCTAACCCGAATGGGAAAATCATTAAATGCAATCCTTATGAAGACATTCGAAAATAAGATAATTCAGGCACAACTGATATACAAATCCCAATCCACTGACAGTGCATTGAGAGCATGGCCTTTGAAAAAAACAAAGTGCGAAGTTTTCTTGTACGAAGATGTATCATGTTCCGATATTGATACGATTATCTGTTCTACTCTTCACTATAACAATGGTGTCTTATCTGCGGAAGAATTGGCATCAATTCTTGGATTCAATGTCAAAGACGATTTTGACTGTAATCCAAAAAGATATAAAGATGATGCAGAGATTAGCATATTCAACAAATTACTTAGTCCCTTAATAAAGGATGAGCTTATTGAGAAAGTAGAAGATACCATTAAACTAACCTCTTTAGGAGATTTCTCTGTTAGAAACTCGAAGAAAAGATTGTTTTATAAAGCAGAATGCAGATTCATTGAAAATTTCAGTTTAAAGTCATGTGACGAGAATGCATTCCCATTTAGAAAAGAACTTTCTATATCTACGACTATACAAAGCAAGAAAAGAGTTTCATATTATAATGCATTGTCAATATATGATATTGACCCCCAAATTAGGGAAGAAGAGAAAGGTTTAGTTGATGCGCTGCGTGAACAAACACCAGAAGGAACCAATATTTTCAGCGCATATTTATTAAAGAACGACTTCTTGATTGAAAGCGAGGGGATCGACATTGCCATTTATAACGATGGTGATGATGATTTTGTTGTTGTATTATCAGATGACGGATCTGTCAGTGAGTACACCTCTAAATTGCTAAACAGTATTGAGAACGTCAAAGCTAAAGCAATCAAAGTTGAATGGGGTTATTATCTTAGACTACTTAATGACTCAAACGCTTTGCTTAATTATGAATGTCTTGCACCTTTTGAAGACATCATAGAATGGAATAAGGTGGTAAAAGATACCAGATTCTGCTGGAATGATCCTGCTTTGTTTAAGATGTTATCCAGAAATATTGATGCAAACATTTGGCACGATGTATCAGCAATATGTCCAACTGAGGAGGTTAAAACATATCTAAGAGATGCTTCAGACGATTGGGATTGGAGTGTCCTGTCTGCAAGAATTGATGGCAAATACATAGCAGAGAATGCATCAAAATTCCCATGGGATTTTGATACTGTAATCCACAACGCTCAGGTAAAGATTGAAGATATAGAACGTCTGCTAGTTGATCCAAATCTTACTTCCGTAAATTGGATTTGGACAGATATTATGCCGTCCCTATCAAATGAGTTCGTCATCGAGCATATTGATGACGTTTCATTCGATCTATCATTAATTACCGAGAAAAATCCAGAATTAGTGAAGTCAATGATTCTGGATTATCCTGACAAGGCATGGAACTGGGCATATATTTCAGAATCATATGATTTGAATTATATACTTGAGAATATTGAGCTTCTTTTCAAAAGATTGAACCTGAAATCAATAATAACCCGGGTTTTTAGTTCAGATGAGTATGCACAACTATTTCGCCAATCTGATGTATTCAAGAAAGAACTCTGTAGCATCCACAATTCGTCTGTTTCCACATTCAATGTAAACACCTTAGAACTCTCATGGAGTAAAGAAACTATAGACTTTTTGGAAGAAGTAGGATTGTTGTCATGGTGTGTTCCTATTGTCGGCGGTTTTGAATCAAATCCATATATCAATTGGGATAAGCAATTCTTCTCTAATTATGCAGACAGGATCAATAATAATGCCGGATACACATGCGTTACATCTCGAATAAACGATTTCTCTATTGTAGATGACTATCCAGACTTTATGTGGGACTGGGAGATCATATCATCAAAAAGTAATTGGATTAATGAGACTGATTTCGTCCGGAGACATATATCACAACTTGATTTAGAGAAAGCTTTCTGGCTTTTCTCAAGTGACACTTTCTGTGCATTGTTTGAATACACAGATGTGAAGGATTTCATACTATCACATCCTGAAACACGAACTAAAGCCACAGAACTGGCCACCATACAACTAGTAAAGACCAATATCAATTTTGACTGGGATTGGTACATATTAACAATTAAAACTGTAGATACACTAAAGGTTGACAAATTAGGGAATGAGCGTTGGGCCGACAAATGGGATTGGAGTTATTTGTCAGAAAACCTAAAAATTGAAGACATCTCTGATTATCTATACGACTATCAAGATTATTGGAATTGGACAATTCTAACCCGACGCCTCACGCCGTCCACGATTTTAGCAAATCTTGTAGATTTTTCCGAGAAATGGGACTGGACCACACTAATTGATACAATCTTTACAAAGGATGATTTAAGAATTGACGGTTATTTACCTACTATTGCAGCTATCATAAGTCTACAAGAAGAAGAATCCCAGAAAAAACTATGGAGCAAAATAACGAAGCGCTTTTCTTTAGAGGAACTGTATGATTTAGTACATCAAACAGTTACTCTACCTGAATACTCACTTCTGTTCAAGTGGGATTTGTCTTACATTTATGACCATAAAGATTTCAATCTAAATGAATATATAGGTTTATATCCTGATGATGTTGATTGGGAATTACTGTCCAAGTCAAAATCCGCGGAGAGACTATTCTATTACGACAGAAGTATTCTTAGCTTTGAAATGTGGTTAAGAATGGTTAAGTCCTTATTATATAACGATTTATATTGTTGGGACTTTCATGCCTTATCTCAAAATGAGGCAATAAACTGGCATCCTTCATTGTTGAAAATAAGGAAAAGACAATGGGATTGGCAATACTTATCTGAACACAGTAAATGCTTTTCTGATTATTCTGGCTCAAAGAACCAATCTAATATATCTAAAAACATCCGGCAATTCAAGGATGTATTAGATTTTGGAATACTTTCTAATAGAAATGATATAACATTCGATGATTCTTTACTGAAGGAGTTTATTTTAGAAGATTGGAATTGGAAGTCCATTTCTTCATCCGAGAAATTGTCTGTCAGTAACGAGTTCTTGATTGAAAACCAAGACAAAGATTGGGACTGGGAGCAACTGTCTAAGGGGCAAAAAATTGTCATTGACAAAGAATTATTAGAAAAGACCAAACAAAGAGCTTGGGATTGGGGATGCCTTTCATCAAACCCTGCATTAAGAATAACCTTAGCAGATCTTTTGTCTCTAGAAATATCAAATTGGGACTGGATAGCCCTCAGTGAGAGGAATGATATAGAATTTGACAACGAATCAATTATCACAACCATAGACAAACCGCAAATAACATGGGATTGGAGTTTGTTGTCTTCAAGAAAAGACTTAATATATGATGAGAATCTGATTTTTAAAATTGTTCAAAAGCCGATGGATTGGAAATGTGTTTCGAGTATGGACACGTTTGTACCTTCTGTCAATGTATTGTCAAAAATATCATCATATGACCTCGATTGGGATGCTATTTCACAAAACAAGTCTCTTACAAAAGACGTATTATGGCCATATCGGGATAAGTTGAACTGGCACTACATAAGCCAATCTGAATCATTCCAGAAGATGGGTGCCGAGTTCTTCAGTAAGTATAGGGCATATTTAGATTGGTCTGTTATTTCCAATTCGCCTGATTTCTCATTGTCAGTAGACAATTTGCACAGGTTCAGAAATATTGTTAATTGGAGTATAATCAAACAAAGGAATGACTTTGAATATACAAATGAAATAATAGACAATTTCCCAGATCATATCACTTGGTCTGCGGCATCTAAAGCGACTACCATTGATTTCTCGATTGAGTTTGTAACAAAATACATAGACAAATGGGATTGGGTGGCATTATTAGAAAATCCTAAGATTATTGAAAAAGCAGAAATGTATCATTCTGCTTTCAAAGAAAAGATTAATGGCGTTAAGTTTATCGAACGTTTTCGTATTCCAAATCCCAAGGTGTATCATTTCGCCCATTTGTTTAATGCAGTAAGCATAATAAGATCAAGAAAAATATTGAGCAGAATAGGCGGCAAAGGATTATTTGAGAATTCAGCAGGAAGTAATGTCCATAGAAGAGAAACTGCCCACTACTATGCAAGATTCTATTATCGTCCACAGACTCCTACACAATATTATAACGAAGCCTTAGGTGAAGATTCTCAAACATCAAAAGAAAGATTTGTTTTCTGTGGGTATGATGGTAGAGGAAAAAAAATATGGGAGTCTCATATGGAATGTCCTACCCAGAAATATTGGGGTGCCCAGCGTCTAGGTTCCCCCAAATGTCCGATGCCTGTCTTCTTCGAATTTGATTTGCAAGAAATATTGAACAATTGTTTAGAAAAGTGTTATTATAGCACTGGAAATATGCAACGAGATATTAGCCAAGTAGTTTCTGTTGTAGAAAACCCAAGTCGGCTCAACACATCGTTACTATATACAACTATCAAAGATGGAGTAGATACTTACAAAGAGTATTCTCAACAAGAATTTCTTGTTTGGAAAGAGTTAGACTTTTCTACGCTTAAAAAGTTTAGAATAATATGCTATAATGATGAACAAGCAAATCTTTTGAAACTACAACTTGGAGACGATCCTATATGCAAACATATCACGACTGATGATCATACATCTTCAGGGATAAATGTCTATCATAGAACAAACAGAACAGTTTCTATAGATGAGACAGAAGATACTATAAGAATAACCACAAATTATAGAGATCCTAGTTCTATCGTCATTGAATGTGACAATATCGAGAGTGTTGATGTAATTAACAAAAGTAATATTACAACTGTCACAGAAGGAAAGATTCAGGCTTATCCATCAATAAGTTTTAGGAAACAATCAGATCCTCTAACCGTTAGATTTGTTGATCTCCAGAAAAATGACAGTAATTCCTGGATTATATACTCAAATGAAAAGAAATGTGAAGATACAACGAAGACCTATCATATGATATCAAAACAAATGATTGACCAATTCAAGAGAGATACATCTGATCTTAAGATAGACATATCAAAGTCTTTGTTTAAGAGTCATATGCTTTATTCTTATCATGGAATAGCACATACAATAAGAGTTATGTGGAATGCATTCTTGATTGCCTCGCTTGACGAACGCATAACAAAAGAAAAGTATAGTTCAATTTTATATGCTTCATTGATACACGATTTAGGGAAACGTAGTGACACGGAGGGAGAAATCCATGGTGAACATTCTGCCGATCTATATCATGAAACTATTCACCAATTACTGGATCACGAAGAAGCAACATCCGTGTTAGAAGCCGTGAAATACCATTCTATAGATGACAGTAAATGTCCGATAGAAGTAAAGGCAAATATAATTTGGAATGTTCTAAAAGATGCAGATGCATTAGATCGAAGCAGATTACCAGGAAAAGGATGTAATCCTTCTTTCTTAAGGAATACAATATTTAGTGAAAAAACAGGTAAGGAAATACTATCTCTGTCCCAAATATTACCATCGTTTACTAGTGATTTTTCATGGGATTCTCCAATTGAGGAACTTACTGAAGTATTATATTCTTTAATCGATGGAAATCATGGGCAAGAAACAGATACTAATTTATCTGCTTCTGAGTATTTCAATAATGATATGAACTCTGATTGGAAATTGATTCTTGCCAGTAATATTCTATTATTTAAGGATATGAGCAAACATGATAAATGTGAAATGCTATATGGATATGCCGAGTGTCTTAGTGACACTTTATCGGCAAAGTTAGGTTTCGACATGAGCGAAGAATCAGATAAATATGTTGAGACTACAGAGAATGGCATCGTAGACAAACGTTTAGATGAATATGTTGCTCAAAAATATAAAACCCTCAATGAGATTTTTTATAAAGACCTGCAAAAGTTAGATATCGTTTATATAGAAAAAAACGTAGAGAATCTTGAACCCTTACGTTTTTGTAAGAACCTTAGATTCTTGGTATTTGATGGCTATTGGATAGACAAATACAAATTCAAGGACTTCTCTCCGCTAAAGCATCTTCCAAACGTATATATTTGGCATAACTCTGGAGATACTAGAATAAAAAATAGTTTTTCTCAATATACTAATATTGACAAATTCAAAAATATACACTATAGCGAATCTGCCGATGACCCATGGGCTGATTTTTGTGATGAAGTAACTAAATTTTCAAACGAATAAATTTATAAATAATGTCATACGTCGAAATAAAAGGGAATTTATTTAATTCCAAAGCAATGGCTATTGTTAATACAGTCAACTGTGTTGGTGCAATGGGAAAAGGAATCGCTCTAGATTTCAAACTTCGTTATCCAGAGATGTTCAAAGAGTATCAACGTATTTGTTTTCAGCATCTTCTCAAACCAGGGCAAATACTACCATACAAAAAATCGAGTCCAATCATCTTGAATTTTGCTATCAAAGATGACTGGAAAGATCCTTCAAAAGTAGAATGGATAGAAGAGACTTTACAAAAGTTTGCGGATAATTATAAAAAATTAGGTATAACATCAATTGCCTTTCCTTGGATGGGTGCAATGAATGGTGGCATACCTATTGAAACAATTCAAAGATTAATGAGAAAATATCTATCCAATTTGGACGGAATAGATGTTGAAGTATATGAATTTGATCCAGATGTCCCATGTGCATTGTACAAATCTTTAGAAAGTATTATCTCGCAGAATCTTTTTGCTATTCCTGACCTTGAAAAGTATTCTGGTATTAAAGGCCGATATTGGGAAAGAATTTTCAATGCCGTTGCTGATGAGAATACGACAAGCATAAACATTCTTTGTCATTACTATGTTAATGGCAAACGAATAATAGGAAAGACCAACATTGAACGTTTGTTTGTCTTTCTAACAAAGTATAATAATGGAGAAATCCCAAGTACAGGTAGTTTATTCTAGTTGGTTTTTTAATATTGCTGTCCGATAAAAGTCAAAATCGGGAAAATCACATTGCCTCAGCCTCGATAAACATTGGCTGAGGTTCATTTTTTGAGAAGACAAGCCCCTGATAGAAGGTAACCATCCCAAATAAGACGTATTTTTCCGTTGCCAGTTCATGACTACCTTTGCAGCGACAAAATACGTCTTACTATGTTTAGTCTTAATGAAACGAATCGTAAGCATCCCATTTTCGACGTACCAACACCAAGCATTGCGGCACCGTCTTACCCAGACGGTGCCGCAATGCTTGGTGTTGGTACGTCGAAAATGGGATGCTTACGGTGAAATTGATAGTTCGTATGCCATATTATTGTCGTTTATGTCGGCAAAGTTTCGACATCTGTTCTGAACTGCCAAAATTTTGCCCCATATTTTGCCCCATATCGGCGATATTTTATGACTCACTTTGTGATTTGAACCGAAGCATCCATCAAGTGTTGGACGCTTATAAATAACTGAAAAACAATATATAAAGCAATACTTATATGATAACAAACAAGAACAACAAAAATCACCCAATATCATATTGAGTGTTCTCATCTTGGACACCAAATTTTTCGAGTCGCTGAATTTCAGCGACTCGCAAAATTTCATATCCCAATACATCTAACTGACAAACAAACTGTTGTGAATTATCTGAATATCCCTAATCAGTTCGAATATCAGCATAGTTTGACAATCGTGAAATTATTATCAAAGGTGCTGATAATCAGTAAATTGACAAATTTTGACTACTAGACGATGCTAAAAATTTCTTGATTTTCAGGTGGTTGCGAAAAATGCGCATAAATACCTAAAGATTATTTGCCGAACTATTGTTATATAGTTACGACAGCAATTTGCCCAGCACGGTGAGCAGAGACTGCACCGAGTCCTTGTCCGGAACGGGGATGTTGATCGATGTCTTGCCGGTGGCCTCGTCATGCTTGACGATGGTGTTGACAAGTTCGGCAGTCTTCTCGGGCGACTTGAGCGTGGCCACCAGTCCGCTGAAGAAACTCACACCCTGCTGTACTAGCTGGTTGGCATCGGCCGGTGCCGAGGCAGTCGCAGGGGGATTGGCGGGCGCGGGCAATGAAGGCTCGTTGTCCATCTGGTCATCGGCCATGTCTGGCTCAATGATGTTTGTCTCATCGTCGGGCGAGGCAGCAGGTTCAGGCTCGTCCTGCACTATGGTGGGGGCTGCACTGGCCTTGTCTTCGGCCTCGTCATCCATGATGTCTTTGAGCGTGCCCATCATCTGCTTGAATGTGTTCTCCTGGCGGAAGATGGTGTCCTCACCACCGTCAAGCACACCCTCGAACATCGACGACTTGAACCGCAGTTTACCGATCATTTGCTCTTCAAACGTCTGTGCGGCCACCAGGTTGTAGACCTGGATGTTGCGCTGCTGGCCGATGCGGTAGATGCGTCCGATGCGTTGCTCAAGCACTGCGGGGTTCCAGGGCAGGTCCAGGTTGATGATGATGGAGGCGGCCTGCAGGTTCAACCCCGTGCAGCCGGCATCGGTCGACAGGAACACGCGGCTGTCGGGATCGTCGGTGAAGTTGTCCACCATGTCCTTGCGCCGGGCCGACGGTACACCGCCGTGCAGATACTCAAAGCGGATGTCGCGCTTGTTCAGCTCGGCGGCCACCAGGCGTGTCATCCGCTCCCACTGGCTGAAGATGACCACCTTCTCGTTGCCGCCACCGATGATGGTGTCCACCATGTTCATCACCTCGTCAACCTTGGTGTCGAAACGCGTCTTCTGGTCCAGGATGTAGGTGCTGTCGCACACCATGCGCATCGCGGCCAGGCACTGCATTAGCCGCAGGCGGTCTTTTTCGCTCAGAAAGTGCAGGCGCTCCCACTTCTGCAAGATGCGGCTCACAGTTGCCTTGCAGTCGTCATGGATGTCCATCTGCTCCTGGGTGATGGGCAGCAGGATGTTCTGGTCCATGCGTTCGGGCATCTGCAGCTTCACGTCCACCTTGCGCCGCCTGATCAGGTAGGGCTTCAACCGCTGTCCTATCTCGTTCAGGTTCTTGTAGCCGAGGGTGCCGCCCTTATCGTCGCTGACGATATAGCGCTCGCGGAAGTCATAGTAGGGACTCAGGCAGTACTGGTCGACAAACTCCATCACCGAGTATAGCTCCTCCAGCTTGTTCTCGAGCGGCGTGCCGGACAAGATCACTGAATAGCGCGAACGGATGCGGCGGGCCGAGATGGAGATTTGTGTCTTCCAGTTCTTTAGGCGTTGCACCTCGTCCATGATCACCAGGTCGGTGCTCAGGCTGCCCCAAGCCTTGATGTCGTTGCTTGCCGAGTTGTACGACACAATCTTGTAGGGCTCGCTGCCGGCATATTGCTCCTTGCGCTTGAGCGGGCCACCCTCGATGACCAGAACCGCTCGCTTGCCGCCGGTGAAGCGTTCTATCTCGCGCTTCCACTGATATTTGAGCGAGGTGGGGCAGAGGATGAGCACCTGGCTGGCATAGCCGGTGGCCATGAGCACCTCGGCGGTGCCGATGGCTTGGATGGTTTTGCCCAGACCCATCTCGTCGGCTATCAGCGCGTGGCCGCTGCGTGCGGCAAAACGGATGCCCTCGCGCTGGTAGGGGTAAAGTCGGGTGTGCAGCAGCGTGTCCAGGTCAGCGTCGCTAAACTTGTCGACAGCCTCGTGGCGCAGTCGCACCTCGCGCCGGGCCAGCACATGGTCGATGGCGTCGTCGTAGCAGCGGAACGTGTCGTCGATGGCGCGAGCCTCGCTCAGCAGCTCAAAGAAGTGCTCGTAGCCGTAGGCGGTCAACGTGCCATGGCGGTCGAAGTAGTCGGCCGACAGCCGTTCGAAAGCTTCGCGGTTGTCCTCGCCGATGCGGATGCGCACCTCGCGCCGTTCGCCGTAGTGCAGGTATATCGACGTGTAAGAGGGCTGGCTGTGGCGAGGATAGTAGCGGCGGTTTTTCTGCAGCCAAAGCTTCACAGCCTCAAGGTGCTTGCATGTGTGCAGTCGCGAGGTCTTGAAGTCGAGGCACGAGCAGAAGTTCCACTCGCTGTCGGCACCGCGATACACCACCTTGTACTTCCTGCGTGAGTCGGGGTTGTTCACCTCAAACTCGCCGGGAGCGTTGTAGGCATCCACCGGGGCGATGGCAAAGTGCTCGCTCTCGGCTGCTTGCTGACGCAGGGCCACCTGCCACT